>Ga0190363_1002386_pt1 | contig 10759 bp, 9 predicted proteins | sample 48721867_MG_FD_161272 | JGI IMG/M metagenome (GOLD analysis project Ga0190363, IMG submission 161272) | Hydrothermal vent microbial mat bacterial communities from Southern Trench, Guaymas Basin, Mexico - 4872-18-6-7_MG | ecosystem: Environmental > Aquatic > Marine > Hydrothermal vents > Microbial...
GATAAGGAAATGGGGGTTCGAAGGGATAGCCGAATACGGGATGAGGTTTCAAGAGCCGGGGGACAGGAAGGTGACCCTGAACTTCGCCCTGGCGAAGGGGGTTCCCTTGGAGGCAAGGGTGCTCTTGAGGTACTTCCCCCCCGAGCGCTTCCTCGTAAAGCTCACCCCCCTGAACCCCACCTACAGGGCAAGGGAAAGCGGGCTTGTCTCCTACATAGATCCCGGAAGGCCGGAGGAGGACTACGATGTGGTCAGAAAGCTGAGGGAAGCGGGGTACGAGGTCATAGTGAGCATAGGGGAGGTCGAGGAGAACCGTATAGGCAGCAACTGTGGTCAGTTCGTACGCAGACATATGAGGTCCGAGGCCCCTTTGGAGGAAGGATATACCTATCCGTTGGAGGATGTTTCGAGGGAGGAGACATGTTGGAGGTGCGCTACCACGGACATGCATGCTTCGAGCTGAGGGGCGAGGAGGGGTCCATCATATTCGATCCCTTCCTGAGGGACAACCCCCAGGCGGACGTAGGCCCCGAGGAGGTGGATGTAGATGGGATACTCGTAAGCCACGGTCATTCCGACCATATAGGCGACGCCGTAGAGATATCCCGGAGGACCGGTGCGGTGATAGTCGCCCCTTACGAGCTTGCGGTATACTGCCAGGAGAAGGGGGCCAAGGCGCATCCCATGTACATCGGAGGGAGCCACCAGTTCCCGTTCGGATGGGTCAAGCTCGTTCAGGCCCATCACGGCTCTTCGTTGGAGGGACGGTACTTAGGGGTAGCCTGTGGGTTCGTGGTGAGGCTCGGGGGAAAGACGGTGTACCATCCGGGCGACACGGGCCTCTTCGGAGATATGAAGCTTATAGGAGAGCTTTATCCCTTGGACATAGCCTTCATCCCCATAGGGAGCACTTTCACTATGGACATAGAAGAGGCCGTGAAGGCCGTGGAGTTCCTGAAGCCCGAGGTGGCCATCCCGATGCACTACAACACTTTCCCTGTTATCCAGGCCGACCCCGAAGAGTTCGCCCGGAGGCTTTCGGACTCCCCGACCCAGGTGGTGGTCATGAAGTTCGGGGAATCCCGGAACTTCTGAGGAGGTGAGATGTTCACGGTCGGCATAGACGTGGGTTCCGTGAGCCTAAAGTTCGTTGTGCTCGGAAGTCCTGGGGACCTCGGAGCCATGGAAGGACTGGCTCGGGCGAACCCCGACCTCTTCCGGGGTCCGTTCTTCACGGCGGACGGAAGGCCGTTCCTCTGTTCCCCCTATCACAGGATCAAGGCGACCCCGTTCCAAGCTACGAGGGAGCTCCTCGAAAGGTGGCTCGACGCCTTCCCGGACGGGATCCTCAAGGGGATAAGGGTCACAGGTTCAGGAGCGAAGCTCGTGGGGGAGGTCCTGGGAGTTGAGGTCGAGAACGAGTTCAAGGCCGTGGCCGAGGGGGTGGGAAGTTGCCTCCCCGATGTGCGCACGATCTTCGAGATGGGGGGGGAGAGCTCCAAGTACCTCCTCATAGAGCCGGGCGAGGAAGGAGTACAGATCCTGGACTACGAGACCAACGGCGACTGCGCCGCAGGTACAGGTTCCTTCATGGACCAGCAGGCCGCCCGCTTGGAATACGACATAGAAGAGGTTGGGGACCTGGTGATGGCGACCGAAAGGTCGGCCACGATAGCTGGGAGGTGCTCGGTCTTCGCCAAGACCGACATGATACACGCACAACAACGGGGGTACACCCCACAGGAGGTCCTCAAGGGTCTCTGCGAGGCCGTAGCGAGGAACTTCAAGGGGACCATAGTAAAGGGAAAGAACATCGTCCCACCGGTGGCCTTCGTAGGCGGGGTGGCTGCCAACAAGGGCGTGGTGTGGGCCATGAGGGAGGCCTTCGAGCTCGGGGAGGGGGAGCTTACGGTCCCTAAAGCCTATGCTTGGATGGGAGCCCTCGGAGCCGCTGTGGTGGAAGCGAGGGGGCACGGAAGGAGGATGGAGCTCGAAAGGTTCAGGGCTTACCGGGTCCACCACGATTTCCCCACGGCCGAGCCCCTCTCCCTGGAGAACGTGGTCCTCTTAAGGGACCTCGTAAGGCCTTACGAGCTTCCGGATGAAGGAAAGGTCGAAGCTTACTTAGGGATAGACATAGGCTCTGTGAGCACCAACTTCGCCCTCATAACCCCCGAAGGGGAGCTTATATACGAGATCTACACCCGCACCAGGGGCCGTCCCGTGGAGGTCGTAGCCGAGGGGCTCAGGGAGATAGAGGAGAAGGTCGGGGACAGGGTGGAGATAATGGGGGTGGGGACCACGGGCTCCGGAAGGGAGCTCATAGGGGAGCTGGTGGGTGCGGACACCATAAACGACGAGATAACTGCCCACAAGACAGGGGCCACCTTCATAGCGGAGAAGTTCTTAGGCGAGGAGGTGGACACCATATTCGAGATAGGTGGCCAGGATTCCAAGTTCATAAGCATACAGAACGGAGTAGTAGTGGACTTCACGATGAACGAGGCGTGCGCTGCCGGCACCGGCTCCTTCTTGGAGGAGCAGGCGGAGAAGCTCGGGATAAACATAGTGGACGAGTTCGCCCAGAAGGCCCTAAGCTCTAAGAGCCCCATAAGGCTCGGGGAAAGGTGCACGGTCTTCATGGAGAGGGACCTTGTCTCCTACCTCCAGAAGGGGGCCAGGCTCGAGGACCTTGTGGCGGGACTTGCATATTCCGTGGTACACAACTATCTAAATAGGGTCGTCAGGGGAAGGTACATAGGGGACCACATATTCTTCCAGGGGGGTACGGCATATAACGATGCGGTGGCAGCGGCGTTCTCCAAGGTTTTAGGCAAGCGCATAGTCGTCCCCCCCTACAACGGGGTGATAGGGGCCATAGGCATGGCCCTGTTGGCCAAGGAGAAGGTGGAGCACACGGGCAAGAGGACCCGCTTCAGGGGATACAGGCTAGATCAAGTGGACTACAAGGTCAGGGAGTTCGTCTGCAGGGGCTGTCCCAACAGGTGCGTCATAAAGGAGTTCACCATAGAGGGGGAGAGGACCTACTGGGGCGATAAGTGCTCCGAGAGGTACAGGAAGAGGGCCAAGGTCGAAAGGAAGCCCTCGCTCCCCGACCTCGTGGCCCTGAGAAGGGAGCTTCTCTTCGAAGGGTACGAGGAGGGGAAGGGAGGCAGCAGGGGTTCGGTGGGGATACCGAGAAGCATGTACACCTACGACAGGTTCCCGTTCTGGAACGCCTTCTTCAGGGAGCTGGGGTTCTCCGTGGTGCTCTCGGACGAGACCAACAGGGAGATAATAGAGGAGGGCATAGAGGCCTCGGTCGCAGAGCCCTGCTTCCCCATAAAGGTGGCGCACGGACACATCCTGGCCCTCGTCCGCAAGGGGGTGGACTACATATTCCAGCCGAACGTCATTAACGAAGAGACCGACCACCCCGAGGTCCAGTCCCACCTGTGCGTGTGGGGACAGACCCTTCCCTTCGTGGCCGCACGTTCGCCGCTCATAGCCCCGCACAGGGACAAGCTCCTCTCCCCGACCGTCCACTTCAGGGAGGGTAGGGAGAGGGTGAGGGAGGAGCTGAAGGATTTCGGGAGGTCGCTGGGAATCCCCAAGAAGGAGGTGGAGAGGGCGGTGGATGCGGCCTACGAGGCTCAGGAAAGCTTCAGGAGGAAGCTGCTCGAAGCCGGGGAGGAGGCCCTCAGGACCCTTCGGGAGAGGGACGAGCTGGGGATCGTGTTGGTGGGGAGGCCTTACAACACCAACGACCGTGGGGTCAATATGGACCTCCCCGGCAAGCTGCGCAAGTACTATGGGGTGGACGTGATCCCCATGGACATGCTCCCCCTCTGGGGGACGGACATAAGGGACATAAACGACAACATGTTCTGGAACTACGGAAGGAAGATACTGCAGGTGGCGAAGCTCGTGGGGAAGCATCCCAACCTCCACATCATCTACATCTCGAACTTCAAGTGCGGGCCGGATTCGTACATAAAGCACTTCGTCAAGGAGGCCTCCGGAGGCAAGCCCTTCTTGAGCCTACAGCTCGACGAGCACAGCAACGACGCCGGGGTCCTGACCCGGTGCGAGGCCTACCTCGACAGCAAGGGGTTCCTCAGATGGTGGACGAGAAGGGTGGTATGAGGAGGTCATCATGCCGATGCTGAGCGAGGCGGACAAGCTCGAGGTGCAGAAGAGGCTGGCGGACCTGAAGGGCCAGGTGAGGCTCGTAATGTTCACACAGGAGCTGGAGTGCCAGTACTGCAGGGAGACCAGGGAGCTGCTGGAGGATGTGGCGTCGCTTTCGGACAAGATATCCTTGGAGGTCTATAACTTCGTCTTGGACGAGGAGGAGGTCAAGCGGTACGGGGTGGACAAGATTCCGGCGATCGTAGTTGAAGGGGAAAGGGATTACGGCATAAGGTTCTATGGGATACCAGCTGGGTACGAGTTCGCAGCCCTCCTCGAGGACATAAGGATGGTCTCCTCGGGGGAAAGCGGCCTCTCCCAGGAGGCCAAGGACACCCTCGGAGGGCTCTCCTCCCCGGTGCACATACAGGTCTTCGTGACCCCCACCTGCCCCCACTGTCCGAGGGCCGGGATCACGGCGCACAAGATGGCCCTAGAAAGTGAACTTGTCAGGGCGGACGTGGTCGAGGCGACCGAATTCCCCCACCTCGCAAACCGATACGGGGTCTATGCCGTTCCCAAGGTCGTTATAAACGAGACCACGTCCTTCGAAGGGGCCCTCCCGGAGCATCACTTCCTCCAGTATGTGCTCCAGGCGGCCTCAGGGTAGAGATGGTGGCCTTAGCCTGTATAGTCGTCTTAGTTGCCTTGATCCTGTTCCTCCCCGTCGTCGTCCGGCTAAAGGTGGAATGGAGGAGCAGGCCCAAGTTCTCCCTCCAGGTCTCCCCCTTGGCCGGGGCGTTGGGCCTGAGGATGGCCCTCCCACCCGAGGTCATCTCCCCGGCCGTATTCGGCAGGCCCCTCTTCTCGGTCCCCATCCCGAGGAGGAAGGGGAAACCCACCAAGGGACCTCCTCGAAGGCCTTCGCCCCGCAAGCTTTTCGAGAGGTTCTCCCCCTACGTAGGTCCCGGCTTCAGGTACCTGAGGGCCTCCCTCAGGTACTTGAAGCTCCGGGAGGTAGCTGCGGACCTCAGGTTCGGCACCGGCGACCCGGCCACGACCGGAAGGCTCTACGGTTGGCTGTGCGCCCTTGGGCCGCTGGTCCCTAAGTTTAAAGTAAAAGCCCGTCCCCTGTTCGTAGGACGATCCTTCTCCGGAAGGGCGGAGGTGCACCTCTGGGTCCTTCCCTACGGGCTCGTGTGGGAAGGGGCACGCTTGGGGGTCGCGGCCTTCAGGATATGGCGTAGGGAACGTAAACAAAGGAGAGGTCATGTCCCAGCTTGAACAGCTCATAGAGGTACTTATGGAAAGGCTCAGCAAGGTCGCCCAGGCGAGGACGGTCGTGGGCGATGCGATGCAGGTCGGGGAGGTCACCCTGATCCCGGTCTCGAAGGTCTCCATAGGCTTCGGAGCTGGAGGTGGGGGAAGGGAGGAGAAAAAGGGAGGAAGCGGGACCGGAGGGGGGATGACCGTGGAGCCGATAGCCTTCATAGCGATAGTTAAGGGGAAGCCTCACCTGCTGCCGCTCAAGAAGGATAGGGAGGGAATGGGATGGGGCAGGCTACTGGAGCTGGCTCCCGAGCTTGCGGACAAGGTGCTCGGGGCCATAGAGAGGGCCAGGAAAAGGAGGTAACAGAGGGTCGAAGTATCCTGACGCCAGGCAGAGATTCTATTTTAGAGGACAATCCGGGAGAAAGTGGTGGGCTTGGGCCGTTGTCAGGTGGGAGAGGGAAGGTGGCGCATCGGAAGCTGCTTTGCAGAGATAGGCTCGGTGACGGGAGGCAAGGAGTTTAGCCAGCTTTTGGTCCTCGCTGGGTGGATCTGTGGCCCAAGGCTTCCTGAGGGTATGTCTTGAGGAGTGCCATGTTGACTTTCTGATCAAGACTCAGGAAGCAGGTCTGGACATCATCATCATGGGGCTTTTTAAGCTATGGTGTAAGTCCTCTCTATGGGGGGTGTATTCTGTCTCCGGGATGGTTAGCTGGGTGCCGATGTCATGGGGAATTTCTTAATTCGATCCGGTTCACCTGGAGCGAGACCCTGTGCGTCCCCCCTAAGCTCCTGTTCGCAAGGAAGGCGTAGTCCGCTCTGAACCTGGCGAACGAAACCCCCACCCCTGCGGTGAGGCCCGCTCCGTCCCACCCGAGCCTGAGGGCCAATCCCTTGGAGTGCGTGTACTCTAAACCCGCCCTGAACTTCCTCCGGAAGGATGTACTGAGGCAGAAGGAGCCCCTGAGCAGGTCCCTCCGGTAGGATATGCCCACGTCCAACGAAGGAGCTATCGTATCCTTGGAGCCGGAGTCCCAGAGTACGGGCGTCCCGTACACGTCGTGTAGGCAGGCCCCCACCCTGAACCTCCTCCAAGTATACACCACTCCTAAGTCCAACCCCGCACCCCAGGCCGTGTGCTTCCAGAGCCTGCGGTACAGGATCTTGAAACTTCCGCCCAGGGCCAGACCTCCCGAGGATAGGGCCGAGGAGAGGAGGAGGACGTAGTCCCCGCTCCCCACCCTCCTGAGGACGTAGGGCCTGTTTTCGGAGCTTAAGGTGTCCGTCGTGTCCCTCAGCGCCGTGAACTTTATCCCCTCGACCCCCGTCCTTACGAGGGACGTCCCCGCCCCCCAACCTCTCCGGGAGAAGGATGCCCCTACGAAGTCGTTGCGCACCAAACCTGCGAACCTTTCGGAGTGCATGAACCCTAAGGTGGTCCCCTCCCCTAAGACGAGGCCCGCTGGGTTCCAGTACACTGCCTCGGGCCCCTCCGCCACGGCGACATACGCACTTCCCATCCCGAGCGGCCTTGCTCCGACCCCGAGTTCTAAAAAGGCCTCGGCGTAATCCGAGGCCGCACGGGGCCCCGAAGTTACAAACATAAGTATCAGGACGAACATCGCCCCTCGCCTGTGGACCCTTCCGGGGACAAGATAGACGTCCCGAGCTTAAAAGTCAAGTTTTCCGACAATCTCCTTGACCGGGGGAAGTTTTTTGTTTATTTTTTAGCCTTATGACGGGGGACGATACGGCCGTCCAGCACATGACTTAAAGGAGGGAGGATGTTTAAGGTAGGGTTTTTAGGGTGTGGGGGGATAGCCAACGCCCACGCCAGGGTCCTCACAGACCTCGGGGACAGGGTCCGGCTCGTGGCCTTCTGCGATAAGGTCGAGGAGAAGGCCCGGAGGTTCAACAGGGAATATGCTGGCGGCAAGGGTAAGGTGTACACAGACTTCCATAGGATGCTCGAGAAGGAAAAGTTGGACATCCTCTACATCTGCCTCCCACCCTTCGCCCACACCGACGAGGTGGAGGCGGCGGCCGAGAGGGGGGTGCACATATTCATAGAGAAGCCCATAGCGCTGGAGGTGGAGGCGGCTCGTAGGATGACAGAGGCCGTCGAGAGGGCGGGGGTCAAGTCCCAGGTCGGGTTCCAGCTCAGGTTCGGGGAGGCCGTCAGGGTCGTGAAGGGGATGTTGGATTCCGGGGAGGCCGGAAGGCCCGGGCTCGTAGAGGCGAGGTACTTCTGCAACTCCCTCCACAGCCCGTGGTGGAGGGATAAGTCCAAGAGCGGGGGACAGGTGGTGGAGCAGGTCATCCACACCTTCGACATAATCAGGCACTTCTTGGGCGAGCCCGAGGCGGTCTTCAGCTTCATGGACAACCTCTTCCACAGGGACCTTTCCGACTATACGGTGGAGGACGTGAGCGCCACCGTAGTGAAGTTCAAGAACGGCGCCTTGGCCACGGTAGCCGCCACGAACGGCGCCATCCCTGGGAAGTGGATAAGCGACTACAAGCTCGTGGCGGAGAAGGTGACAGTGTACTTCGAGGATGCCAACCATGCCGTGATACATCATACCGATTCCCCGTACGAGCGGGTCACATCTGTGTCCTCGGAGAGGCCCCTCCAGAAGGCCGCCGCCGAGGACCTTCTGAAAGCGATAGAGGACGACAGGGAGACCCTCGTGCCCATAAGGGAGGGGGCGAAGTCCCTGGAGCTGGTCTTGGCCGTGGCCCGTTCTGGGCAGACGGAGGAGGTGGTAAGGCTATGAAGACATGTCCTATTATAGCCTTCTTCGTAGTCCTTATGTACGGTCAGAGCTTTGCCCTGGGACCCGAGGAAGTTCCCTCAGGCCTCGGGCCTGTGGGAACGGCGCTGAAGGCCCGGCTTGAGGCCCCGGTATCTTCGAAGGAGTCCTCCTCCGCCAAATCGTCGGCCTTGGCCTTCGGGCTTTCCCTGCTCGTGCCGGGCGCTGGACAGGCGTACGAGGGGAGGTGGAAGTCAGCCCTGGTCTTCTTCGGGGTGGAGGCGGCCTCGTGGACCGGGTGGTACATATGGAGGGAGAAGGGGAAGGACAAGGAGAGGGAGTACAAAAACTTTGCGGACGAACATTGGAGCTTGGAGAGGTTTACAGGATGGCAGACCAATTACTGTCGCAATTATTCGGAAAGAGAGGATACTTGCTACATTTCCTGGTGGACCCATGTGCTCCCGAAGCAGAAGGACCAGGAGTACTACGAGATGATAGGTAAGTACGACCAGTTCGCAGCGGGCTGGGAGGACTTTCCGGAGGAGTGGTTGAGCGATCCGATTCCCGGGGATTCCTTGGAGACTTTCTGCAAGAAATGGAAGAACTCCCTCAGGGAGCGGTACGAGGACATGAGGGAGGAGAGCAACAGGTACCTAAAGAGGGCAGGGTATATGATGGGGTTGGTTTTGGTGAACAGGGTCATAAGCGCCATATTCTCCCTCAGGGAAGCCGAGGGCGGGGCGCAGGTGGAGGTGGTCCCGGGGAAGGACGGCCCCGTGCTGACGGCGTCCTGGAGGTTCAGATGAGAAGGTTGGCCGTAGCCGGAGGTCTGATGCTCGCAGGGGGGGTCTCGTGGGCCTTGGACCTATGGGACATATTGGGGGCGACGTGGGACCCCCCGAGGCTGAGGCGGGAGGTTCCCAAGGCGGAATTCGAGCCTCGTTCCGAGGAGGAGGCCGCCATCTGGGTCGCATGTTCCTCCCAGATCCCGGTGGATTACAACTACTGGGTGAGGAGGAGCATCCGCAGGTTCTGTGGTGAGGACAGGTGGATGTTCAGGATATGGCTCGCAAGGAGCGGGAGGTACGTAGATCTCATCAGGAAGGTACTCAGGGAGGAAGGACTCCCCGAGGACCTGGCATACCTGGCCATGGTAGAGAGCGGCTTCAGTCCCTGGGCGTACTCCCGTGCCCATGCGGTCGGAATATGGCAGCTTCTCAAGGGCACGGCCCGCAGGTACGGACTCAGGGTGGACTGGTGGGTGGACGAGAGGAGGGACCCCGTGAGGTCCTCGCAAGCGGCCGCTCGGTTCCTGAGGGACCTCTACAGGGAATTCGGGGACTGGAGGCTGGCCATAGCGGCCTACAACTGCGGCCCCGGCAGGCTTCGCAGGGCCATCCACAGGGCCGGGACCAGGGACTTCTGGAGGCTGAGGCTCCCGAGGGAGACCTCGGAGTATGTTCCCAAGTTTATGGCAGCTTTGATAATATCCAAGTTTCCTGAGGTCTTCGGCTTCGGAGGCGTCAAGTACGAGACGCCGTTAAGGTACGAAGAGGTCGAGGTCGAGGGGATATTGGACCTCAGGGTGGCCTCCGAGTTGGTGGGATGTTCCTGTTCGGACCTTAAGGTGCTCAATCCAGCGCTGAGACGTGGCTACCTACCACCTTACAGGTACTTCCTCAGGCTTCCCGAGGGGAGGGGGGACAGGTTCCTGACCGCCTATGCGGAGCTCCCGCCCCGAAGGAGGGCTCGATGGTTCCGGCACAGGGTGAGGAGGGGAGATACCCTTTGGGAGCTCGCCAGGGTCTACGGAACTTCCGTCAGGGCCATCAAGGAGGTAAACAGGCTCTCGGGGAACATCATAAGACCTGGACAGGACCTTATGATACCCGGAAACCGGGAGGGATGATCGGATGCGCACCGGAAGGATAACGCGGGTGATAGGGCCGGTCGTGGATGTGGCCTTCTCCGACGGCGAACTGCCGAGCATATACAGCGCACTGGAGGTGAAACGGAACGACGGCTCCAAGCTCGTTTTGGAGGTCCAGCAGCACATAGGTGAGGATACCGTCAGATGTGTGGCCATGGATTCCACGGACGGCCTTGTAAGGGGCATGGAGGTCGAGGACACGGGAGGACCTATAACGGTCCCCGTGGGGCCCGGGACGTTGGGAAGGCTCATGAACGTGGTGGGCGAGCCCATAGACGAGCTCGGTCCCATAGAGGCTGAGGAGCGCTGGCCCATACATCGCCCCCCCCCGAGCATATCGGAGCAGAGCGTTTCCAACGAGATCTTGGAGACCGGGATAAAGGTCATAGATCTTCTCGAGCCCTACGCCAGGGGTGGGAAGACCGGACTTTTCGGAGGGGCCGGCGTGGGCAAGACCGTGATAATCATGGAACTCATCCACAACATAGCTATGCGCCACAAGGGCCTTTCTGTGTTCGCGGGGGTGGGGGAAAGGACGAGGGAAGGGAACGACCTATGGCTCGCCCTTATGCGTTCCGGGGTGCTCAAGAACACGGCCCTCATATTCGGCCAGATGAACGAACCTCCGGGAGCCAGGCTCAGGGTGGGGCTTGCGGCCCTTACCGTGGCGGAA
>Ga0190363_1002387_pt1 | contig 10757 bp, 12 predicted proteins | sample 48721867_MG_FD_161272 | JGI IMG/M metagenome (GOLD analysis project Ga0190363, IMG submission 161272) | Hydrothermal vent microbial mat bacterial communities from Southern Trench, Guaymas Basin, Mexico - 4872-18-6-7_MG | ecosystem: Environmental > Aquatic > Marine > Hydrothermal vents >...
GCTAATGCTACAATAAGAATGTATATGTAATATTGCTTGAGGAATGCGAGGATGTCAAAGCCGCCGGCGGAAACCCCTATGTCCAGGTTGGTATCATAAAGATAAATCCAATGGCCGTATCCGCCCCTATGAGACAGCTCGCTGAAGAGGACTATACCAAACTTCTGTGATAGGATATCATCCATGTACCATCCGCCTATCATGAGGCCATACTTGGCCTCATACAGCCATTGAAGCATTAAGCCGGCGGGTTTATTTTCAGGGCCCACAGTCATCACGCTTACGGTGGTGTTGTCACGCTTGTACCTTCTAAGTCCAGTTTTAATCGATGAGAAGCTGACGACCCTGTCAACTGACCCAAGCCCCATTCTGAACGGGGCCTTCAGGCCGCCCTCCTTAGTTAAGCTATAAACACGCGAGACAAGAGGATTCCTTAGTGACTCATTAAGCCAATTCATGACCACCGTAACATTTCTTATAATCGTATTGTTTGGTGGGGCTGGAGGCATCTTCGTTAAGTCTATCCACAGCCAAGCCTTACCCCAAACCCTGCCATCCTCATCAATTAAACTCATCGTCTCGAGATCTAAGGTAACATTTACGCTCCTAGACATGTTCCCAGCCCTTAAGGTGACCTCTAAGACGGCTACGCTTTCATTAACATCTACGACCTGCCATTTATAATATCCGCCGCCTAGACTTACCAGCTCCCAGCCGGACTCCCCAAACCCCTTAACGGCATAGGCATCCTCAAACCTATAAACTGCATAAACCCCCCTCCTAAGCCAGTAAGGCCGAGCATCTACATGAGAGACATAAAGAACAGATAGAAGAAGAAAAAGAATAAAAATGGTTATCAAATTCCTCGAAGCTTTCATGTGAGCCTCCCCAAACTGAAGTCGGGAGCTACGAGATTTTAGTTTGCTTACAAAACTTAAAATCGTGATCCATAAGAAGTTAGGGAACGCCATTTCCCTTTCATCTCACAGCATAACCGTGGAAAGGAGCCTATCGCCTTAATACTCTTGGAAACGAAAGGTCTCAAATAATAAGCAAGGCCTATTCCTACTGACCCGTACCGTCTCCGTCATAATTAATAACCCCACTTTACCCCTTTATTTTTGCTTTACTATAAACCTTTCACCTCTGGAGATCGCCATTGTCATCTCTTGTTAATTTGACATGTTCATCAGCCTTGGAGCTAATCTTTAAGGGGATACTTGCCAACTTTATATATGCAGATTAATCTTCTATTAAGGGTGGTGGGATTCTTGTCTGAGATAAGGGTTGGACTGGTTGGAGTTGGAAATTGCGCTTCAGCCTTAGTGCAGGGGGTTGAATATTATAGGAATGTTGATGATGAGGCGAATTGTATAGGTCTAAGACACTTGTATGTAGGCGGTTATCATCCAAGGGACATAAAATTCGTATGCGCCTTCGATATCGCATCAGGGAAGGTTGGGAGAGATCTTTCAGAAGCCATATTTGCCGAGCCAAACAATACCTTAAAGTTTGCTGATGTTCCAAGGCTTGGAGTTGAAGTTTTGAAGGGTCCTGTTCTCGATGGAATCGGCAACTATACTAAGAGAACCATTAAGGTTGATCCTTCCATGGAGGTTGATGTTGCTGAATCTTTAAGGAAAAGCGGTGCTGAGGTTTTAGTGAATCTTCTTCCAAGCGGAGCTCAAAGAGCCTCCCAATATTACGCCGAAGAGTCCCTTAAGGCTGGCTGTGCCTTCATAAATGCGACTCCAACGATAATTGCAAGCGATAAGGATTGGATAAGACGATATGTCGAGTCTAAACTTCCAATAGTTGGAGATGATCTCACAGATCAGGTTGGAGCAACATTCCTCCATAAGGTTCTACTTGAGACATTGAATAGAAGAGGAGTTAGAATCCTTCGGACATACCAGCTTGATGTTGGAGGAGGAACAGAATCCGCAGAGACCCTTGAACGTTCAGGTGAGATCAAGCGAAAAATAAAGACTGAATCTGTAACTTCCGTTCTTCCCTATAAAGCAAGTGTTGTGGCCGGCTCAACAGACTACGTTGAATTCCTAAAGAACAGCCGAGATAGCTACTTCTGGATTGAAGGCACATATTTTGGAGGTGCTCCACTGCAAATGGATATAAGATTATCAACAATAGACGCTCCAAATGCTGGCTCAATACTTCTTGATGTGATACGTGGAGTGAAGATCGCTCTTGATAGAGGCGATGCAGGACATATCCTCCCAATCTCAGCCTACGCATTCAAGCATCCGTTGAAGATCATTCCGCTTTTAGAGGCGGATGAAGGATTTGAGGAGTACATTATGGGCGGATGATCAATCATAATACAGATTTTGGATGATGCAGCGTGGCGGCGGATGCATTTTCACAGCCTAAGAGGAGACATGTAAGATTATCAGTTGCCATCCCGGCGTCTATAGTATCTGATATTCCGCACTTAAGGGAGAAGACTCTTAGAATAGGATTTATTGGAAGGGCATTGGCCATATTCCGCGTAGAAGAAGTTATAATCTACCCTGACATTCCAAATATAGATCAGAGCAGAGACTCTTCTCTAATAGGCGAGATCCTATCATACATGGAGACTCCCCAATATTTAAGGAGAAGACTCTTTAAGATAAGGCCTGAACTTAGATTTGTAGGTATTCTTCCCCCTCTTAGAACCCCTCATCATCCCACGCGAAGCAAGGAGAGAGGGTTGAGGATCGGAGAGTATCGAGATGGCGTTGTAGTATCGTCTGATGAGAGAGGAGCTATGGTCGATATAGGCGTCGAAAGGCCGATACTCATCCCAAAGGCTTTGTTACAGAGAAATTTGAGGGTCACTGTCAAGGTGAAGAAGAAGGGGAAGGTCTTCATCGGCGAACTCTCAGATCCGAATCAGATCAAGACTTATTGGGGCTATGAGGTTAGAATATCCAAGTCTCCTTTAGGCCGTATACTAAAGGAAGGCAAGTATGACTTGACAATAGCAACATCACGGCTTGGAAGGCCTATAGCGGATGTCTTAAATGAGATTTCAGATTTATGGGGGAAATCTAAGCGGGTGCTCATAGCTTTTGGTTCTCCAACCCGCGGCTTAAAGGAGATACTGAAAGATGAGAATATTAGCCTTGAAAATGCATTTCACTTCACAATCAATACTATTCCAAATCAAGGAGTGAAGACTGTTCGGACGGAAGAAGCCATATATGCAACGTTGTCATTACTGAATTTCTTATTTCCCGATTGAATGGGATTAATCGTGGAGAATCTCTATTCTATGGACGGAATTCAGATTTATGAATACTTCGCTTCGATCCTCACGGCTTACAACTTGAGGTATCGGCTGCGCAATAGTCGATCTAAGAACGGTCGCCTTACCCTCTGAGAGCCATATTCCAGGTGGGTTACGAGTAACAGCGACAAGGATGCCTTCATACCCATAGGATTGATCCAGAATTACATGGATCTTCTTGCCGAGATGACGTTCAAGCATGTGAAAAATTGTAGGCGGAGGAGTGCTGCTCGACATATTCTTCATCGATCATGAAGAGCATTAACAAAATAAGCTTTTCTATCCTATTGAGGCGATCTTTTCCTTTAAAAAATTAAGGTTAACATCATTGCCTCAAAACGTTTTTCTCCATCCAAAACAAATACGAATTGTATGGGACGTAAAATTTACAATTTTTTATACAATAATGAATATCTTAACCTTTTAGTGATAATTCAAATATGCGTGTTGGAGTTTCAGATATGAAAGATTCTGCTGAAGGAGACGTTAGGGAAAAGGCTATAAGCAAATACTCGTCCCTATTTACCCTTCCTTCAAAGAAGAAATGCTACATTCTATTATGGATGCAATGCATGCTCTCGGGCATATTTACATTCACGTTAAATGCTCCATCCATTCGAGGATTGACGCTCGGATTCATATTCGGAGTCTGTTTACTCCTCGTAACATATATTGGAAATAATGCTACACGCCGCTGGATTATGCGTGGAGATTCCCTTCTGAACATTAAGAGGGTGACCTTCCTTTCATTTATCTCAAACATAATCCTGTCAGTCTTTATAATCATTGACATTTCCATCTCAAGGACATGTGGCTTAGGAAGCGTGCCTTTTAAGGCGTCATCATTTGGGATCTTCTGCTCATTACCGATTAGGATCTTAGCATTCAAGTCTCTCTCGTTCCTAAGTCCATGGAGAGCATATGCTTCATCTCTTCTCCAGCCTATGATGTTCTTAGCGGCATTCTTGATTCCGGATCTTCTGCCATTCAGGCGGGAATGGAACATTCCATTTGAGATAGCCGCATCAACGCTTTTCGCCATCCTAGCGACAAATCTGCTCATTAAGATACTGAATAAAGTCGGAATCGAGAGGATAGGGATTCCATCCATAGTGCTGGCCAGGGCCTTCTTCGCGAATTGGATGGAGGGGATATCTGAGCCCATCGAGGAGATATTTGAGCATCTCAGCATAAAATCGAACGTTAAGGTTTCAATGCTCGCGTTTAAGTCGAGTGATGGAATAAAGGCGATAATGGTAATTCCAGAGATCCATCCGGGGCCATTCAAAAATGTCGGAAGCAGCTACATTCCAAGCATGATTAAGGAGGCATTGGAAGGTAAGTTCAGGTGCGTAGTTTCAGTATTACATGGGATCTCAGGACACGAATTGGATCTAGCCTCCCAATCTGAAAATTTGAAGGTGATCAACGCGATACTTAAAGCGGAATTTAAGGATTTCAAATGTGAGGCGTCGCGTTTCATACGCTTATGCAAAGAGGGCGTAACGGTTAATTGTCAAGTTTTCGGCGGATTCCCTCTACTTATAATTACGCTTGCACCAAATACGATGGAGGATCTTCCCATCGAACTCAGAGAAGCGATAATATGCGAGGCTAAAAAGTTCGGTTTTAAATCAGCTCTACCAGCAGATGCACATAATAGTCTAAGCGGATCATTTGATGCGGAGAAGGTAAAGCAGCCAATCCTTGATGTTATCCGCTCAGCTCTAAAGGAAGCGTCTTCCGCTTCAACTTCGAGATTTAAGATTGGAGCGGCCAGCATAATTCCAACTGAATTTAGCATAGAGGATGGAATGGGACCGGGAGGGATAAGCGTTATAGTAGTTGATGTCGAGGAATGCAGAACTGCTTACATCGCTATTGATGGCAACAATATGGTCTCTGGACTTAGGGAGAAGATCCTCTCAGAGATTAAGGATTTAGGTATAGATTACGGAGAGGTTATGACGACTGACACTCATGCAGTAAATGCCGTTGTTTTGAGCAGTAGGGGATATCATCCCATCGGAGAGGTTATAAGCCATGAAAGGCTGATGAAGCATATTCGAGGATGCATAAAGAAGGCCATTAGAGAACTTGAACCTGCAGAAGCATCCATATGTGAGATAGAGATACCAGACGTGAAAATTATAGGCGAAAACCAAATAAATAATCTCTGCGCGACCACAAATGAAACTTTAGAGAAGATGAAGAAAGGCTCACTTGTAATCTTTCCCATATTCGCTTTAGCGCTGTTATTTCTTTTGGTTTTCGCTATTTGATCGATGGATTTAAAAGGAAGAAGGGAGGACAATACATAAGCGTCCAGAATGAACTTGAAGGAGAAAATTTGATGTCTGAAGAAAGCCATGTCCTAATAGGTAAGAAGCCAGTTATGAAGTATGTCTCCGCCTGTATGGCATCCTTCAACGCCGGTTCAAAAAAGGTAGTTCTAAAGGCTCGTGGGAAGGCGATTAGCAGAGCAGTAGATGCAGCTGAGCTCCTCCGCCGAGTATTCATGAAAGATGTGGAAGTTGAGAAGATAGAGATAGGAACAGAGGAAGTTGAGAGGCAGAATGGAATCAAACTGAACATCTCAACCATGGAGATCTCACTGATAAAGAAGTAAGCCTCATCGCTTCCTGAATGTCGTATTTCCAGCCGCTTCGCTGCCTCCAAGCCTTGAAGGTAGATTAGAGAGTATAGTAGCCTCGACCGACCCGTCAATGTGGATTTCAAGATTACCGTTTAAGTCTCTACGCACCTTTGCTCTGAAAACCTCAATGTGATCACCGACCTTTAAATCTGAAAGCTCATCCACCTTATTATTCCATAAAACAACTATTATTTTTCCAGTTCCATCATCCACGCGGATCCTCCTCACTTTACCGGATGTATTATCCTCTCGAGTGAAGGTATTTATGGGAAATATTTCGGTCACAACTCCGAGGATGTTCACCCTAACCTCAGAATCTCCGATCTGATTGATCCGCCTCAAGAATTTATGGAGAGAAGGAAAGTCATCCTCGGATATATCAGGAGGGGAAACCTCGATCTCACCTCTTAAGCCAACATTTAATTCTACATTACCATCATATCCCTCACGTGCATAACCATGCGAGATCTTAATGATCTTACCTAGAATCTCGGATGGTTCAAGCATATCCGCTTTTTCTCCCCAAACGACAACTCTAAGTATTCCAGTTTCATCAGCGATGTATAGGCTTCTCATTTTTCCGCTTTCACCACTTGACTTCATGAATATACGTATGGGATTAACATGCAAGACCCGACCAGCCGTTGTGACATCATTTAATCCAGAGATTATATTTCGTATGGCCGTTCCCTTTGCCAATGAGAACCCAGATATTTCTAGACCTAGTTCTGCTGCGACGGCCCTCGCCGCGCTTTCAACGGTCAGAAACCCCCTCGATTCTCTGATCTTCCTGTTGATCAATTCGCGAATCTCATCTCTCGTAAGATCCTTTCTGGATGACAGGATCTTCATGATTATTTCATCAGCGGACATCGTATATTCATCATAATGGAGCATTGATAAAAGCTTATTTGAGTCGAATTAATACTTCCATTTGGGATGAAAGTTGCCGATGCAGTCGCCACTAATAATTTTGGGGCTTACTCTGATAATTATCGGATTTCTAATCTCATTTTTAGCCGTTCTCATAATGTTCATTAGAGCCTACCCATTCAAGGGTAAAACTAGGGGAGGAGGCCTTCTCATGATAGGACCCATACCGATAATCTTTGGAACGGATAAGGAATCCGTGAAGATACTAATTCTCCTCGCATTAGCCCTCATGGTACTAGCGATAATTGTAATTTTCCTCACAGCAGGAACGTAAACTAAGGAGGAGTATCCTCATGAGAAAGACATGTGAAATCTGCGGGAGAAACCCGGCCGTATATGTATGCAGTGAATGTGGAAGAAATGTATGTCCAGAATGTTTTGAGCCAGACGACTGGATATGTTCCATCTGTTATGAAAAAAGACATAATGCATCAGGGAGAGGCCCTTCTATTCCTCATCTCTTACCTACAAACCTTCTAATGATAGGTTTCCTCTTGATATTTCTCGGCGTAATCCTCATGTTCATCGCTGGATTGACTGGAGGAATCTCAGCTTCGTCGGGCCTCATTATCTTCATAGGCCCGATTCCAATAATTTTAGGAGCTGGAAAATATTCCTTACTTGCAGTAATCCTTGCCGTCATATTAACGATTTTCGGATTTATATTGTATATCTTCCTCAGAAGGCAAGGTTTTCGAGGTGAATTATATGAGGAGAAGCCCATATAAGCGGGATATGACATTAATGTGCTTAAGCACTTTTTTTCTGCTTAGAGTAGACTCGCCCCTTTCCTCGCCATAAATCATATAAAAGAATATCATTATGAGCACTATGAGTGTGAGTCCAATTAGCATATTAATTATCATCCCAAAGTATTCTCCAGTGTTCAAGATTCTCAACCCGCAATATTAGTTACCTTAACAAGTATTTAAGATGTAACCTCCCTCCACTCCCTCATAAGTATATCGTAGAATGAGTCTTCCTCTTCGATCGTATCGAATAATCCTAAACTTTCGGCTATTCTCTGCGCTATTAGATGGTAGCAGAGACGAGCCTTACCATCCATAACATTAAAGTAAAAGTCGTCACAAGAGCAGAAATTGGCTGCTGGCATAACTAAATAATCTCTTCTTCTACCAACGACTATCCAGACTATCCTTCCGCTAGGCTTGAATATGTATCTCTTAACTCTTCTTTCATTAACGGCCTTCCATGCATTCAGGAATCTTGAGCCGAAGGTTCTCTTGAGGGTGACTATTTGTTCATCTTCCAATTTACCCTTTCTTTTGGCCTCATTGCAGATGGCATTTAGACATTCAATCTCCGAATTAGCCTCTTTCATTAGCTCTCTCCATTAATTATTTATTCATTCCATTAAATCCGATCCTCGGATATCATCTTAATCTGACCGAGATGGCCAAGGAAAGTTCCATCCAGCAAGTAGATTTCAGCTTTGTTAAAGTCTATGCTCCCTGAACGTAAAACAGGACCGATGAATCCCTCAAACTTCTCCTTCCTCAATAATCCATAAGTGTTCACCGGTTGACCTCCGAGAAAATCATTAAATGAAGGCATTATAATTAGACTCTCAACTCTAGGCGTTATATTAAGTCTCTCCAATATGTCTTCAAAGTTCTCATCCCCCTCCCGTCTCAGACCGTAGCCTTTAAGCACAGCCTTCGTTAGCATCTTAGAGTTACATGGGGCCTTAACCCAAACTTGGCGTGTTATTCGGAACCCCATAGGATCGCTAAATGTGATTACCGGATGAACATGCCCAATTACTAATGTTCTACAGTTAAGCATCTCCCGTAATGGCCACGTATGACCATGAAAGACTCCAACATCTCCTATTATTATGCCTCTGCTGGGAAGTAGCTCAACCCCGTCTGGTAATAGAGCTTCTATCTCCCCATCATGGTTTCCCGGAACTATCTGAACTCTGTTAATCATGCTGAGGACATTCTCAAAGAAATCTGGCACGTCTCGCCACTCTTCAGCCTCTATCTTCGCGATTGTATGCTTAACATCTCCTAAAATTATAAGCCGATCCGGCCTTTCCGAGAAGATTATCTCCTTAAGCCTCATAAGAAGCCTCTTAGTCTGTGAGGGAATATATATGCCCTCCTCGGCTAGGGAGATCTCCCATCCTATATGAAGGTCAGAGATTACTAGAGTTCTCTCGTCTCCATCGTTGATTATCAGAGCTGCATAAGGACTCGCGATCTTCAAACTACATTTTCCAGTCATAACCAAATAGAAAATAATTCCAAAATGATCTGATAAATTTACCTAGGAACGACGTTGTCAATTCTCGATATTATCTGCGAGTATAACTCTTCAGTCGCAGCCGCGATAATCGAGAAACGCTTCAATCTCGTTAGGGGAATCTCCTCGTCATGTTCATCTTCATCAAGAAGGCCGAAGGCTCCTCCAGACTCTCGAAGTATGAGCATGGCAGCCGCGAAATCGAGCGTTCGAATCTTTCCCCGGAGATCAATATGAGCATCCATGACTCCTGAGGCTACATGGCATATCTCGAGGGACGTTGAGCCTAAAGACCTTATTCTTTTAGCTGCCTTCATTATTGGGATTATCCATCCAAGCCTCTCGGGAGTGGAGGAAATGTCAATGCTCACAATCGATTCGCTTATATCAGAAACATTTGAGGTCTTTATTCTCTTTCCATTAAGCCATGCTCCTTTTCCTTTCTCAGCGACGTATAAGTTACCATCAGACAGACTTATTACAACGGCTAATTCTATATCTTTAAGGCTGTCGCTGGATGCCGCTGCTAGTGATGCTGAGGAGAATTTTAATCCCCTGATAGCATTAGTAGTCCCGTCAATAGCATCTACGACCAAATAGTTGTCTGCTTTATCGTCGAACTTAAGAATCCCATTCTCTTCGCCGATAAATATGCATGGGATATTTTTGTCACGGATATATTTGATAACTGTCTCTTCCGCTACGCGATCGATAAGTCTCGTATTATCCCCTCCGAAGCCTCTGCCAACGATTCTTCCGCTATTGCTTGAGCCGAGAAGGGGATGAACCGCACGGTAGATCCTCTTGGCCATTTTAGTTAAAGTCTCGAGATCAATACGGATCATTCAGTTCACCTATAGCCGCTTATGGCATCCAAGAATCCAGATATATTATCCTTTATCGATTGGAGGAATGGATGCTTGATTTTGGTTATGTCTTTTATGTTTTCTAGGCGGGCTATTCGAAAGTAGAGCGGCGGATGAGGATCCCATCCTATCCATTCTTGGATTCTATAGGCGGGGATCCTTTCGTATCTAAGCCTTCTATAGCCTATCTTTCTGAGAGCCTCAGCGAGAACCTCAGGATGGCCGAGTCTAATGGCCGACTCGAGATCAGCCCTTGCCTCAAAGAATTTGGCGATGAAATAGATCAGCGTAAATACCGCTAGGATATAGAGGTATCCGAAGAACATGAGCAGAGGCCAGAAGACGTATACTCTAAGCAAATATTCAGCTGCCGATAATGTGAAGAGCATGAGGGGATCTCTACCTTTTAGGTGGCTGAATTCATGTCCTATCACCCTTAGTATCTCATCTTCCTCCAACTGAACAAGCAGTCCGCTTGTGATGAGTATTATTCCACGGCTTGGACATGGCCCTGAAGCCGCGGCATTCGGGATTGTTATATTTGCAATGACTATCTTTGGGATTGGTAAACCGAACTTCTCAGCTGCCCTCTTAACGATATCATATACATTCACAACCTTAATTGACATGCTATCAGGATTGCATTTGAAGCCATACTTTGAGAATACCTCGCTTACAGTTTCGTAATCAACAGTCTTTCCGAGAGCTATGGTTCTATCGTATATCTCAGCCTTTATCCTCA
>Ga0190363_1002391_pt1 | contig 10750 bp, 11 predicted proteins | sample 48721867_MG_FD_161272 | JGI IMG/M metagenome (GOLD analysis project Ga0190363, IMG submission 161272) | Hydrothermal vent microbial mat bacterial communities from Southern Trench, Guaymas Basin, Mexico - 4872-18-6-7_MG | ecosystem: Environmental > Aquatic > Marine > Hydrothermal vents >...
GGGCTGGCTCGCGGTCCAGGCGGCTGTAGCTGACGTGTCCTGCCTCGGTGGAGCCGTAGACCTGATAGATGGGGATGCCGTAACGCTCCTTCCAGCGCCTGAAGATCTCCACAGGGAGCACATCCCCCCCACAGTAGCAGTAACGCAGTGAGCTCAAATCGTAAAAATCCAGACGGTCGTTTTCCAGGATCATCCGGTAGAGGGCAGGTACCCCCAGCATCCACCTGACGCGGTAGCGCTGGATAGCCACGAGGACCGCGTCCACCTGAGGCTGGGGCATGAGCACGACGGTGTTGCCGAAGTTGAGGCCGAAGGCGATCGTGAACCCCTTGGCCATGATGTGAAAGAGGGGGTTGACCATGATGATCACGTCCTCCCCCTCTCGGATGTGCCCTTTGACCACCTCCTCCATTATGTCCCTTATGTAGGAGACCTCACCCATGTGATTCCCTGGCACCCCCTTGGGGAGGCCGGTCGTCCCTCCCGTGTACATGATGTAGGCCAGGTCGAGCCAGGGATCTATGGATACCTGGGGTGGGGTCGGCGGGTATCTCTTTATCAGCTCTTTGAAGAAAAAGACGTTACTTTCCCTCCTCACCTTTCCGGTGGGGATCTTGTCGAAGAGGTGGCCTATCCCCCTCTTCCAGAAGGGGAGCAGGTCGGTCAGGTTGGTGACGATCACCCTCTTTAAGGGGGTACGGGGAAAGACCTCCTTCACGTAACCGTAGTTGGTGTCGAGGCAGATGAGGGTTTCGGCCTGGGCATCCTTAAGCATATATTCAATCTCGAAGGCCGTGTAGATGGGCGAGACGGGGACCACCACGGCTCCTATCTTGTTGATGGCGAAATTCGCCACGATCCACTGGGGACAGTTGGGGATATAAAGCATCACCTTGTCCTGATGCCCCACCCCGAGGTCGCTCAGGGCGGTGGCAAACCGGTCTATGAGCTCCTTCAGTCTCCTATAGGTGAAGACCTCGCCCAGGTAGATCAGGGCCCGCCGCCGGGGATACCTCTTGCAGATCTCCTCAAAGCGGCTGAAGGTGAGCTCACCCTGGGACCTGTCCACCTTGATCCCCTCAGTGAGATATGGCCTCTCGATGACTTCCATTCCCCCCTCCTCACATGCCGAAGTAGGCTGCCTTTACATCGGGATTGGCCAAAAGCTCTTCCCCCTTCCCCTCCAAGACCGCCGAGCCGTTCTCAAGGATATATGCATAATCGACGATGGGGAGGACGGGCCTTGCATATTGCTCGGTCACGATGATCGTTATCCCCTTCTGATTCCTTATCTCCTTTATGGCGTCTATTACTATCTGCTGGATGGCAGGACTCAGGCCCAGCAGGGGCTCATCGAGCAGCAGGAGCCTGGGCTGGGCCATCAGGGCCCTCCCGATGGCCAACATCTGCTGTTCCCCCCCGCTCAAGAACCCTCCCTGGCGGTCCTTCAGCCGCTCCAGCGCTGGAAACAGGGAGAAGACGTAATCGAGGGTCCCCTTCGCTTCGCCAGAGCTGGCCAGGTATGCCCCGATCTTCAGGTTTTCAAGGACGCTGCTTTCTGGGAAGATCCTCCTCCTCTCAGGACATAGGATTATCCCCCTTTTTGCCCGCTCGTGGGGCTTCAGGTGGGAGATCTCCTCACCGTCATAGAGGATCTCGCCAAAGACCGATATCCTCTCCCCTCCCCTCATCTCTTCCTTTCTCTTCTTGTCGAGGATTATTCCGGAGAGGGTGTACATGAGGGTCGATTTCCCCGCGCTGTTGGCACCGAATACTCCGACAATCTGCCCCTCCTCACACCGGAGGCTCACGTTGTTTATGGCGAGCATGTTCTCGTAAAAGACCATGAGCCCCTTGGCCTCAAGCATCCCTTGTCTCCTCCGTGCCGAGGTAGGCTTCCTTCACCCTCTCGTCCTGGATGACCTCCTCAGGGGTCCCTTCCATGATCTTCTCCCCGAAGTTGAGCACCATCACCCGATCCGCCACCCTGAAGAGCTCCTTCAGCCGGTGCTCTATCATGACGAGGGTCACCCCACCCATCTGAAACTTCTCTATCAGGGGGATCATGCTCGCTATCTCGCTCATGCTGAGGCCGGAGAAGACCTCGTCACAGATGATGAGTTCGGGCCGCAGGGCCATACACCTGGCCAGCTCCAGCCTCTTCAGGTATCCGGTGGGAAGGGCGGAGGCAGGCTTATAGGGGACGAAGGAGTCCCTCTCGAACCCTATCTCCTCCAGGATGTCCACTGCCACCGTGTCCCTGTCGCCCATCTTTCCTCCTCCCCTCCATCCCCCCATCTTCCGGGCCCGGGGCGAGTAGAGGGGGACGATCAGGTTCTTGTAAGCGGGCAGGCTATAATAGGGTCTCATGATCTGGAAGGTGCGGGCAAGACCCTCATTGGCGATCCTGTGAGGGGGCCACCCCGTGATCTCCTTTCCCTTGAAGAGGACCCTCCCCGCGTCCATCCTGACGAAGCCCGTTATGCAGTTGACCAGTGTGGTCTTTCCCGAGCCATTGGGGCCGATGATGCCGAAGACCTCGCCCGGATAGACCTCAAAGCTCACGTCCCGCAGGGCCTGTACCCCTCCGAAGGCCTTGCTCACCCCGCTTACCTTAAGGATCGGTTCCCTCATACCTTTACCCATCTCTCAAACTGGTGATACTTGCGCTGGGCGTATACCATGATCCCCTCGCTCCTGAAGACGATGAAGGCGGTGAGGATCAGGGCATAGATGGCAATCCTCAGGGTCCCGAAGGCCCGTAAAAGCTCCGATATGGGGACGATTATCAGGCTCCCGACGAGGGCCCCGGCCAGCGATCCCCCTCCACCTATCACCGTGGCCGCTATGGGCATGATGGAGAAGTCGAGGGCGAAAAGCGATATCCCGGCCCACATGTAAAGGTGGGCGAGGTAGGCCCCGGCGAAGCATCCCAAAAGGGATGCGATGAAGACGGCCAACGCCTTGTAGCGAGTGATGTCTATCCCTGAGGCCTTCACCGCCTGATCGTTGTCCTTTATTCCCCTGAGGACCAGTCCTATATCCTCGTTCACGAGCCTGCGCAGGCCGAAGAGGCCGAAGAGGGTCAGCGATATGATCACGTACTGCTCCAGCCAGACGTTGGGGAAGCTCACCACCCCTGCTATCCCGTCAGTCCCCCCAAAGAGGTTGAAGGCCTCGATGATCCTCGAGAATATCAGGGGATACATCAAGGTGACGATGGCAAAGTAGATCCCTCGTAAGGGGAGGCAGGGGAGGAACAGGAGAGTACAGATGGCCGCCCCCCCGATGGTGGCGGCTGGGATCGAGAGGACAGAGGGGAGGCCCAGCTGGGTGTTGAGCAGGGCGGCCACATAGCCCCCTACCCCCACGAAGAAGGCCCCTCCCAAACAGACGAGGCCCACGAAGTTGGCCAAGAAGTCGAAGGAGATCGCCAGGAGTCCGTAAACGCAGATGATCGAGACGATCCTCTGCCAGTAAGGGAAAGGGAGGAGGCAGATGGGGGCGAGGAAGAATCCCCCTATCAGGAGCAGCCGCGGGAGGATCAGATAGGTCAACTCCTGCCAGTGGGAGATGGCGTAGATCCCCTCGGTGCGGACCCTTATGCCCCGATCTATCCTCTCCTTCCTCAGCATCTGCTCCATCTCTTTATACCCTCTCCTCCAGCTCCTTCTGCCTGCCGAAAAGCCCCGAGGGTCTGAAGATCAGGGTGAGGATGATGGCCAGGAGGGCCACCACCATGTGGAAGTGGGAGGCGATGTAGGCTACGCTCAGGATCTGGGCGAAGCCGATGATGAAGGAGGCGAGCACCGCCCCTGCCCAGCTGCCCAACCCCCCTACGATGCAGACCGCGATGGCGAAGATCAGGACGCTGTAGCCCGCCTCCACGACGATGTTCCCCAAGGGCAAAAGCACCACCGCCGCAAGGCCCGCCAGAGCTGAGCCTATGGCGAGGGCCACGGTGGCGGTGAAGTCCGAATCTATCCCCAGCATCATGGCAGCCCATTCGTCCTGGGCTATCCCCCTCAAGGCCAGCCCCAAGCGCGTGAAATGGGTGAAGGCCCAGATGGCGAGGAAGACCAGGGCCCCGATCCCGAGGATGAGGAGGCGATGCATGTCCACAGGCACCCCCAGGATCTCCACGCTGCCGCCCACAAAGACCGGCAGGCTGTAGGTCATCCCCTTGAACCCCGCCCACCTCAAGGCCTCCAGGATCGCCAGCCCGATGGCGTAGGTTGCGATTACCTCGGACATCTCCATCCCCCTCACCCTGATGAGGACGAACTGATAGATGAAGGTGCCGATTAAGGCCGTCATGAGGAGGGCGAGGGGGATGGCTACCCCGTAGGGAAGACCTAAGCTGTGGATGAAGGTCCAGGTAGCAAACCCCGTCACCACGTAAAGGGCGCCGTGGGCGAAGTTGGGCAGACGGCTTATCCCGTAGACCAAGGTGAACCCCAGGGCCATCAGGGCCAAGGCCATGCTGTTGATCAGGCCGTAGATCAGGAGCTCCACCTTTACCTCATCCAGGCCGGCAGCTTCACCTCACCCGTGGCGATGGAGGCCGGATATATCACCACCCTCTTGCCGGGACTCTGCCACTGAAAGATGCTGGTGACCGCCCCCTCCTTCGGGTCAAGGGCCGGGATTACCTGGTGGCTCTTCGGGTCGAACCTGATGCGACCGTAGACCCCCATCATGTCGGTGGCCTCCAGGGCCTTGATCACCTTGTCGGCCTTCAGGGAACCGGCCCGTTCGATGGCGTCCTTCAGCACGTATACGGCCATGTAGCTCGAGGAGGTCCCATAGCCCTCGGGCTCCACTCCCCATCTCTTGGTGTAGGCCCTGTAGAACTTCATGGTCCATGGGGTGGCCTCCGAGGGGGCGTTGCCCGCGTTGCAGACATCTGTCATGGCGAACTCAACCCCACCATTGGTCGCCTTCCAGCAGCCGGGTTGCTCCACCGCGCATATGAAACCGAAGGGGATCATCGGGACCTTCAGCTCTCGCCATTGCTTCAGAAGGATGAGGCTCTCCGGCATGTCCATCCAGACCAGCAGCACGCCCCTGCCGGCCTTCTTGGCCTTGAGCAGACCCTGGGAGTAGTCGGTTGTCCCCGTGGGGTAGATCTCATAGCCCGCGATCTGCCAGCCCTTCCCCTCCATGATCTTCTTGATGATCCCGGTACCCGCCCGGGCGTGGGCCACGTCCTGGGCCATGAGGAACATCCTTTGCACCCCGCACCTGGCCCCCAAGCGCTCGATAAAGGGGACCATCTCGTTCTTCACCATGTTGGCGGCCTCGTTGCTGATCCGGAAGCAGTACTTATACCTGCTGTAGTTCTCCGCCACCCTCTTGTGGTACTTCGGCGTCAAGGTCCCCGTAGTCACGATAGAGACCTTCCTGTAGCGGGCCAAGAGGTCCATGGCCGCCAGGGCCGCCTCGGAGCGCACAGGGCCGCCCACGATGAAGTCGGCCTTCTTCTCCAGGATGAGCTTCTCGACGACCAGCAGCGCCTCACTGACGGGCACCCCCGGCTCCAGATCCCGCGTATCCATCACCACCACCTTGAAGGGCCGCTTCACCCCTCCTACGTTGACCCCTCCCTGGGCGTTTATCTCCTCTACAGCGAGCTTTATCCCCCTCTCCGCGTCCCACCCGTAGAGAAAAGCCGTGGAGAGGGGACAGCCGATAACGATGGGCTTGCCCGTCTTTCCCTTAGCGCCGGAGCCAGCCGGGAGGAAGAAGACCAGGAGAAGGATCAAAAGGCCTACAAAAAACCACCCTCCTTTAACCTTCATCTTACTCCCTCCTTTCTTTTTTCCCTAATTTAACACCTTCGGGGAAAAAGGGCAAACCTGATCGTCGAGATGTCGTCCCCTTGGGGCGATAACCCTTGACAAGGTCTGTAAATTTTTTTAGCTTTTGTCTTAAAGAAGGAGACGGTCCTCAGTTCATCAAGGAAGTGAAGGAGGGAAGGGCCCTCCCTCCCGGTGGTAGCCGTTAGAAAGGAGGAGAGGAGATGATCGTCAGTCCGGAGGAATACAGGAGGAGGCTGGGGAAGCTCAACCCTAAGATCTACATCAACGGGGAGAGGGTCACCGATATCCTCGATCACCCTGTGACCAGGACCGTCGTTGAGGCCAACGCCAAGGTATACGAGCTTGCTCAGGACCCTCGGTACGAGGAGATCATGACGACCACCTCTCCCCTCATCGGGGAGAAGATCAACCGGAGCCTTCACATCTGCCAGAGCAACCACGATCTGGAGATGAGGGCGGCGATGGCCCTGCTCACCAGCCAGAAACTCGGCACCTGCAATTACCGCTGCCCGGGATGTGACGTGCTCAATGGCCTCGCCAGCATCACCTGGGAGATGGACAGGGATCTGGGAACCGGGTATCACCGGAGGCTCCTCGAGTTCGCCCGCCACCTCCAGAAGGGGGACCTTGCCCTCTCAGGGGGAGTGACCGACACGAAGGGGGATCGGGGGAAGAGGCCCCTGGGCCAGGATCCCGACATGTACGTCCACGTTGTGGAGAGGCGCTCCGACGGGATCGTGGTTCGGGGGGCGAAGCAGCACCAGAGCGGCGCCTATGCCTCGGACTGGACCCTGGTGATGCCTACCGCTGCCCTGAGGGAGGGGGAGGAGGATTATGCCGTCGCCTTCGCCGTCCCCAACGGGGAGGAGGGGATCACCTACATCTGCCAGTTCAACGCCTACAGCGCCGAGCGTCTCTTCACCGATGACCCCCATCTCCTCGGCAACCCCATCTACGGCCAGAGGGAGACCTCCCTCGTCATCTTCGACAACGTCTTCGTTCCCTGGGAGCGGGTCTTCATGTGCGGGGAGGTGGCCTACACTCAGAGGGCAGTGGCCCGCTTCGCCAAGATGCACCGGATGAACTGCGGTGGGGCCTGCAAGGTGGGATTTGCCGATCTCATTATCGGCGCCGCCCGCCTCATGGCCGAGTACAACGGGGTGGAACGGGCTCCCCACGTGGTGGAGAAGCTTACTCAGATGGTCCACATCCGGGAGACCTCTCATGCCTGTGCCATCGCTGCTGCCCTCAAGGGAAGGGAGGAACCTGAGGGATCCGGAATCTACCTGCCCGATGACATTTACGGGAACGTGGCCAAACTCAACACCTGCTACGGGTTCTGGGAGCTAATGGCCCTGGCAGGAGACATCGCAGGAGGGGTGGTGGTCACCATGCCCTCCGAGAAGGACCTTCAGCACCCGGAGATAGGGGAGTACGTGAGGAAGTACCTGAAGGGGACGGTGCCGGCGGCGGAACGGATGAGGATCGCCCGGTTCCTGCAGAACTGGGTGGCAGGGCTTCATGGGGTGGCCACCTGGCAGGGGGCAGGGTCGGCCCAGGCCCAGAAGCTGACCCTCTACAGGCTCTTTGACTTCGACTCGAGGAGGGAGATGGTCAAGGAGCTGGCGGGGTTGAAGGATGAAGGAGAAGGTGACCGACCTTAAAGGGGCCCTGAGGCTCCTTCGCCCCGGCGACAAGCTGGCCCTGGGGGGTGTGGGGAGGAACCGGGCCCCCATGGCCCTGGTGAGGGAGATCATCAGGGAGGAAATAGGGGACCTTCACCTCATAGGGAGGGAGAAGGGGATGGACTTCGACCTCCTGATAGGGGCGGGCCTGGTGAGGAAGGTGAGCGCCGCCTATGTGGGGCTTGAGGAGTTCGGGTTCGCTTCCAACTTCCGCCGGGCGGCCGAGAGGGGGGAGATCGAGGTGGAGGAGCACACCTGTGGCACGGTGATAAGCGCCCTCAGGGCAGGGGCGATGGGCCTCCCCTTCCTGCCCATGAAGGGGGTCTTCGGCTCCGATCTGATGAAGATCCACGATGACTTCAAGGAGATCTCCTGTCCCTTCACCGGGGAGCGACTCCTGGCGGTTCAGGCGATCGTCCCGGATGTGGCGGTGATCCACGCCCAGAGGGCGGACCGCTACGGGAACGTCCAGCTCAAGGGGTCGCTCTTTGAGGACGTGATCATGATCAGGGCGGCGCGGCGCAGGATAGTCACCGTCGAGGAGATCATCCCCCACGAGGAGATAAAGGCCAGGCCCGAGGAGACCACCATACCCTACTTCCTGGTGGATGCGGTGGTAGAGGTCCCCAGGGGGGCTCACCCCACCTCCTGTTACCTCTGTTACGGGAGCGACCGGGACCACATGGCCGAGTACGCGGGGATGTCGAGGACCCCTGAAGGTTTCAGGGAGTATCTGGAGCGGTACGTCCTCTCGGTGAAGGATCATGGGGAGTACTTGAGGAGGGTAGGGGGTGACTGAGTACTCCATCGCTGAGCTTATGGCGGTATGTCTCTCCAGGGAGATAGGCGACGGGGAGGTGGTCCTTCAAGGTCTCTATTCTCCCCTTCCCATGCTGGCCTGTCTGCTGGCCAAAAAGACCCATGCTCCAGGGGCCGTCTACATAAACGTCTCTGACAGCATAGACTCCGATCCCGACTATCTCCCCTTCTCCAGCGCCGATCCCAAGCTCCATGAGGGGGCGGTGGGGATCATCCCCCTCTGTGAGACCTTCGATCTGGCCCAGCAGGGGAGGCTCGACCTGATCTTCCTCGGTGCCGCTCAGATAGACCAGTACGGGAACACTAACCTGAGCGTCATCGGGGACTATCACCGTCCGAAGGTGAGGCTCCCCGGAGGGGCGGCCTCCTCCTTCCTCTGTGCCGTGGCCCGAAGGACGGTGATCTGGGTGACGCGCCACAGCCCCAGGGTGTTCGTCGAGCGAGTGGACTTCATCACCGGTCAGGGCTTCCTCGATGGCCCGGGCCGCAGGGAGGAGCTGGGCCTGCCCGGGGAGGGTCCAAAGCGGGTGGTTACCAACCTGGGGGTGTTCGGCTTCGATGAGGAGACGAAGCGAATGAAGATCGAGTCCCTTCACCCCGGGGTGAGCCTCGAGCAGGTCAGGGAGAACACCTCCTTTGAGCTGATCGTCCCCGAGGAGGTCCCCTTAACCTCCCCTCCCACCGAGGAGCAGCTCGAGCTGGTACGCCGAATGGACCCCTATGGGGTGAGGGAAATCGAGTTCAGAAAGTGATCATTTGAACTCGAGGAACCTCCTCCCCTCGGGGTCTATCTCCCTTATGAGGGCGAGCTCCTCTTCTGAGGGGGGAAGGGTGTAGGGTGGACGGTCAGGGGTGGGGAAGGGGAAGCCGGTCCTCTCCTTCACCTCTCGGAGGGTCGTGTGAGGGTGCAGGCTCTCCAGCTCAAACCCTTCCTCCCCCATCCTGAAGGTGGCCAACGAGGTGATGAGCTTTTCCACCTTCCTCGTCTTCCAGTTAGCAGCGGTGAAGAAATCACACCTCTTCGGAAGGGTCCTTGGAGAATGGTCCACCTTCCAGAGGATCGCCCTCTTCGTAGTGGAGATGAGAAAGGCGCTCCCTGCCCCTCCCGGAAGCCTCACCCTGGGGCGATGGAACTCCCCGATCACGCTCAGGTTGACGTTTCCCATCATATCCACCTGGGCCCCGCTCAGGAAGACCACGTCGAGCCCTCCCCGGGCCGCCAGGTCGAAGACCTCTATCAGGGGGAAGATGGAGGGAGTGCCGGACGAGAGGGATGGGTGGGCGGTGGAAATGGGGAGGGGATGGGGCCTGGTATTTATCCCCCCGGGGATGTTGAGATAGATGAGATCAGGGGCGTGGATCCTCAGGGCGAGCTGGATGGCGATCATGGGAAGGGGGGAGGCCACCCCGTGAAAGACCCTCTCTCCGGGGCGGAGGGAGCGGGCCATCTCGACGATCATCAGCTCTGCGGGGTGATAGTCAGTCCCCATCCTTAAGGCACTCCTCCCATCTTCCCTCCTTCAGCAGGTGGCACACTCTCCCTATCTCCTCCCGATCGTAATCGTAAAGGGGCGGACAGGCGCAGGGTAAGGCCCCTCCAGGGGCCTCCACCACCGCCTCCACCAGAAAGGAGGGGATCTGGACCATCTCGGGCCGCTCCTTCAGGTGCTCCGCGTCCACTATCTCCTCAGCGGTGAGGATCACCCTCCGGGCAGCCCTGCTGAGGAGTACGTCCTCGAAGGGAGCCCCCAGGATGGAGGCATTCCCCTCGGGGTCCGCCTTCTGGACGTGTAGAAGGGCGAAGTCGGGCCTTAAGGCGGGGACGGCATAAAGCCTCTCTCCGGTGAAGGGGCAGCTCACCTCGGCGAACTCTCCCACCTCGGGGAGGCTCGATCCCTCAAGCCCCCTTACGGGCATGAAGGGGAGACCATAGGCTGCGGCCCGCAGCCCGGCGATCACCGTGGCTCAGGCGTTCTCCTTGACCCTCACCTTCCCCTCCTCCACCGCCCGCCTGAAGCCCTGGGCGAAACCGAACTCGTTCTCATACCCCACAAACCCTATCCATGCCTCGCTGAGACACCCGGCGGCAGAAAGGAGGTCCACGTCGTAGGAGGCGGCCGTCTTTATCAGCTTCAGACCCCGCAGCCCCCTCTTCGCCATTTCCCTCACCAGGGCCGAAGGGACCCGGTAGAGAAGGTTTCCCCCTACGGCGACCTTCGCCCCGTCCGGGATGAGGGCCGCCGCTTCCTTCAAGGAGATCACCTTTTCGGCCATGTCCCTTATTATCGACAGAAGGGGAAAGGGATGTCAAATTGGCGATGACAATTGGTCGTAGATAGGTATGGAGATACTGAACACTTTTCGGGGAGGATATCCCGTCTTTTAGCCGCTCAAATTCTCTTTTCCTTCTTTAGGGATGTTGGT
>Ga0190363_1002392_pt1 | contig 10747 bp, 10 predicted proteins | sample 48721867_MG_FD_161272 | JGI IMG/M metagenome (GOLD analysis project Ga0190363, IMG submission 161272) | Hydrothermal vent microbial mat bacterial communities from Southern Trench, Guaymas Basin, Mexico - 4872-18-6-7_MG | ecosystem: Environmental > Aquatic > Marine > Hydrothermal vents >...
CTTCCCCACTCCGGGGCTGTTGGCCGTCGTCCTACCCCTCTGGGCTGGCATGGTTTTGAGCATCGCCCTCAGCAGTCTCGTCGCTGTTGCAGTTCTAGGCTATCTCCTCGTAAAGCTGCTAATAAAGTCTGGAGCCTTAAGGGCCTTGAGATCCATGGGGTTGAGGATCCACGGGGAGGGGTAGGCTTGACTCAAGGGTGGATTAGAGCCGCGGCGCTGCTAGGAGTCCTAGCCCCCATAGTTGCCTTCGTCGCCATCTTCACAGCCATAATGTTCTCACCCTGGTTCAGCTGGACGGGGAACGCCCTCAGCGATCTCGGCGTCGGAGAGGCTGCGGCCATCTTCAACCTGGGCCTTATAGCCTCAGGGTTGATGTTTCTCCCCCTCTCCATCGCCCTCTACGCCGTCTCTAGAGGTGGATTGGAGAAGGTGTCAGCCCTTTTCCTGCTTCTCTCCGCGGTATTCCTCTCATCGATAGGCTTCTTCCCAGAGTCTTATGGTCGTCTACACTACTATGTCTCCGTCGCCTTCTTCCTCACCCTACCCTTCACCATCTATCTATACGCCGCCGCAGCCTTCAAGAACTCCAGGGCGAGGGCGCTATTCTCAGCCCTAGCTGCCACCTTAGCCCTAGGCGTATGGCTGCTCCCCTGGAGCAGTCCAGCGATACCAGAAGCCCTATCGGCTCTATCGGCAACCCTATGGGTGGAGGGAGTTGCCCTAGATCTTTTGAGGGGTTAGGGGAAGACTCTTCTCACATCCCTTGGGAAGGGTATCGCATCCCGGATGTGGTCTAGGCGGCAGATCCACATGATGAGCCGCTCAATCCCCAGGCCGAAGCCACTGTGGGGAACCGATCCCCACTTCCTCAGGTCAAGATACCAGCTGTAATCCTCGGGGTTTAGGCCCTCCTCCAAGATGCGGGTGAGCAGCTCCTCGTAGTCGTCGATACGCTGGCCTCCGCCTATGATCTCGCCATATCCCTCTGGGGCCAGCATGTCGGCTGAGAGAGTTACCTCCGGCCTCTTAGGGTCCGGCTTGTGATAGAACGCCTTGACGCCGATGGGGAAATGGGTCACCCAGAAGGGGGTGTCAAAGTGCCTCGTAAGCGGTTCCTCCTCCCTCCAGCCGAAGTCATCTCCCCACTCCAGCTCTATGCCGTCTTTACGTAACAGTTCTAAGGCCTCGTCGTAGGTGATTCTGGGGTAGGGAGGCTCAAGTCTTAGGAGCTCCTCCGGGTCTCGGCCTAGAGTCTTAAGCTCCCGGGGCATCTCCTCCGCCACCCTATGGCAGATGTGGGTGACGAGTTCATCGCCGACCTTCATTATGCCCCAGAGGTCTGTCCAGGGCTCCTCAACTTCGAGGTGCCAGTACTCGGCGAGATGCCTCCTGGTTCTGCTCTTCTCAGCTCTGAAGCTGGGGGCGATGGTGTAGATTTTGCCTAGGGTGTAGATGAGCGCCTCGGCATAGAGCTGCCAGCTTTGGGTTAGGTAGACATCCTTCCTGCCGAAGTAGTCGACGCTGAAGAGGGTGGCTCCCCCTTCACAGGCTGCGGTTATGAAGCTCGGTGAATGGGTCTCCGTATAGCCATGCTCCCTCATCCAATCCCTAGCGGCCTCCAAAACCTTAGACCTGATCCTCAGAATGGCCTGCATCCTCGGATCCCTGACGTAGAGATGTCTATGATCGAGGAGGAAGTCGACGCCATGCCTCTTCCTCGTGATCGGATATCCAGGTTGAGCCTCCCAGAGATTGACAACCTCCGCTATGGAGAGCTCCCGGCCATTAGGCGCCCTCTCATCGACCCTCACAACGCCCTTAAGCTCCACGACGGATTCGAGAGGGAGCTTCTCCACCCGTTTATAGGTCTCCTCAGGCACCCTATCCCTCGGGAGGGTGCACTGGATGACTCCGCTTCCATCCCTGACCATCAGGAACTGGATCCCACCGCTGCTTCGATGGTTATACATCCAGCCCCTGATAGAGACCTCCTCCCCATCGTGTTTCCCATCAAGTATCGACGCTATATCGACGAGATCCATCTCCAACCACTAGACCTAAGGAGACGGCTTATAAAGGCTTCACCCACCTCTGAGGAAGCTGTCGAGAGTCGTCACCCTCGGTCGGCCTACAAGCTCGTCGAAGTCTATGTCAAGCGCGTCTAAGAGCTGCTCGAACATCGACTCGAGATACTCGATGTATTTGTCGACATCGACGTCGCGCTTAGAGGCGAGCTGAACCGGCTTGACGCCGCCCTTAGTGACGACGTAGCTTATGATGTCGCCGGCTCCCAGCTCTATGCCCTTCTCCTGTAGCATCCTGGCTGCCTTAACATGCTGTGGGCTTGTCTCATAGCTCTTAAGCCTCCGACCTAGCATCACCCTGAAGGCGACCTCGTCGAGCTCGAACTCCCTCTCCTTCAGTCTTCTATACACCGATTGAACCAGCTTCTTGATCTCCTCCTTCGCCTTCTCCATATCCTCCGGTCTCTCAACCTGCCCCAGGATTCGGGTGAGCTCTTGGAAGGCCTTCTTCAAAAGCGGCGGAATATGCCTCTTTTTACCGGTCAACCCCTTGATATCGACGCTTCCATCGGGGTATACGCCTAGGTAATTCTTCTTCCTCCTGGAGAAGATGACGTATCGATAGACTTTATCGACGTCCAGCTCTATGCCCAGCTCCTCGTCAGCCCACTTTATCAGACTCTCGATCTGATGTTTAGAGGGGTGCTCGAGGAAGACGCTGTCCGTGTCGCCGTAGACGACCTCTATCCCCAGCTTCCTGGCCGCCTCGACGGCGCTCACCATCGCATATCGCCCTATGGCGGCAGTGCTCTCAGCCAGCGGTGGACAGTATAGCGGGAAGGCCTCTGAGCCGAAGACCCCGTAGGCGGCGTTGAGGAAGACCTTCAAGGCGCTCTGGACGACGTTGTAGTAGGCCCTCTCCTCAGCCGGTATCTCGGGATTCTTGGACATCGGCTTATACCATCGCACCCTCAGGTCTCTTAGGCTTCCGATGATGAGGCTCATCATCCCACGGCGCTTTGTGCAGACCCAGTGCGGAGTCCCTGGTATGAGGTTGCCCTGACACTCCTTGTGGGGGCAGAGGATGGTCTCGTAGCTGAGGTTCCAATTCCTTATGGCTGAGGGATAGAGCGAGGCGAAGTCGAGGACGGTCACATCGAAGTGGACTCCAGGCTTAGGCGCCGTGACTATGGCGCCTAGATACTTCTTCCCCTTTATGATGGCCTTCGTCGCCGTTACGCCTTTAACCTCTATGATGTCCTCGACATTCGGTATCAGCCATCCCCCACGTCGATGCTCATACTCTAGGAGGGTGAGTATCCATCTGCTTACGCCCTGCCTCGTGACATCCTCCATCGTCATCTTGCTGATCCGGCTGAGGAGAACCATCAGCCTCATAACAAGGTCATCGTTGAAGGCCGTCAGCTCATAGGTGAGCTCCGCATCCCTTAGACAGTATCGGGCTAGCTCCCGCTCCGTGAGCTTTGAGATCTCCGTGATCTCGATCTTCCCCTTCCCCAAGATGGTTGAGGCCACCTCGTCGAGAGTGTTCTCCCTGTACCGATCTCCGAAGGCGTAGACCTGAATGGATTTGTTCTGGAAGAATCTGTAGAGGTCGATGTGAAGCCCGTAGCGGAGGGAGGCGAACCGTCTGCCGATCGATATGGGTATCGCCTCCTTCGGGAAGCCCAGCCTCTTAGCCCTATTCCTTAGGTACCGTAGGTCGAAGTCGTCGCCGTTGAAGGTGAGGATGATTGGATACTCGTCCAGCACCTTGAAGACTTCACGGATCAGTTCCTCCTCAGGCATCAACTCAACTTCCGCTCCATCGACCTCTAATCTGCCCCGCCGCTCACCCCGTAGGAGAACTCTCCTCACCCCATCGCTGGAGACTATCGAGACGGCGATGATGGGGTCTTCAGCCTTCTCAGGGTTCGGCACCCTCTCGGCGATGGCTCCCCCAACCTCGATGTCTATGGCAGCTCTCCTAATCCTCGGGACGGGGCACTCCAGCAGTCTAACCCACTCGAGCATCTTCTCCCTGAACTCGGGCTCAACCTCGCTGAGGAGCTTTCCCAATCGACGTTCAACGCTCTCCGGCAGCCTGTAATCCTCTACGAGTTTACCGTTCACAATCTTGTAGGGCATCCCCGGGATGAGGGCGCAGTCGTAGATGTAGTTTTGATAGTATCTGATGTGGCTCTCCCAGCTCTCGCCGAGTATATGCCTGATATCGTTTTTGCCCTGACCTCCTATGGCGAGGGGGTTTGAGGCTACAACCTTAGTCACCTTTATCCACTCATCTCTGAGAGCGTCGTATCGCTTGATCTCCTCCAATCGTAGGAAGCCTGGATGCTTCACCAGCTCCTCGTTACGCTCCAACTCCTCCTTCGACTTCTTAGATATACAGTAGGGGAGATGCCCCGTGTTGTCATACCAGAGATAGATGCGCTGCTCCCTCGGCTCATAGAGGCGGAGGAAGGCCTTCTCAGCTTCCCCATCGTATCCTGCTGAGAGGAGATAGCAGGTCGACAGGTTGTCGGGGGCGATCCTCCCCTTATCCTCTATCTCTTTCACCCCCATTACAGAGGTTTTCCCAACTAATAGGTGTGTCTCCCCCTCTCCAGGAGGCATAGGCTCTCCAGGATGAGGTAAGCGGCTAATAGAGCCGTTCCACCGGAGTCATAGTATGGGGTGACCTCCACCAGGTCTAAGCCGACTATCCGGCTGTCGGCGACTTCGCCTAATAGGTCTAGGAGTCTCCCAGTGCTCCACCCCTCCGGAGCTGGATTCCCCACAGCCGGGGCCTCGGAAGGGTCTAGGACATCCATATCGAGGGTTATATAAACCCTCGAGGCGATGTCAAGCCATTCCCGCAATTTCTCCAAGGTCTCCTCAGCTCTCTTAGAAGCCTCGATCCACCTCACCCTATCGTCATGCTCCTCGGCGTAGTGGATCTCTTCCCTGGATATGGCTCTGCATCCCAGGATGACTAGGCGATGTTCCAGCTCCTCCAAGGCTCTCCGCATGAAGGTTCCATGTGATAGGCTTAGACCTAGGAGTTTATCTCTCAGGTCAAGGTGGGCGTCGAGGCTGACGACCAATTGAGGCCTAAGGGCTCTGAGGGCTGCGAGGGTGACGGTATGCTCCCCGCCAAGCATTATCGGCGTCTTTCCATCTCGGCTGATCTCCCTTACCGCCTCCTCTATGCGTCTCAGATCCTCCTCCAGGCTCTGTCCCTCGACCTCGATGTCTCCAACGTCGGCTACTTTCAGGTCCTCGAGGAATAGCCCGGTTCTTGGGCTGTAGGTCTCCAGGTGGATGCTCTCGCGTCTAATTTCCTGAGGCGCGAATCTGGCTCCTCGCCTATAGGAGGCCGTCTCGTCTATTGGGGCGCCGAGGATGACGTATTCAGCCTCCCTGTATGGTGTTTCGGCCTCTATGAAGGGTTGAGCCGGTGGCCTAAGTCTCAGGGCTCTCATGTCTTCAATCTTCTTTCTCTACGATGACTTGGTCTACGCTGTGGATGACGGCTCCCTGCCTCTCCATGTGAGTCTTAAGCTCATCGAAGTCTATCTCAACGCCGTGTAGGACAACCCTTAGACTCTCGGTTCTCTCATCCATCTCCACGAGGCTCACATCCACTTTGGTTACCCCCCTCAGCTCCGCCAGGTAGGCGGCGAACTCTGGGAGGGGGGGTGCATGGGGCCTTAGGACATCTAAAACTAGATATCTCACCTTAGGGGACTTCAAACCACTCATAGACCTTCGAGGGATCCATCCCTCACTATTTTCCTCTCCTTTCGATTCATAAAGTTTAATTATTGCGGGTTACCACTCCGAATTGAGTGCCGATTATATGGGGGAAAACTCCCAGCCTTCTCGTAAGGAGGAGTGTATGGGTCTGTGACGGCTTCTATGAGCTCGGAGGGGGGAGGTGACCATAGGCTAAGACGCTTTAGATCCTGGCTCTCCAGGTGGATAGATGAAGTTGGAGAGTACATGCGGGTGACGAGGGCTCAGGGCATACTGCGGAGATACTTCGCCGTCAACGCCTTCGACGGCGCTATGACGAGTCTCGGCGTCGTCATCGGCGCCTACATCGTCGGCCTCAGCGATCCAAAACATATACTAGGTGTCATCCTGATGGGCGGCTTTGCCATGGCGGTCTCAGGTTTCTCCGGCACATATCTCACGGAGAGGGCTGAGCGTGAGCGGGATCTAAACGACTTAGAGGGGGCTATGCTAGTCGATTTGAAGAATACAATCCACGGCGAGGCTTCGAGGTATGTCTCTCTCTTTGCAGCTCTCGTAGATGGCGCGGCCCCCTTCTTCGCCTCGATTCCGTCGCTTATACCCTTCGCCCTCTCCGTCTATGGTTTGATGCCTCCAGGCATCGCCTTTCCATTCTCCATCGCATCATCGCTGCTCACCCTCTTCCTCCTAGGCGTCTACCTTGGAAGGGTCAGCGGTGAGAACTTAGTCTATTCGGGTCTTAAGATGGTGGCCGCCGGGGTGGCTGTAGCCCTCATAGCCCTTCTGCTAAATGGTGGCCATTAGATCAATCTGCTCAACTCGTCGAAGAGAACTATGCCCAGTAGATGGGCTAGAAGTATCGAGACGCCCTCATCTAGGGTGAAGCATCCATCGTCGACGATGGCCTTCTTCACCATCCAAAGCGTCGTCGAGATGGCTAGGAGCTGATAGAGGACGTAGCCGTCAAGCTCTATGGGGATTAGGAGGGAGAGGAGTGGGAAGATGAGCATGATGCTCTGAACTATGCCTGAGAGGAGATTTGAGACCCCAAGCTCGACGTGCCCCCTCCTGGCTCCTAGTAGGGCTAGGCCATGCTCAGGTATGCTCCCAGCGAAGCCTATCAGGGTGGCCGCGATGACGATGTGAATCCTGAAGCGTTCGACGAGGAGCTCCAGAGAGCTGGACATAAGCTCCCCGCTTAGAAGTATGCCGATTAGGCCTAGGATGAGCATCCTCATCCAGCCACTCTCAGCCTTAGCGCCCTCATCCCTCCTGGCTCCTCGGCTTATGAAGTAGAGATAGCTGAGATAGGCGAGGAGAAGGAAGAGGGGTACTTCCCTTGGGAGGTGTGGCTCGCCGTGGAAGATGTTGATGATGACGCCGGCTCCGAAGATGAGGAGGGTGAAGGCGACGGTGATGCGCATGACCTCTACCTCATGCTCCATCTCCCGTCTTGGGATCACTATCCTTCCGCCTCTTAGGGTGAGCATGATGATGAGGAGTCCCAGAAGTAGGCCGTTGAAGGCTGAGGCGAGCATCACCGTCAAGACCGCTACCTCCCTAAGATGCGGTGAGAAGGCCATGAACACCGCCAACACAGCCTCAGGTAGGTTTGAGGCTAGGCTTGAGATGATGCCCGTTATATACTCGGATAGGCCGGTATGGAGGCTCAGCCCCTTGAAGCCCTCGACGACGGGGTCGCTGGAGAGGAACACCAGTAGGAGGCCGAGGACTAGAGCCGCGACGCTGAGAGAAATCTCACCTCCATCTATGAAGAGGAGAGAAAGGCCTAGGAGGATGAGGATGATGAGGGCGGCCTCTCTGAGGGTCATCAACATCAGTGAGCCTAGAAGGCTATAAGAGGTCTCCCCTCCGGGAGGATTTATAGGTGTGACCTATCTAGTCGAGCTGGGATGAGTTGAGGCTCACCATCTTCACCGATGAGCCAGCCCTCCCCGAGGTGAGGCTGATAGCGGGGGAGGCGAGGCGGAGAGGCGTAGAGACCAGAATACTCGCGCCCTGGGATATCAGCCTACCTCCAACCCATGAGTTAGAGTCCGATGTCTACTATATCGGAAGCAACGTCCTAAACCGGGTTTCAGCCCTGGAGCTCCTCCACCGGCTGCAGATCCTAAGGGTCTTCGACGAGAGGGGCGTCGTCATCAACCCCGTTGAGAGCATACTGAACTACTCGAAGGGGCATCTAACCCTCAAGCTTAGAGCCCTTGGGCTGCCCCACCCCGAGACGCTGATCACCGAGAATGTGGAGATGGCCTATGAGTTCGCAGCCCGTCTCCTAGACTCTGGGAGAAATGTCGTCCTCAAACCCCTCTGTAGGGGTAGAGGCATAGGCGTCGTCATGCTGGATAGGATCCGAAGCCGCCGAGACTTGCTACAGTTCCTCACCTGGTATAATAGGGTGCATGGCCAGGGCGTCTTCTACCTCCAGGAATACATACCGAATAGGGGGTATGACATCCGATGCTTCGTCATAGACGGCGAGGTCATAGGCCGTGAGAAGAGATCTAACCCAGGGGACTTCAGGTATAACGTCAGCCTCGGTGCTAAGGCTGAGGCCTTTCGGGAATCCATCTACGATGAGCTGGCCGTTGAGGTTGCTGAGGTCGTGGGCCTCAAGATCGCTGGCATCGACATTCTCCCAGGCTTTGATGGTAGGGCCTACGTCTTGGAGGCCAACTGCTATCCGGGCTTCACAGCCCTCATGGAGGCGACGGGCATACCAATACATGAGAGGATCGTCGACTATCTCCAGAGCCTAAAGCGGTGAGTCGTTATAAGTAGCTGCCACTTATAACGGAGATCATTTTCTTAAGCTTCTCAGCCCCGAGGAGTCCCCCAAGGCTTTGAAGCCTCAGATATCCTGTGAGGATTTCATCCTCGAATCTCCTCGCCTTCTCTAACAGCTTGAGATGGGTGTTGGAGTAGAAGTAGTCCACCCGTGTCCTCTTATCCCTCCGCTCTAGGGCTTCCATCAGGGCCCTGAGGGCGTAATGCCTAGCTGATAAGAGGGCTAGATCGACGTCTCCCCTGGTGGCTGCCTTTAAGACCTCCCTGAAGGCCCTCTCCGTTGTGGGGCTCCAGGCCCTGAATCTGGAGTGTATCTCGGCGCAGAGGCTTAGGGTCTTCTCCGTCGACGCTCCTCCATCCAGGCCCATCGCCTCTCGGTAGATCTGGAGGTAGCTTTCCCCCATCTCTCCCGCGGCCCTGTAGAGCTCCTTTGGTCTAAAACTGGGGACGTCGCCCCTCGACATCAGCCTATAGACAGTTAGGAGGTTTAAGGCGTCTCGGAGGCAGAGGGAAGCCTTCAGGTTATCTCCCTCCTCTAGGAGTCTCTCCGCCATCTCTAGGTCTCCCTCCACGCCTCCATGGGTGAGCCTAAGCTCCCGTCTACTCCACCTCCATCTGAGGGCCCTCTCCCTATACCTCTCCATCAATCCCTCCTCATCGTGGAGGATCACGCCATCTCTTAGGATGTTAAGCCAGAGGCAGGCCTTGATCCATGTATCCCTTCTATCCCTCAGTTTTCCACTCTCGAGGAGCTCTTGGAGATGCCTTATCGGATACCAGAGGAGTTCCACCCTTACGCCATCGATGTCGACTCCACGATAGACGTTTAGGTTTCGTCTCCAGAATATGGCGACGTCGACGTCGCTAAGCCTATCGGCCTTGGAGTGAGCCTTGGAGCCGAAGAGGATGACGCCTACGGCCTCTTCTAGGTCTATATGTCTCAGGATTCTCTCCGTCAGCCTAATACTCGGATGGGACATAGGTTAAGTCCTCTAAGGCCTCGGCGCACTCCCTCTGGATGAGTTCATATATCGCTGGGTTTTCCCTCATCCTCCTCTTCACCAATTGGCTCAGCCTCTGGGCCTGGGGTTCATAGAGCCTTATGTTCTCCTCTCTCTCCACCGTCGATCTGAATTCCCCTGGGATGAGGAGCAGCTTATCTAGGAGCGACCTCTTCACCTTGTGAACCCTCTCCTCATAGAGGAAGTTCCAGGTCTCCCTCGTCAGGTCGTTCTCCACCACCAGCTCCATCAAACGTGAAATTGGATACTCCGCCATCTTCCCTGCTTTCTTCACCAAATCATAGACGTTGATGCTCTTACCCCTCTTCAGCTTATGTATCTGCTTCGAGAGGTAGCCGAATCTCCCAGGATCGAAGTCCCTCAGCTTCCTGATCTCCACCGTATCATGCTTCCTGATCCTCCCCCGCTTAGAGGGGGTTAAGGCCACATAGCCCTCCGCCTCTAGGGCGTAGAGGGTGGCCGCCACCGCCATATCCGCCCTGAAGGAATCTCTCGTCTTGAAGTATTTGTCATAGAAGAGGTGGGCGAGTATCGCGGGGCTTAGGGTCTGCTGGACGTGGGGTGGAAGCGTTGGGGCTGCTGGGGGAGGCTGAGCCGCAGGCTGTGGAGTCGATGGCTGGGCGGCTAGAACTCTCCTAGCAACCTCTCCCAGTGAGGCTCCACACATGGCGCAGAAGTTGTTCTCTATCTCGTTTCTGGCTCCACAGTTTGGGCAGTAGATGTATCGCCTACCACCCATCCCCTCCTCATTTAGTCTCAGCGTGGTTTAAGATTTGAGTCTCCGAGTCGGCTCGGCGAGGATGTCCACTCCACCGAGATGTCGGTTAATCCTTCAAGTCCTCTAAGGCTCTGTGGCACTCCTCTTCGATGACTTTATGCATCCTTGGATCGGCGTTCACCCTTTGTTTCAGCAGTTGATCCAGCTGTCTGGCCTGAGGTTCATAGAGCTTTATGTTCTCACGTCTCCAGGTGCGCAGTCTATAGCCGCTGTCTACCTCCAGTAGCATGTCGATTAGGGATGCCTTCTTCTCCTTCACCTTGAAGAGGAAGTTGAAGGTCTCCTCCGTCGGATCCCTCTCCGGAATCAAGACCTCTGTGAAGTAGTATGCCGGATTAGGGCATTTCACGCCGGTCTTC
>Ga0190363_1002393_pt1 | contig 10737 bp, 8 predicted proteins | sample 48721867_MG_FD_161272 | JGI IMG/M metagenome (GOLD analysis project Ga0190363, IMG submission 161272) | Hydrothermal vent microbial mat bacterial communities from Southern Trench, Guaymas Basin, Mexico - 4872-18-6-7_MG | ecosystem: Environmental > Aquatic > Marine > Hydrothermal vents > Microbial...
TGGGTGTATAAACTTTCTGGTTGGTGGAGGGATCACTATGCCTCTAATAGAATACTTCGGTAAGGCTCCAAGGATTCATCCCAAAGCCTACGTTAGCCCGAACGCTTTCGTCTCTGGTAGTGTGGAGCTTGATGAGGGCGCATCCATCTTCGACTACGCGGTGGTTAGAGGAGACTTCTCAACCATAAGGATTGGCAAGTACTCCAACATACAGGATAACTGCTCAGTTCATGCAGGCGTGACGCCTTGCACCATAGGGGACTACGTCACAGTTGGACATGGAGCGGTGGTTCACGGGGCAACCATAGGGAACTACGTCATAGTCGGCATCAACAGCACCGTGCTTGACGGAGCAGTAATAGGGGACAGGTGCATAATAGGGGCGGGAGCAGTCGTGACGCCTAACACCAAGATCCCACCTAACAGCATGGTCCTCGGAAACCCGGCTAAGCCTGTGAGGGAGCTGGAGGAACGCCACATAGCAACGATAAAGCTGAGCGCTGAAAGCTACGCGGAACTAGCCCAGAAATACAAGCAGCTCCTAGAAGGCAAAAAGTAGCCTAAACCCTGCCAAGTCACTTAGACCCGCGCTGGCTCCAAGCGTACAAAAGGGTTTAGCATGCTTCTCATACCACTTTTTTCTCTTCAGGCGTGACCAAGTGTATCTCAACTGGATGTGTTAAGGGCAGGTCAGCCTCTCTTTAGCCTTTGCCCTTTCTCCGCTTCCTCCCGGTGTCCTTGGCAACACAACGAGCACGTCTACGTTGCTTCCTCCAGTCAGCCCCTTGCCGCCGCTTCCAAAAACGAACACTTCAGCCTCACCAAGAACCCCTTTGACGCCACAGCAATCCCTTCCTCCCGTCTCCCCCACTATTTAAACATTCTCGCCTGCTAATCCGCTACGCAAGGTCATGATCAATCCTAGACTGCTACCACGTACCCATAAGCCATCTAAACGCCTTGCCGGACAGCATCCGCAGGTCTACAGGGTCTATACAGGGTCTATAATAGGACGCGGTTAAGAGCGATGTTAAGCCAGCGAAGGAGACAGCCTCCGTAAGGGAAAAATAAAATTAAAGGGATGAACGATTACGGTGTCGACGTATTCTTTATTCTTCCTACGTTCATACTTTGTGAATTTATCAGGTATTTCAAGGTTTCCGTGCTTTCACATGTTCACTTTGATCCTTCTTTCATGTTTGGATTAGCTCGAGGGTGATTCCTATTTCCTTCTCGGTGTCTAGGTAGGCGTACTTGACCCCCAGTATTTCCCCTCCTTCAGCGACCTTAACCCCCCTCTCCTCCATAACCTTCAACGCCTCATCAAGGTTTTTCACGAAGAACCCTAGGTGGTGGAGTCCCTCGCCTCTCTCCCTGAGGAACCTGCTGTGGATCGACTCTCCCTCCAATACCTGTATCAGCTCTATCTGGACTCCTCCAAGGTGAAGCAAGCCTATCTTGAGCTTCGCTGACCCATGCTCCGCCTCTATGGAGGGGAAGGGTCCTATTCCGAACTTTTCAGTTAGGAACTTCGAGGTCTTCTCGAAATCCCTGACTACAATTCCTATCTGATCCACCTTCGTAAACTTTAATTCGCCACTCATTTGCACCCCTCCAAACCAGGCCTCAACCGAAACGTGTCCTTCATCGGTTAAAAGACTTATCCTCACCAGCAATCATCAACGCTGAACCCCTGCAAAATAGGAATCCTTTTTATTACTTACAAGGCATACTTTCCCTGTGAGGGTGGTCGCGTTGAAGGTTGAGGAAGCCCTGGCTGAAGCAGACTCATGCTCTGAGTGCAACGTCTGCCTTGACGTCTGCCCAACCTTTAAGGCTTCAGGCGATGATGTTCTCTCTCCTCCATGGAGGTTGAGGTCTGCCGCCCGAATCCTGCGGAGTGAGGAGCTCTCAGAGAGGGATGTTGAGTCCATGTACTCGTGTACTGAATGCTACCTTTGCACCTCGGTCTGTCCATACGAGATTAAGACGCCTGAAGTGGTCGGAGCCGCCCGGGCGGGACTGGTTAAGGCTGGCTTAGCTCCGCTCGAGAGGGGGAGGAAGATAATAAACGGCATTTTGAAGCTGGGGAACTCGGTGAAGGGGGACCCCGAGAGAAGGCTTGACTGGCTCCCGGACAAGTACGAGGAGGTGGACTCAGACGTTCTCCTTTACGTTGGCTGCCTCGCATCGTACCTTGTAACGGACGCAGCCCGGTCAACGTATCAAGTGTTAAAGGCCGGCGGGGTGAAGTTCAGGATTCTTAGGGACGAAGGCTGCTGCGGAAACTACATCTACGAGGCAGGAATGACCGACCTAGCCGAAGAAGTTTTCACGAGGAACGTTGAGAGGTTTGAAAGTGAAGGGATTAGAAGGGTGATACTGCCATGCGTCGGATGCTACAGGTGCTTCAAAAACTACTATCCCGAACTGGTTGGAAAGCTTCCCTTCACGGTCGAGCACGTAACCCAAACAATCTTTAACCTGGTTAAAGCCGGCAAACTCGGGCTGAAGAGCATAAGCTGGAGGGCAACCTACCACGACCCATGCCACTTGGGAAGAACGGAAGGCATCTACGACGAGCCAAGGGAAGTCCTTAAGGCATGCGGAGTGGAAATCATCGAGATGCCTGAAAAGAGGGAGAAGGCTCCATGCTGTGGGTCGGGGGCGGGTGTACGCTCCCTCTACAGGGACCTATCCCTCAAGATGGCCTCCAACCTCTTCGCCCAAGCACCAGAGAAACGCATAATAACGCCATGTCCATTCTGCGCCTTCAACATGAGGTACACAGCCGAGAAAACAGGGGCAGACAAGGACATAATATACTTCACCAGTGTGGTGGCGGAGGCCGCATTGAACCGTTAAACAACCACCAACACTACCAGTCAAAGTGCTCCCTCTAACTAATCATCTAAAAGAGGAGGTTTGAATGCTTATTCAGGAGTTCCCTTCCTATGCCCCTTATGGCAGACTCTCCTACAGAAGCCTAAGAACCTACATGGCAGTTAAGGAAGCGGCGCTTTACCCATTTCCCTGAATTAAACCTACTACTTACTTATTAGCAAACTAATTCAAACTAAATTAGGTGCATATGTCTGTCAGTGGAATCTAATTTAAACTTTCCAATTAATCGCGATGCTAATAAAAATCAACACGGTAATTAGCACGTTTTCACTAAAAATTTTTTTAAATAACCTCACATTAATATGTAAGCTTAGCCTCCACGATGCTGGAAGGGGAGGCGTCCAAAGACTCGTTCAGGGTTACACGTTGCATATTGGCATGACATGTTAAGGGGACATGCTGAAGGATCCAAAATACTACGAGTTGGCATCCTGCCAAGCGAACAAGCTAAAGCAGCCATCAAGTATGGTTGTGCATCCTGCGGTTCCTGCGTAGCACGCTTAGTAGAGAACGTAGGGTTGAAAGCACAGCAAACAAGCTGCATAGCGGATGAACCCAGAATGCAACTGGTTCATCGCCTAACCCCCTCCTTAACGAAGGGGACGGTTAGTGGATCTTAGACTTCACACCAGTCAAATTTCACGCAATTTTCACGCAATTGTAGGCATACGAAGCTTCTTTGTAAAATGACACAAATCACTCTGCTGTAAATAGCGTTCTTGTTAACAGTCCCTAATCCTCTTGAGAAACTTGATCTATTCATTTGTCGCCAACGCGGTGCTTTCCGTTACCTTAATTGTTTGGCACAAGTTTAGCATCTTTCAGCGGATATATGTGACCTGCGAGGGCTTAGGTGAACGATAGCGAACCACATATCTGCTGTTAAGCGACCTGTGGGTAATGCGGGCACCACATAGCCCCGAACCCACCCGCCCTTAACCATCATAACACTTTTCCCAAAGAGCTTTAGTTTGATTGAGGGAACTTTATCGGCCTGCAGGAACTTTTTCATTTCGAAGATAACCCCTTTTAACATCCGATTATTAGAATTTATTTCTTTCAGCCTTTCCCTTGAAATTCCTGATTCTTGTGCAGGTTTATGGCTGGAAATCGCCCACACATTAAGTGCAAGTTCCAATTTCTTCCGATTTGACGTTCTCTTTAAGATAATTTCAAGATAAATAAAATTTATTTCTTATTTTTATTCATAACTTATTCATAACTAACAGAGAAGGTGAACCCTTATGGATTCAGAACTTGAGAAGTGGAGAAACATTGGTAAGTCGCTTGAGGAGATGCTTCGGCCACACACATACCCACTTGCTGTAAAACTTGTTAAGGATGAATCAGAGTTTCCAGAGAGAACGAGAAGACCCGAGAAGAAGATAGCGGTCTGCCAGGCTCTCACACTGAGCCGAAGATACGGCTGGACTGTTGGTGTGACGAAAGAGGACAGCGGCTGTCCGGCTGCAAGCCTAAACTACGGATGGGCGGACATCGACGACTCTCTCATTAGACAGTTCTTTCTTGGAGTAGGGTACGTGTCAAACGATGAGGCGGCAAAAATGCTTGTTGAAAGCATGGATCGCCTTGAAGCGGGCAAATATGGTGGTATTGTTGTTTCTCCCCTTACTCGGACGAGAATCCTTCCAGACCTGATCCTCGTTTACGGGAATCCCGCCCAGATTATGCGGCTCATCCAGGGAGCGATGTACAGGGAAGGGAGGAGGCTTAAGGCAGAGCTGATCGGTGTTACTGCCTCATGCTCCGCAGGAATAATTCGGACCTTTAACACCGGTGAATACCAGTTAGTAGTGCCTGGAAATGGAGACCGTGTTTTCGCCATGACCCATGACGATGAGTTACTATTTACGGTTCCCACATCAAAAGCAGAAGAATTAATTGACGGGATGAAAAAGCAGAGAGTCGCCAAGTATCCCGTTCCAACAGCTCTACCAATGCCCCCTCCCTTTCCAATACCCTGACCTCCTCTTTTTTGAACAGCACTCCAAAATTCGAAAAGGAGTCTACACTCTACGCTTGCTTGGATTTAATGTGCTAAAATAAAACGGAAACCAATTATGCAACGGGTCACCTCCCAGAAAACCTTTAAAAGAAAACGTTTTACTTTCCCCACGTAAACGTTGCATGGTGGCTTTCACGACACTTTTTGGCGAAATGCCCCGCCTATGTGTTTTTAAGAGTTCACGGGACGAAGCGATGTCCACGTTTCCCTCATGCTTAGGCGTAAGCTAAGGGACATGCTTGTAGGTGTAATTACAAACCCCTAAAGGAGACGTTTACGTCAAATGTGCTAACGTCCTTGTTGTCTTGGCTGAGGATAGGGTTGACCTTAGGCTTAAGGTGCTTGATGCGGCTAGGAGGGTGGAGAGGGAGGTTAAGGAGGTATAACCTCCTTCATAACAGCCGTGGATGACGAGGAGGTTATCCACGTCTTCCAAGACAATGTAATTCCACCTCAAGCATGCTTCATGCTCAACCAGTCAGTAACAAACTGTGAGAAAAAAGAAGTAATAGAACATGAAGGAAGGGCGTAAAATATCCCGGCGACGAAGTTAACGACTACGTTTTAACCCTTCTCCAGTCGGACCTGACAGCAGCCGCAGACCATCTCTTCCCAATAGCGCCTCTTTCCACGCTTTGGCCTTCTAAAGCTGTCCTAAGTCACCATCCCTAATCATCCTAAGATTGCGGAAGGGTTGGCCGGAGTACCTTCAATTTCCTTAATTTTAACTCCTTCTTGAAGAAGTCAGATGGCTTTGAATTTTCTCAACCCGCTTCGGGTAGACGCCGTCATGAAATGTTAAGTTTAGACTGCGGCTAAGAGCCTTCACACCATCTCCTCGTCGTTCCCAGTCTGCCCCCCGAATAAGCTTGCACTAACCCCTAGAGGCACCTATCTATTGAACTTCTACAGTGACTTCACCCGTCACAGCTGCAAACCTACCCGATTAAAGTCACAGGATTAACTAAACTAAATAAAATCCGTCGCCATCCAGCCTTCCACCTAGGATCTTTAAAGTGAAAACTGTAGGATGGCAAAGGGAACGTTAGAGCTTGGAAGCTATCAGCCTCGGCTACGAGAAAAAAGTGAGGAAGATGCTACCGATTTTAGCAAGCCTCCCTGTTTCCCTTACTTTAGAGGTTATATATCCTTTTCGCGTTACCACCTATTATTGCTTCTATTTCTTCCTTTGTGAAGGTTATCCCTTCAGGCGCTTTTTCCGGAAGGTTTTTCACCATGTCGACGAACTCCTTATCCGGCATCGCAGCTCTCAGGTATGGCCCATCAGTTCCGAAAAGCACCCTTGAAGCTCCGAACTCGTCTATGCACTCCCTCAGCGCTTCGCAGAACCGCTTGAAGTTGCTGCGTGCTATGGTCTGCCAGCCCGAGAAGTCAACAACCAAGTTCGTCTTCGTTGCTCCCATGTGGAACAACTCATACCTCCAGCCAAACCCCATATGCGCCGCTTGAATGGTTAGCTCGGGAAAGTCAATCAACAGGTCATCCAAGTATATTGGGTTGCAGTACTTGCTTCTGAGAGGCTGAACGATCTGTCCGGTGTGGAAGAGAACCGGAACGTTAAACTCCCTCGCTATTGAAAGCAGCTTGTAGACGCATGGCTCGTTCGGGTAGAAGCCAGATGCAGGGTGAAGCTTTAACCCCTTCAACCCCAAGTCCTCAAGCCCAGCCCTCACTATCTTATCAGCTTCAGGCCTCCTCGGGTCAACGCTCACGAGAGCCACCACCCTCTTCGGATACTTCCTCTGGATCTCAGCGAATATCTGATTCTGCTCCTCTATAGGCGTTGGAGGCTCGCCGAGGGCTAAGCCATAATCCACAGGACATACGACGCTGACGTCAATTCCCGCAGCATCCATCTCCCTGATAAGCTTCTCCCCGTCAGGGTCGAAGAAGCCTTGGAAGATCTGAGACTTAACCTGATCCACAGTCATGGAAATGCCCATCTCCTCCAATGCATGCACGTAAACCCTCGCCAATCCATCCCACCACTTCTTCGGCATCCACCCCTCATCCACAATATGAGTGTGCGCATCCACAATCAGCATCCTTCTCCCTCCCTTAATCCCTAGAATATGAAAAAGCCAACATAAAAATCCTTTGGCAAAAAACATCAAATCCAAATCCCACTTTTGAAGGTTTCCAACCTCCACAACGGCTCCTTTGTTGTAGAAAGGAACGTCTTTTAACATGAAGATGCATATTAATTACTACTCCAGCAATTTAGTAATGATTCCAGCACTCGGGTTACTTTCAACCCTCCTCCCCCTTTAATCTTAAGTTAGAAACACATTGTTCATGCTTAACAGCTTGGAAAATGTGGATGTTCTCGAAGCTGCTTCCTTTGGTGGTTCTCCATCTAAAGAGGAAAAAGGAAGATTGGAAAAGAAAGAGGAGGGGGTTGATCGATCACTTCCATGGCCAGAAGTCGAATGCCATGTATATCAGCAGCCACATGATGGAACCAAGCACGAACCATCCAAATGTTAACGTCGTGCCTAGGAGCTGAACTGTTCCTTGCGTCTCTAAGAGTATGGTTAAGCCTGTCAGCGGCATGCCTAGGTTGGCGTACGTCATTAATGCTCCATACGCTAGAGCCTGTAGGCCGGAGACTGCCGCGGCCGAGCTGGCTCCTGAAAGAGCCATGGCTATCGGAGTATAGGCTATGGTGATGAAGAATGCTATCGTCCCTATTATAAATGCTAAGATGACTGCTTGAACTCCTCCCTTCGCCCCTTTCCCGGCAAACCAGTGCATCTGGAAGAGCTGCTGAATTATCAGGATTAGCAGGACCACGTAAAGCAGGTAGACCGTGACGTTCCCGGGTGAGCGTACACTTATGATTAAGGGTGCAAGCTGGCCTTGGAACGGCACTGCGAAGACGTGGGGGGCTGAGCCTAGGATTGGCATGAGGATGAACCAGAGGATCACGCCTATTATTATTGCTATTATGATGTTGATTACTCCTCTTGTAGGCTGGCTTCTTCCTTCGAACGGGTTGATCACAGCCATTATGTTTATCCCGGTGATTATAGCGACGAGAAGCGATATCCACTGGTCGTAGTGGTTGAATGGAAGCAGTGGCTGGAGCAGGGTTGCGAAGAGGTCGTGCCCCGGCAGATACATTTCAAAGAAGGTTGCCCCAGACCATGCTAAGCCATTAAAGACGTAGTATAGTATGAATGTTATCACCCACGAGATAACGGCGTACGTCGCCCCCCTGGCTACAGGATGTACGGTCGCCCTCTTCGGCACGAACGGCCAGTAGTGGAAGAGCGTCGCCCATATGGGGAACACCAAGAACCCTGCAGTGCCGAGCAGCAGTAGCTCGTACCCGGTGAAGTGGAAGAACGATGAGAGAACGTAAACGGTCAGGAATGCCAGGATCAATGTGATGGCTGCGACGGCTAAGCCGCTTTGAGGCTGCTTCGGAGGCGCCTCCCTCTGAAATGGCATGCAGAGCACAGCTATCGTTACGAACCAAACAATGCCAAAGACCACCACCGTAAGCCAGTCTAGGGGGTACCCTGACGGGTAAAGGGCAGAGTAGCTAGCAGACCTAAGCGCTAGGGCCGGGGCTAGGAGCGCAGCCATTTCAGTAGCTGCTGCACCGTAGACCGGCGCTAGAATCGCAGGTAAAACATTTGATAGAACAAATGCATCTGCCACCACCAGCCTTGAAAGCAAGCCACCCACCGGGTTCAGAAACACAATGTAAGTCAGGTAGGAGATAGCATACACCGTAAGGAGAGCTAAGACTCCCAGCCATGGTTGCTTAAACTTTCCTTCCTCTCCCACAGAATTCCTCCCTTTTTTAGTTTTTCTTTCAAGTTCTTTTCAAGGGAAATCTTGTCTTGTTCTTCTCAGTGAGAGAGGGGGAAAGTATTTAAATTTACCGATTAGGAAATGAACGGTGTTCGACAAATGTCTATAAAGAACATCATTTTTCTTTAATTTAATAAAGGAAAAAAGAGAAGTTTGAATAATTCAAAAAAAATCTTTCCCTGCAGCGACCCTGTCAGGATCCCCCTGAACCCTTCATATTCCCACGTGATAAGGAGGGTGATCATCCCTTGAGGATCTGGGTGAAATGTCTTTCACCCTGTTCTCGTTTATCATTCCAACCTGAATGGAAAAAATTAGGGGAAGGAAAAATGTGGAAATTATGATTTGAGAATCTTATGGTTTTCTGGACTTTATAGCTGCCATCACCACAATTACTATTAGAACTGCCGTGGTGGCTTCACAGATCATGAGGTAGGAGGTGGACGAGTACATGACCGCAAGCTGCGATAAGCCCTGTAGCATTATGAACGAGTATACTGCTTGAAGCAGCTCCTGCTGGCGCAGCTGCTCGATCATGCTTACTGTTTCGTTGAGGGTGCATACTGGCTGCTCGCTTATGGACTCACCGTGTGCTAAGACGTCGTTCATGTAGAAGTAGTCTGGGTGGAGCTGGTCCCTGCTGTAGTAGTTGAGGAGCTGGTCTGCGTAGTGCTTTGAGGATGGGCTGTTGCTTTCACCATATGGTAGCATGCTGAAGGAGGTGACGTTTCCGGGCTTAAGGTGGACAACCATTATGTAGGACGAGTCGGGTTTAGGCAGCCGAAGGGATCGGGGGGAGCGTACTGTTACGCGCATAGGGTTCAAACGTCTTAGACAGGTTGCCGGTCACTGTGAGGAAGTTAAGCATTACCGTTTCGATGGCGTCCTCTGCCTGAGCATACCCGAAACCAAAGAAGGCTCCCTGCTGGCTGCTCGCGTTAATGTGCGACGCCGAACTCCCTTATGGTCACGTTCTCTCCATTAACGCTGAGCCTTGTGGCGTGGGACGCCGCCCGAACACCTGTAGTAGAACCGCTTCCTCCCGCGTAAACAGTTAAAACTCCCCTGTTTCCTCCGGCTTGGGAGGCTATAGCCGGGCCGGCGGCTGCAAGAAGAAGGGCCATGGCGAGTAAGGCTACGGCCGCAAGGGTTTTCCCGCGCATCTTCTCCCTCTCCCTTTCAAACCCCTTCCGGGTTTTCTGAAAGGTATGTTGTATGAAGAATGAAACGTTTTCTCCTTTCCCTGTTGTAGCCCTTTCAAAACGTTTATTTTTCCCGGCTGTTAAGTGCTTAGAGGTTTACACGCTTCACGGGGTGTTCACTCTGAATGAGCACCTTTCAGGCTCAACTGTTTGGACTATTGGTACTAGTGACAGGACTGCTGATGAGTTCATCTCCATCCTGAAGGAACTTGGCGTTAATGTTGCGGTGGACGTTAGAAGGTTTCCAACCTCAAAGTTTGAATGGTTCAAGGGGGAGAACTTGAAGAAACTCCTAGCGGATGCAGGGATCGAGTATGTCCACTTAGAGGGTTTAGGCGGCTATCGAAGCGGCGGTTACAGGAAGCATATGGAGTCGGAGGTGTTCAGGGAGGCGTTTAAGGAGCTTCTAGAGTTGGTTAAAGGGAATAAGGTGGCCATTTTCTGCTCGGAGAAGCTCTTTTTCAAGTGTCACCGAAGGTTCATAGCAGACGAGCTAACACGTAAAGGTGTAAAGGTAATCCATGTGGTCGAAAAGGGGAAAACGCAGGTTCACAGGCTCGCTGGGCATGATTGAAGCCGACAGCCCATTCAGACGTGGCTGAACAAAACCATCAGCGTTCACGCTCAAACCAATTAAACGGCTGCTAACCCTCCAAGCATACTTAACTAGAATGATGTCCAAGGTGGCCTCGACAGTCAACCTGACTTCGGAAAGGTGGAGAACCGTTAGGTGCCACTCGCCTAAGTAAAAATACTTTAACT
>Ga0190363_1002394_pt1 | contig 10734 bp, 7 predicted proteins | sample 48721867_MG_FD_161272 | JGI IMG/M metagenome (GOLD analysis project Ga0190363, IMG submission 161272) | Hydrothermal vent microbial mat bacterial communities from Southern Trench, Guaymas Basin, Mexico - 4872-18-6-7_MG | ecosystem: Environmental > Aquatic > Marine > Hydrothermal vents > Microbial...
TTGACAGAGCATCATATCCAGCACCGAAAGACAGTCCTGTAACAGTTTACGTGACATTTACAGCACCTGATCTTAATGAGGATTCGGGACTTAGAGAACCAGTAGATGTTAACGTTACATTAATTCTCTATGATGGCTCCAAGATATTACTTTACAAGAATAACTGCACTTTAAGAGAAACAGATGTTGACACAGGAGTGTTTGAAGGATCCTTCGAAGTACCTACATCTTACGGTACAAAGCTCATTAACGGCAAAGTTAGAGTATGGTATGATGCTGATGGAAGCGGAGACTTCGAATCAGACAAGGACGTTTATGCAGAGGCTTCATTCAAGGTTACAACAGCATCTATGAGTGTAACTCCAATAACCGTTAACCTCGGCGAAGATATTGTCGTAACGGTTTACGACCCTGACGCCAACTTAGATAGTGAAGAGGAAGAGACAATAACTGTAACTTTCGAGAACAACGTTACAGAAGATCTTACACTTGAGGAAACAGAACCTAACAGTGGAATATTCAATGGAACGTTTACCGTTGGAAAAGACGATCTAAAAGGTTTAGAGCCTGGAGACACTGTAACATTCACTTATACTGATAAATCAACATCTGCTTCCGTTCCCGGAGGATCTTGGAGCTCAATGGATATTGAAGTTAGCATTTCGATAAAGACAAACACCGGAGTCTTAATGCTAGACAAGACAGAGTACGGTCCTGGAGCAATAATGAACATAACATTAGTTGAGCCTGACTTAAACACCAACTTAGAGGATGAAGATAGTGTCAACGTTACTATTAAGATAGAAGGCATAACAACGGAGCCTGTAAGATTAGAAGAAACCGGAATTAACACTGGTGTATTCACGAATACATCCTATCAGCTACCAAGCGATGCAGATGCTATAGGGAAGAGAATACTTGTTGCTTATAAGGACGAGGCAGACGCATCGGGCGAAGCCACAACTGTAACTGTAGAGGCTGTAATTAAGTCATGGGATGCCGAAGTATCCTTCGACAAGACATACTATGATATAGGTGAAATAGCTAAGATTACAGTAGTTGATCCTGACCAGAACATACGTCCAGACGGAATAGATAACTGCACTTTAACAGTATATACTGACAGCGACCCATTGGGTGTAACAGTTAACGCTTATGAAACTGATGTTAACACTGGTGTATTTGAAGCTTATGTACTAATATCTGATAGTTTCGGAGCTGATAGAGTTTATGCTAAGTACGGCGACAAAGTATACGCAGAATTTGAAGACCCATATCCAGCAGACTATGCTACTACAGAGGAGTCTAAGACATTTACTGCAATGGCTACTGTAGGTATTCCTGTTGAGAAACCATTCGAAATAACAACACCATCGGTTGTTGATCCAACAACAGGTACTGCATTAAACGAAACAACAGTTGGTAAGATGGTTGCAATATCCACTACACTAGAGAACATTGATGTTGTTGAGAGAACATTCGCTTATGTAGTACAGGTTAAGGATGCTGCTGGAGTAGTAGTTTATCTAAACTACATTACAGGCACTGTACCTGCAGGATACAGCTTCACACCAGCAATCTCTTGGACGCCAACAGCACCCGGAGTATACACTGTAGAAGTATTCGTATGGAAGAGCTTAGCGGAGCCGACAGTCTATAGCCCAGTTCTAACGCTAACAATAACTGTTTCAGAGTAAAACTAGTGAGGTGAAACAATAAAATGAAAGCAAAAATAACATATTTCATAATTTTTCTACTACTCCTAGCATCACTAGCGCCTGTAGTGACTGCGCAAGCACTAACTGTTCAAACAGATAAAACAGTTTACGGTCCAGGAGAATCTGTTGTAATATTTGGCTCAGCAGCTCCGGGCTCGTCAGTGGTCATAAAAGTTTATGATCCTGACGGAACATGGATTGCTACGTTACAGACAACAGCTGGTTCAACAGGCCAGTATAGTGCGACACTTAAGTTGCCTTCAACAGTTCCCTATGGAACCTTCAGGAAATATGGAACCTATACTGTCGAAGCAAGTGACGGTATAAGAACTGTTTCAACAACATTTGAATTTAGATCAGTAGCTATAGTAACAGGAGTCGTAGTTGATGAAAACAATGAGCCATTAGCTGGCGTTAAAGTTTACATTGAAGGAACAACGTATGAAACAACAACTGGTAGTGATGGAAGCTTTACTCTTTCAACAGACATAGGTCCAGCAACGCTAGTGTTTGAGAAATCAGGGTATGTGACGGTGGAGAAAGAACTTACTATTCAAACAGGAGAAAACAATGTTGGAACAGTACAAATGAAAAGCTTCCTAGCTTACATTAAAGAGTTAGAGGATCAAATATCATCACTTCAGGAGCAACTAGCAAATGTTGCAACGAAAGATGATTTAGATGCTCTTAGATCAGAGCTCATGAGCGCAATAGATACAGCAAAGTCAGACATGAAGGACTATGTTGACACTCAAGTAGGCGGGTTAGATAGTAAGATTAGTGGCGTAGATACTAAGGTAAGCAGTCTCGAAGGAAGAATAAAGTCTTTAGAGGACAGAGTTTCAGCAGTTGAAGCATTAGGGACAACGGTAAGCGACTTGAAGAAGACAGCTGAAGACTTAAAGACAACAGTTGAAGGACTAAAGGGAGTTACAGCACAGCTACCAGCACTCTACGGAATATCAATACTAGGATTAATCATAGCTATAGTAGCAGTATTCCTAGTATACAGGAAAATAGCTAGATAAAAAACCTTAAAATAAAAACTAATTTTTTATTTCAACCTCAGATTTCTAATCACTATCTAATCTTAAATTTTAAGCTGAAAACATGCTTTATTGATAAAGTTGAGACTATGTAGCATAAATTTTAATAGTTCCGGTGTGGAACAAAGTTCCGGTGTGGAACTTTGCTCTTCGATCTTAGACCTAAAACTTCTAGGAAAGAGCTTTTCAATAGAGAAGAAGAACTTAAAACCCTCGATAAAGTCGTGGATAGGGGAGATCCGTTAATACTGGTTTTGGGTATTAGAAGGGTTGGTAAAACATCTCTTCTCAAATCGTTTCTCGAAAAATGGCATGGAATTTACATAGATATGAGGGGTGTGCTAAGGGAATCCGATCTTTACAGAAGAATCAGTGATGGATTAGCGAATAATATAGGTAAGATGAAAAGCATCGTTAAAGGTATTCGTGGAATTAAAATATTGGGTGTTGAAGTTGAAATTAAGTGGAAAGGAAAGGATTCAATAAGTCTCATAGGATTACTTGAAGAACTCAATAGGAGAAGTGAGAGAGTAGTTATAGTTTTCGATGAAGCCCAACTTATTCAACCACCTATTTCAATGAAAATAAAATCCGCAATAGCATACGCTTACGACAGCTTAGAAAACATAACAGTAATTTTAAGTGGTTCAGAAATAGGTTTACTAAGAAAATTTGTTGGCATAGAAAACCCGGAATCACCACTATATGGCAGATACGCTTTCGAACTGCTTGTTGAAAGGTTTCCAAAGGATCTTTCATTAAAATTCTTACAGCAAGGATTTAAAGAGTTAAATATAAGCGTGAGTAGGGAAGCTATTGAAGAAGCTGTAGAACTATTTGACGGTATTGTCGGATGGCTTGTATTCTACGGTAAATCATATGCTGATGGAATTAAAGATATAAATAAAATATTTAACATGGCAACACAATTAGCCATTAACGAGCTAGGCAAGTTAAGTAGAAGAGAGAAGCTAGTATTAAAAGCGATAGCTGAGGGAGCTAAATCCTGGAGTTCCATAAGAAAATATGTTGAAGAAAGAGAAGGCGTAACAATACCTAAATCATCACTATCAAGAATAATAAGGAAACTGGAAAAACTAAGCATAATAGAAAACTATAGATTTCTAGATCCAATATATAGGGAAGCAGCTAAAAGAATTCGCAATTAGCTTTTTCAAATTAAAACTCTTTTACTAAAGCTTTAACCATAGGGTCAACCATGTAGTATGCTTCCTAATTATTGCTCTGCCATTTGCTTTCTTATTTTCTTAGGTATTGGATTTTCTATTATTAAACCGTATTTTTCCGCTAACTTCTCCACATGCTTATCATTTGAAACAATGATCGGTATGTTGTTTTCTATGGCAGTTGCCACAAGCAGTGCGTCTCCTAATGGAACGTTTTCCTCTATAGCCGTGTAGAAGCCATGTTTTGAAGGTGAAATTAAGGTCAAGCCTTCGGCAATACACATTATTTTCTTAGCGACAATTCTCCTAGGTCTTACATGATAGTACCAGTAAAGTACATTATACGTTTCAAGTAATGTAGTGGCCGTTACATAAACCTTAATTTCACCTTTTAAAGCTCTCTCTATGAGGGGTTTAGTGTATGGTGTTGCTATGTGGTTTTCGAGTAGCGCATAAGATAGTATGTCAGAATCAATAATTCTCATTCCTTCAAAGCCCCGTAAACATGTTTTGCTTCACTAGCGTCGGCTTTCACTAGCTCTTTATCTTTCACGTATAGTTTAATATTCTTAAATTCCTCTAATAAATCAATGGCTTTCCTAATGATGATTACACCGCAACGCTCTTCTACAATAACTTCGTCTCCTGGCTTTAGACCTTTACGAACTGCTGCAGGTAATGTTATTCTCCACTTTTTATCTATCTTAGCTTTACCCACACCCATGCCCACACCCACATAAATAATAGGTTTTAGATGACATAAGTTTATCCCTAATAACATTACTTAGTCTCAATCATGTATTAGCCGACCTTATTGAAGTCCCATATTCCTTAGAAAATAAATATGGGGTCTTGCTTAGGAATTTTCTAAGGAGGGATGTGTTTTGCTTAAGAAGGCTCTATTAGCCACAATTATAGTTTTCATGCTAATATTAGCTTTAGATGTTCCCGTAAATTCCTTAGCTTATAAGCCACAGTTTAAAATTAGAAAATTTAATGAATATTTGCTCGTAATTCCAGATTATTTAGAATTAGAGGACTTTATTAAACTACCTAGTAGAGGATATGCTTCATTAAACATTGGCGGCTTAGAAGGCTTGAAGGTAAATTTCCTAGATAATGTAAGATACATGTTTAAATATGTTAAACCTCAGCCTACGACAACATTAACTGATGTTTTAAAGGACATAGGTGTTTCAACGGTTAGAGAAAAGTATGGTCTTACAGGCGAAGGGGTTACTGTAGGTATTGTTGATACAGGAGTTGATTTTTCAATTCCCTCACTGGGTTTAGATAAAGTAGCTAGGGATGAAAGCGGCAAACCGCTGCTTCTCGATACGGATATGTTAGGATTTACTATAACAGATTTTAATGTTGAAGAAGTTAACGGTGTACTTCAAGTTAAGGATAGGGAGTTTTATGTTTACTTCCCACTAGGCTACGTGGGTAAAATTAAGCTTCATAGGAACTGGATTGCTCCGCCAGTGAAAAGTGTTAGTGGTAAGTATAAGTTTGGATTATTTGTTCAAGTAGCTTTACAAACTAATTTATGGTTGGATGCTGAACTTTCCGTAGCTTACTTTGCACCAGTAGTTCTCGTAGACTCTAAGGAACCCGGAGTTTACGATACAGTGTTCGTTGATGTTTCAACAACATGGTATATTCTTAAAAACTTCCTGTTTGCAATAGGCTACTTAGAATATCCCGCTAATCCCGCACTTTATGATTTTAGCTTTAAAGATGAAAAACCCCTTAAATACGGTGATGAACTAGCCTACATAGATGAAAATGGCGATGGATATCCTGAATTCAGCATAGGAATGATAGCTGGCTACGTTTACGATGTTTTCGGACTGATAGGTAAGGAGAAGCCAATATATAGAATAATTGAGGAACGTGCTTGGGAACCCGCTGGAACAGGAATATATCCTGGATTAGACCCTAAGGGGAGATATGTTGACTTTTTCTACGATCCAATAGGTCATGGAACATCGGTTGCAAGCATAATAGCTGGTAAAAAAGTAAATTACTTAATGTTCTACTACAAAAGCGGCGTTAAGTACTTGAGAATTATAAAAACGGAAGGCATAGCTCCTGAAGCTAAAATAGCTGCCGCAACAGGACTCTACGTGGGAAGCGTTATTACAGCTGAAATGTGGCTAAGCGGACACAACTACGTTTACCCGTGGAACTGGACTTACACTGGAAAACCCAGAGTTGACATTATAAGTAACAGTTGGGGTCTTGTTGAATGGGATATTCTAAACGCATACGGTATTAAAAGGTTTGCTCCGGGAAAAGACCCTATATCGAAGTATGAAGACTACATTTCATCCCTAGGGGTTCCCGTAGTTCATGCAGCTGGAAATAGCGGGCCAGGTTATGGAACAGTTTTAATAGGTGGATCATCATCTAAAGCAGTAACTGTAGGAGCAACAACTATTTTCCAAAGAGAAGTGAGAACATGGGATTATGGCTTACTTTTCCCCAAAGGTTTGAAGGATGAAGTAGTATCTTGGAGTAGCAGAGGACCCATATTAAAGGAGTCTTTGAAACCAAACATAGTTGCTCCAGGAGCTTACGCTATAGTTCCGCTACCCGCGCTTGGAGGAGTAGGTAACGGAATTTACGCTGTAGACGTTTTTGGAGGAACAAGCATGTCAACACCTATAGTTAGTGGCTCAGTAGCACTAATTATTGAGAAGCTTCGTAAGGAAGGAAAACCATATACTATAGAGAATATTAAGAAAACTCTTTATCTTTCAGCAGACGATTTAGGCTACGATCCACTTTCCCAAGGCTGGGGTAAGCTAAACGTAAGTAAAGCATTGGAATATCTGTCTTCAGGTATTACCGTAAACCCTGTTGAAGCACTACTTACAAGTAAAAACAATTACACAGAAACAATAAGCATTGAGGGTTTACGTGTTTTAAATTTACATGTCGAATCACTTAAACTAATTAACTCAACACTTATAGGTAAAGTAAATGCTACTGAAAACTATAACTACATAGAAATTCCTCTTACAGTAGAAGCAGATTACTTAGAAATATACATTAACCATAGTCTTTACGGAATAAACGAGTACTTAAATGAAGGAGACTATACCATAGGAAACCTAGCTATAGCAGTTTTAGGGTTATGGAACGATACAGATGGTGATGGAGAAGTTGATATGGGAAGTGGCGAATTCACATTAATAAATCACGCGTTTTCGTCAAGTAATATTCTAAGATTAACCACAACAATAGATAATGTAGGGAAGTATGGTGGGAAACTTGTTGTTGGAGTAAGAAGCATTACGTCAACCTCCCTGGGTGATGTAAACGTTTATGTTAAATATTTTAAGTGGGAAAAGGTAGACTACATAAATGCTTCATTAACTTACATAAACCCGTACGTTAAGGAAGCTAAAGTGAAAATATTAGCTAACAAAGATATTTTAGGTAATGGAGTTTATGAAGCAAAACTCAAAGTAACAAGTATTAATGGAGAAGTACTCATAATACCTATATTAGTTTTTGCAGGAGAAAATGTTGATGAGAGTAAGCATGTTGTAAGCATTTATGAAACTAGGGAGCTTATGGAAAATAATGTTATGTATGAAGGAATAGGGTGGATTGGTGGGGCATCTCGTGGAGACTGGAGAACTTACAGGTTAATTTTAAATGAGAAATATGAAGGAGCAATAGTCGAAACTTCGTTTAAAGGGCAAAACTCTAATGTTGAAATATTAGCATTTAATGATTCAGGAACATTTGTTGGAGGAATTGTTTCAGCACAATACCCTATAATAGGTGTTTTAGGTAGTGAAGCACCACCTCTAATAACTAAGGAGAATAAGTTAATGTTCGCGTTAGAAGTTAATGGTAGAATATGGATTGCTGTTTCTCCAACACTTACAGAAGAACCTACTAACATAAGCTTAGCCATTTACCCTATAGATGCAAATCTCTTCTACTATAGAGGTGATGAAGCAGTACTCACAATATACTCTAAGTATCCATTAGGAATAGTTGAAGTAAGCGTTATTAGTAATGGTGGAAGAGTTAGAAGAGTTATCGTATTAAATCATATAGGCGGTCTCTATGCTGAAAAGGTATTTATCGAGCCTGGAGAAGAATTCATCTTAACACTTCATGAAATACCTAGTGTAGTTTACACTGGAATAGCCTATAATGTAAAATACACACCAATATTAAAATATTCTAAAATACGTTTTGAAACACTAAGTTACGGTAAATACTACGGTTACATTAAAACTATAAATAGCTCTTACAAATAAAAGCAATTAGTAGTGATGAGCCCGGTTTCAGCATCCGAAAAATGAGGAAACACCCTTTAACTGAAAAGCAATGAGGATTCAAGAGGCCCTCCTAGCTGAATTCATGATGAAAAACCTTTTCTGAGCACTAATAATGGTTGTTGTTCATGCTGGAAAAGAAGTTTCTAAAGAACCTTGAAGAACTCGCTAGTATAGGAGAGGTTGTTAGTGGTTCCTTTAAGGAAAAAATTATTGTTGAAAGGTTAAGAAAGAAATTTGAGGAATATGCTGATGAAATAACGATTCACTCAATACCCGTAGTTTTATGGGAGGAAAGGTTTTCGAAAATTATCATTAAAAACGCCTTTAGTTCTAAAGAAGTAAGTGCTATTGCCTTACCCTACTCTACATCATCGCATATTAAAGGAAAACTTATACACGTAAAAAACTTTGGCTTCACAAAAGCCAGGAATGTTGAAGGGAAAATTGTGCTTGCGGAATGGGCTAAGAACCCTGATGAAGCAGAGCACCAATACCTTGAAGCATTAGAGCAAGGTGCATTAGCTTTATTGCTTTACGATAGGTTTCCTTCGAGATTTAGGAGAATAGTTGTAAAAGGGACCTACGGTTACTCCTTTAAAACATGCAGTTACACTCCAATACCTGCTCTTTCACTAACAAGAGAAGACGGAATTAAACTAGCTAAACTAGCTTCTAGAAGCTCTGTTGAAGTAGAAATTATTGTTGAAACAAAAATTAATGAAAGTTTAGGCTTAAATTTTGAAGCAATATTTAACGGTAAATATGATGAAGAAAAAGTATACGTTACAGCACATCATGATCACTGGCTTACCGGAGTTTCAGATAACTTATTAGGACTATGTTTCCTTACCCATTTAGCGAAAAAACTTAAGAGAAGCAATTTAAAACGTGAAGTAAGATTTCTGAGTTTCACGGCTGAGGAAGGCAGCGGACCCGGATCTACTGAGTGGTATTGGCTTTACGGTTCAAGATGGTATGTGGAGAACATTGTTTTAAAGAGGAATATGAGCGAAGAAATTTATGCGGTATTTAACTGGGATGCTGTAGGTAAAGGTAGATTAGTTATATCGGCATCTGGTGCTGCATATAGGAGACTTATAAGGAAAATTGTAGGTGGAAATGTTAAAGTAGAGTATGATAGTTCCTATTTTGACTCATATTCTTTCTCTAAAAAGGGTGTTCCCGCAGCAACAATAAATACAATGAATGATTTAGCTGACATATACCATACAAACGTAGATGTTTTAGAAAACCTAGATGTGAACACTATTAAGGAATCTCTTGAAATATCCAAGCATATAATTGAAAGTCTTGTTGAGAGTAAAGTCAATATGAAATTAAAATATGAAATGGAGTTTCTAAGGAGAACATTGAGGAAAATTGGTTACGTAAATGCTAAAGGAGTCCATATGAGTCCTAGAGAGGTAATAATGCTTTACAAACCTATTCACCGCGGAAATTACAGAGAAGAGTATAATCCTTTTGAAACATACTTTATACCTGAAATAACTATTCCATATAAGTACCTGAAGTTGCTACTCAAACTAAGCTTCAGCATTAAAATAGGAGATAAGAGGAAAGCATTAAAGATAATTTCAAAAATACCTTCTGAAGTCATGATACCCGGCGAGGAAAAAGCAATACCTATAGCTCCCGTAAGAACTATTAAAGCATTAATAAGGAATGAAATGTATAGTGAGGCACTGGCTGTAATAGATAGCTCAATAGCATTGCTGCGGAAAAATATTGGTAAAGGCGTTAGAGAAACAATAGTTAAAAGGTAAGGTTTGTGAAGTATGTCGTGCGATTTAAAGATAGAAGAGCTAAAACCTGGTGAAGTAAAGGAGTTTAGAGAGCTTGTAAGCAAGGTGTTTAATCATTACGATAGAACATACGTTATTAAAGCATTAGGACATGTAAAAACGTTCTTAGCTAAATGTGGAAAAGAAATAGTTGGCTTCATTGAAACATACATAACAAAGATAGATAATGAAAAAGCCGGTATAATATATTACATAGGCGTCCACCCGGATCATCAAGGAAAAGGTGTAGGAAAGACTTTAGTAAACTATGCATTAAACTATTTCAGTAACCGCAGTGTTAAAGTAGTACTTGCTTCAACAAGATCATGGAATTTGAAAGCTAGAAAATTCTTTAGAAAACTAGGTTACGAAGAGTACACATATGAGGAATTAATTGAGAAGAAAGGTTACGAATACCTATACAAGTTAGTAAAAGCTTTATACGCGTATGAAGATGACATATTCCTTATTAAGAGAATTGAGCTTACGTGAAAAGCATTGTTTAAAGGAGGATTCTTGGAAATTCAGTATGTGAACAATGCGGGTAGTAACGAAAGGCATTCAGCAATAAAATACATTAAAGATTTCTTCACTAGGAAAAAGGCGTATATTCACAATTTATGCCAAAATGTTTTCTTAATTTTAGAGTCTAAGGTTAATTTGGAAGATTACAT
>Ga0190363_1002397_pt1 | contig 10725 bp, 9 predicted proteins | sample 48721867_MG_FD_161272 | JGI IMG/M metagenome (GOLD analysis project Ga0190363, IMG submission 161272) | Hydrothermal vent microbial mat bacterial communities from Southern Trench, Guaymas Basin, Mexico - 4872-18-6-7_MG | ecosystem: Environmental > Aquatic > Marine > Hydrothermal vents > Microbial...
ACCATAACGATTGAGGGGCATTGTGATGAGTTAGGTTCTGCAGAATATAATCTTGAATTATCACGTAGAAGGGCAGAAGCTGTTAAGGCATTCTTTGTCGAAAATGGCATACCTGAGGAATTAATAGTAACCGTGGCAAAAGGTGAGGAAGAAGTCCTAAGCCACCGTACAGGGCCAGGTATAAGCGGTATAGAGAATCGGCGGGTAGTATTTATTGTGAAATAAAGATTGATACAGTATTTGGTAAAATAGACTTGCTTATACGGATTTAAAACGGTAGCTGGGTGGTGTGACTAAAAGTGGTTTTTTTATCTTCTACGCATTACCAACGCTATATTACGTAGATCGTCTGTATCGCGGGCATTAAGCCATTCGGTTTCGAATTCCGGATGCTTTACGATTTGTGCGATACCCATCAACGCACGTAAATAGAAGTTACGTTCATCAAGCGTACCTACGAGCACAAACGCAGTATGTACGGTGGGGCCATCGAAATCGATACCGGGTTTGGCACGCACTATGATGAGGTCGAACTTATTTTCTCCATCTATTATGATGTGAGGTATAGCGAGCCCTGGATGTATGATGGTAGAGGATTGTGACTCACGTTGTACAAACCGTTCGTAAATAATATCTGCATCCATATTGAGACGCTTGGATAATATATCGGAGATGTAGCGTAAAAATGCATCACGTGTCATGGGACGTGTAAGCTCAATAATGGGGCAGGTCTTTAATAACTCATCAAACCTATCTTCAACTATGGCATCACGTTCGAGCAGTATCTCACGTAGCTCTTTTTCTAAGGTACGGGTAGCTATCTCACGTGCAGTTATGCGGGCGACAAGATGTATGAGGGCAGTTTCACGTTTCACCTTACCACGTGTATAGGTGAGATACCACACGAGTGATACCAGGATTAACCCTATCAGTGCAAACAATGCCAACCTACCCATCTCAAATATCATAAACGTATACATGAAGATGCCACCAACTTGTAGCCACGGATAGAAGGGTGACCTGAATTTGGGTTGATAGTTACGTAGCTTGCTGGCACGCATGAGGATAACGGATAGATTTATGAGTATAAATAGAAATAGTATAAAGGTGGATGCTACCTCAGCTAACTCCTCTATGTGTAGAAAAGCTATCACAATAAGCATAAAGATGCCAGTAGATAATATTGCGATGTAAGGGGTGCCAAACCGCTTATGTACACGATGTAATGTATCGGGTAGCAAACCATCCCTACTCATAGCCATGGGGGTACGTGAAGCTGCAAGTATACCAGCATTGGCAGTGGTGAAGAATGCAAATATAGCTGCTATTGATAGAAGGAGTTCACCCCATCTGCCCATGAACACAGCAGCTGCATGTGAAACCGGTGTCAATGTACGTGCCATAAATGCAGGTGTTAGCACACCTACAGTTACGAAGACAACCAACACATATAGTGGGGTGGCGATGGCGAACGCAAGGAACAACCCACGTGCTAAGGTGCGTGCGGGATCACGTACCTCTTCGGCTACACCTACTATTTTGGTTAACCCACCATAAGAGATGAACACAAGCCCGGCGGTTGCGAATACCTTTGGCCATCCAAAAGGTACGAACGGTACAAAATGTGTAAGCTCCACTCTACGTATACCTAAGATGATGAAAAGTATCAACAATACCAGTAAGGAGAATACTAACCCAAGTTGTAACTTGCTTGTACCCTTAACTGAAAGCAGGTTAACAATCATAAATATTATGCAGAACGTCACAGCTATGAGTTTAATCTGCCATTCAGCCATACCCGGTAATAAAAGGGTAGCGAACGTTCCTATACCTACCAAAGCGAATGCGCTCTTCAGTGCAAGTGAGAACCAGTCAGCAATACCGCCCATTATGCCGGCAAACGTACCGAGGCTGCGTTCGATGAAGAAATAATTACCACCTGCACGTGGCATGGCAGTGACAAGCTCTACCTTCGATAGTATAGCAGGTAACATCATGAGCCCCGCTATGAAGTAGGAGACTACCACACTGGGGCCGGTTTCAAGGTATGCGATACTGGGTAATACGAAAAGACCGGAACTTATCATAGCACCCATCGCTATACAGAATATGTCGATAAGACCGAGTTCACGTTTGAGGTGCTGCATTATTACAGGATTTTACGTAATATATAAGCTATCATGAAGATGGCGATAACAAACCGTAGCACGAGACTACAGGAGAACCCTATGGTACCACCGACACCGGATTTGAGGGCTTTCCGCCAGTCACGGTTGACTATAAAACCGACCAGTACAGCACCGATAAATAGCCCAATGATAGCACTTGGAAGTTGCCATAAAATGAAGCCCACAATAGCACCTATTATTGCAGCTAAAACAGTCCAACCGCTGCCACCCGTACGACGTATACCAACCACAGTTAATATATAGTCGGATATGAGTGATACAATTGTGAGCACACCTAACAGAACGTAGCCCTTGACACCTATTATGTGCCAGCCGGCGAATGCACCGTACAGGATAGAGGCCAAGAATATGAGCGGTATACCCGGTAGGGTGGGTAAAATGATGCCTATCACACCCAACAGCATTAATATAAGGGCTAATATCAGGCCAACCTTTTCCACTTATTAAATTTAATCCAGATTGATGGATTGTGTAGACTATTGGGTTGATACACTTGAGATTATTGTTATTTTAAAAGATGGCAAGGATGCTCGTTACAGGGGGAGCGGGTTTCATAGGATCGAATCTCGCTCGTAGATTAATAGCGCTTGGACATGAGGTTATAATTGTGGACAATTTATCTACCGGCATGCGTGAGAATATACCGGAGGGGGTACAGTTCTATCAACTTGATATTAGGGAGGTCAAGACCTACAACCTTATCGTGGATGTCAAACCCGAATATATATTTCATCTGGCGGCACAGATAGATGTACGTAAATCGGTGGATGAGCCGCAGTTCGATGCAGAGGTCAACATACTCGGTACGTTGAACTTATTGAAGGCTGCCAAAAAGGTTGAAGTGAATCGATTCATATTCAGTTCATCGGGTGGTGTCCTGTACGGTAACACCAACGTACCTGTGGACGAGACGTATCCGATTAACCCCATCTCACCATACGGGATATCGAAGTGGGTGGGTGAACTTTACTGTAACTTCTTTTATCGTGAGTTTGGTGTACCTATCGTGAGCTTACGATATGCGAACGTATATGGGCCACGCCAGAATCCGTTGGGTGAGGCTGGTGTTGTAGCAATATTTGCGAGTAGGATGTTGAGGGGTGACCCTTGTATACTCTACGGATACGGTAAACCCGTACGCGATTATGTATACGTGGAGGATGTGGTAGAAGCTAATATACTGGCAATGCATAAAGGTGAAGGTGAAGCCTTCAACATCGGTACTGGTAGAGGGACAACGGTTGAACAGCTGTTTCGGATGATGGCAGATATTATCGGATATAAGGTTGCCCCTGTCTACAAGCCAAAGCGACCGGGTGAACTCGATTCATCGATGGTGGATTACTCCAAAGCTAAGCGGGTGCTGGGTTGGGAGCCGAAGGTTACGCTTGAGGAAGGGTTACGGATGACTATTGATTGGTTTAGGGAAAGGGTTAAATTATAACATGAAGGTTGGCATCATAGGAGCAGGTTATTGGGGTATAAATTTGGTACGTAATTTCTATCAGCTTAAGGTACTAAAGGCGGTGGCAGATGTTGATACTAATGTGCTCAGTAAGGTGAAAGATACTTTTCCAGGGGTTGAAGTTACCACAGATCCTGATGTTATATTCGATGACCCTGAAATAAATGGTGTGGTGATCGCTACACCGGCGAGGTTACATTTCGAACTCTCCTATAAGGCATTACGTAAAGGTAAGGATGTGATGGTCGAGAAGCCGCTTGCTTTATCGGTGAAAGAAGGTGAGCAACTTGTGGCATTTGCTGAGAAAAACAACCGCATAATTATGGTCGGACATCTCATGCTGTACCACGATGGGATAAGAAGGTTAAAGGATATGATAAAAGCCGGTGAATTGGGCGATATTTACTACTTCTATTCACAACGGGTCAACCTTGGCAAAATACGTAGTGATGAAGATGCATTGTGGAGTTTTGGGCCACACGATGTATCCATAGCCCTGTATCTGTTTGAGGAAGTGCCACAAAAGGTTAGCGCCGTAGGTGCTGCGTATCTGCAACCCGGTATCCGTGATGTGATATTTATGACACTTTACTTTGCGGGTAACTTGATGGGTCATATACATTTGAGTTGGCTCGATCCACACAAAATACGTAAGTTGACGATAGTGGGGTCGAAGAAGATGGTGGTGTTCGACGATATGGAGCGGTTCGAGAAGCTTAAAATATACGATAAAGGGGTGGAGGTACGGCCACCAACAACGTACGAGGAGGGGTCGATGGCAATACGTGTGGGTGATATCCATATACCTAAGATAGATCTACGTGAACCGCTACGTAATGAATGTATGGCATTCATTAAGGCGATGGAGACACGTGACCCACCCGTAACAGCGGGTGAACATGGGTTACAGGTGTTACGTGTGCTTGCAGCGGGTACGGAATCACTTAACCACGAAGGTGCACCTGTCACGATATGATATGGGGTTTCATAATAGGGGTTGTTGTAGATATTAAATACTTCCCACCAATATTTCCAGATAGTACACCATTCCTCGTAGGTGTTAGAGTAGAGGATCTACTACCCGATACCACATATGAGGTGAAATGCTGGGTATACGATCGTGATGCACGTTCGGCTATATCACAGATGTGGGATGGTGAAGCTTGGAAATATGGGTGGCTGGGCAAATACGAGCTACATGCAGATAGTGTGACAGCTTTTGTCTGGCTACCGTTACGTATATGTAAACATACAACGGGTGAGAATATTTACCTGAAGGTGAAAGTAGATGACGATGAGGATACCTCACAAATTGAGTTAGCATCTAACATGGGTTACCTCATGGGTACGTTAAGTTTGGATTCGATGTTCACCACATTGGGTAATAAGGTGGTAATACTTGCGTGTTCATTGGGTGTGATCAAAGGCTGCTACTGGAGTGAACCGAACGGTGTTGATGAAGGTATGAACCTATCCGCGGGACAGTTCTTGGTACCGGTTACACCTGGTAGAATTACTGAACTTACATTTATCGATACAACGGGTAACTTTACGATAGGTTATGTGACCACGGAGCCACCGTGGGAGGTTGTAGCTAATGAGACGACATTCGTCGATATCGTACGTATTAGGGGTATGGATGTATATCCGCCTGTGCCACAGGTGGCCCGCAAATCTAAGATAAAGGTGTGGCTTTTCAACCCACACATACGTTGCTACGAGATACCGATCAAGTTAGAAGTAAAGTTACCTGATTCGATATGGTTTACACCATTATATGACACGATAATACAGTTAGATACAGGTGAGGACAAGATCGTGGAATTCACGTGGATACCGAAGATAGAAGGGTATCACAAGTTTATCGCCCGTGTGTACAACATAACAGCGGATTGTGACGTATTTGTCGGTAAATACGTAGAACGTATGGAGCTGGAGATCGTCCCCCATACGGTAAGGAGAGGTGGTGTACTTAACATCACCTATAGGATGCCGTTCCGTGAGGCGACGGTTGAACTTGAGCTGTACGATGTCACAGGTAACAAGGTGGTATGTTTGTTGAAACAATTTCGATCACCTGCAGAGTATTCGTTACAATTCGATACGAATGAACTCGACCCCGGTGCTTATGTGGTCTACATAAAAGCGGTCGATTGCGAAACCGGTAAGCAGCTGGTTGCGAGATATCCGATTGCAGTGGTACCATAAGTTGACACAAAGCTGAGTTACATAACTTATGAGGAGATGGTAACCGCCAAGTATTATAAGCAGTTGGGTGATAACATGGTACAATGTAAACTGTGTCCTAACAATTGTGTGTTGAAAGATGGTGAGCTCAGCTTATGCTTTGGACGTAAAAACGAAGGTGGTACCCTTTATGCTGTGAACTATGGTGAGGTGGTCAGCATGCACATGGATCCCATGGAGAAGAAGCCACTCTATCACTTTCATCCTGGTAAATACATACTGTCGATTGCACCTAACGGTTGTAACATGCGATGCCCGTACTGCCAGAACTGGGAGATAACCCAAGTACAGGCACCTACGCGTTACATAGCACCAGATGAGATGGTACGTATAGCGATAGCTAATGAATCCATAGGGATTTGCTACACATACAGTGAGCCACTTATATGGTTTGAGTACATCCTGGATACTGGTAAATTAGCGCATGAACGTGGATTGGTAAATGTGCTTGTGACAAACGGTATGATAAATGCTGACCCACTGGAGGAGCTACTACCATATATAGATGCAGCCAATGTGGATCTTAAGTCCATGGACCCAGATTTCTATCGTAAAGTAGTCAAAGGTAACCTCGATACCGTTAAGCATACCATTAAACGGATGAAGGAAGCTGGTGTACATGTTGAGGTGACTAACCTCATGATACCGGGCTACAACGATAGGGATGAAGATATAAAGCGGTTGGTGGAGTTTGTTGCTTCGGTAGGTGATGATACACCATTACATTTTACAAGGTATTTCCCATATCGTGGGTTTGATGCCCCCATGACACCAATTAATACGCTCAAACATGCATATGAGCTGGCTAAACAGCAGCTAAAATATGTATATATAGGGAATGTCGACATACTCGAGGGTAGTAACACCTATTGCCCCGAATGTGGTAACCTGTTGGTTGAACGTTTCTTCTACAGTACACAGGTGGTAGGTGTATCCGCCGGTAAATGTACTAAATGTGGTCGCAAAGTAGACATCGTAATGTGAAACTTAAGCCTGCTGATTATGTGCTCGTGGTGATACTGTTAGCGGTAAGCCTGTATTTATTTGCAAACCAGAGGGCAACATACCGGCCGCGGTATGGTGTGATATACCTCAACGGTAAACCATACTATCGGTTCTACTTGAATAAAAACCAGATAATTAAAGTTGATGGCCCATTGGGTAGCTCCTACGTTGAGGTCAAAGATGGTAGGGTTAGGATGTTGCAGTCACCGTGCCCGTTGAAGTTATGCATGAAACAGGGGTGGATCGACAAACCCGGTAGTGTCATCATCTGCGTACCTAACCGCATAGTTATAGAGTTGAAAGGTAAACCACGTGTGGATGCGGTCACCTACTGAGAAGTTGTTATTACATATCTGCTGTGCACCGTGTGCAACCGTACCGATAAAAAGGTTAGAGGAGAGAGGATTTGAGGTGGTGGGCTTTTTCTACAACCCCAACATTCAGCCACCGTCAGAATATAAATTACGTATGAAGCAGCTCAACAAATTGAATATACAAGTAATCTATGGTGAGTATGAACCATGGCGCTGGTTCCAACTTACACGTGGGTACTATGATGAACCCGAAGGTGGCAAACGTTGCGCAATATGTATAAGGATGCGACTTGAGCAAACTGCGCTTATGGCAAAAAAGTTAGGTATAAAATATTTTACAACCACGTTGACAGTTAGCCCATACAAAAATGCGGATATGATAAACGCAATCGGTTACGAACTCGGTATCACTTATGGGATAAATTTTCTGCAGGAAAATTTCAAGAAACGCGATGGTTACAAAGAAAGCATACGTATAGCGAAGGCGCTTAACCTGTATCGACAGCATTATTGTGGTTGTATATTTAGTAAGAGGAGAAAGAAGGTCAAATCAGATAGGCATTAAGGGTTTACAATCAGTTTAATGGGTTTGACCTCAAATGGGTTAAGCTGTATTTCCAGCTCGTGGGTTATTGATCTTGGTTCACCTAAGGGGTTACCCCATAGATCGCATTCATATGCAATGTAGTGGTTGCGGTTTAACATCAATCTACCACGAGATTGTCTACCATAGGGTTCAAACAGATGCAGGATGAACCCATCCTTGCTCGGCCTTATAGCTTCGACGATGAAATTGCCCACCTTTTGACAGAAGCTAAGTGGTTTACCTATAGTTTTAAACCTTGGGAATAGCAACCTCCTCGCAAGTTCAGGTATCCGTGCAGCAAGCCAGTCACCTTCATACCCGTATATCCAGAACGTGAACCCCATCCTACCGGTGTCGATTGTGGGGTCGGGGAACAACGGTCCTTTTGTTATTGTAACACGTGGCACACGAGTGATGAAATCCACCCCATTACGTGCAGCACTTATGATAGCGGTACCTTCGGATGCACCCTGGGCAACCAACCAATCGATAAAACATACCTCCCACTTTGCTTTATCGTATGCGGTGATCGGCTGTACTGGATATCCCTGACATCCGTAAGGTTTGCCACAGATGAACTTTATAGGCTCAAACTTCAACGGAAACCTTAGCTTCAACAGACGTTCACGGTCGTGCCAATCTATCTGTAAATCGAGCCTCACAAGCCCAGCCGATAGTTTCGTAACACGTAGTTCAGCTGATGAATGGTGACCAATTTCGTAATGGATCATATTGGGCTCGTTTGTATCATGGGTCTCCGATATCTCAGCAAGTGGATTGCCAGGTTTACGTATGTTCCATGCATCGAGGAACTGCCGTTTATCGTCAAAAACCTGTAGCTGCGGGATGAAGAAGTTCGTCTTACCCACTGGTAACGGTGGTTCTTCCTCCACAAACCCTATCGTCCCATAAGGTGAAAACGTCACCCCCATGTTACCAGTGTTCAATCGCAGAGTGGTTGAAACTATGTGATCTAACTCATGGTTCAGCTCCTGTAGCTGATGTTCAATCTGTTCACGTGCATCACGTATGATGGTACCACATAGTATATCATGGAAGCTAAACTTCAGCAATTGGTGCCATAATTTGGGTAGCTTATCCATAGATTCGGGTGTCACACCATGCATCAGCAATGTGGAGTAGAGCTTCTCGATAACTAATAACTTACGTTCAGCCATACGGAATAAATGTTTGATCGTCCAACCCGTCGTGTATGTGGCACGATGTGTTTCAATGTACAGTTCGTCATCCCAAACCGGTAGCTTGTCATGTAGCTTCTCAATGTCTTTCATTACGGTTTCAACAGTGCTCAATTTAGTGATAGGATTTGTTGCCTCGATAATCTCAGCCGCCCAAAAGTCATATATCGTGGGTCCGCCACCAGCATCACCACGACCAAATACCAATAGCTCGATATTGTCGGATTCGTTGAGATACATCAGCTGTTCACGTAACCTGCCATTGAGTACCACGATTTCACTACCGTTGTCGCCACGCCACCTGAATATGCGATATGGGAAGGTTGTCTCCGTACGCCAATCCAGTTTAGCTGTAAACATAAAATCGATACCCGCCAGCTTGTATAACTTAGGTAACGTACGTGGGTAGCCGAAACTATCGAGTAGCCAATCGATACGTACATGTGTATTAAACATAGCATGCCAGAGTTGCTTACCCAGCATCAGTTGCCGCAATATGGTCTCACCCAATGGTAAGTTAACGTCAGCCTCTACGAGCATCGCACCAACAGGCTCTATATTGGCAGATTTGACTTTACTTAAATACTGGGGGTTGTGCGATTCGAGCCACTCCAAATACAGTGGTGTAGACAATATGAATTTAAAATCAAACCGCTTCTGTAAGTTGAGCACATTACCTAATGTTGTCAGCACCTTTATCTTGGTGTCGGATTCAGGCCATAACCAGGCCACATCTATATGGGATTGGGGTATTAAATACTTTATATTCTTTGGTACATATATGGTTTCTGATATCATCTGGCGATAGAACCTGATATGTGGGTCAGCTTCAACCCTCAGGAATAACTTACGTAGTTCACCACCTTTAGGGAGGATGACCTTACCATGCAATATACCGCGATCGAAAACCGGTACCTCTGTGGCCACCCCTTCAATTGCACTCACGGGTAGGTCGTTCAACATCATATATCCAAGCTTAGAGGTACCGGGTTCGATGAAAACCAGCTTATATGATGGGTCGACGTATAGCTCAAATTCATACGTGATGGTGTCAACTTTCTTAAAGTCTATCGGTTTGTATCTAAGTGGTGGTGGCAGTACTCGTGTAAGGAGTTCGTCAGGTATCGTATCTATAAGGTTGGCATCTTTTATCTCCACCGGCATCAATTCGGTATATAATATCTCAAAACCTTGCACCCCCTTAGGTACGGGTATAGCATATAACCAGTAATCACCATCTTTTAGCCCACCATAAGGTGAGCTACGGTATGCAGATGTGGGTAACTTCAACGGCAAATACTGTGTATCACCATTACTGAGTGTAAGCCTAACAACTAAGTGTGCAATGTTGTGAAATATACCGTATGGGAAGGGCAAGCTACGTCCTTTCACTAACAAAAACATGATATAAAATAATCCCGACACCCCAAAGACAATATTATAGAGGGTGCATAAATCTACGCTATAGCTCGGATTCGCCGATGATCTCTTCCAACTTACGTGTATCGGGTAGCTTCTCCACCAACTCTATAGTTTCGTTGAACTCGCGGTTCACCTCATCCGAAAAGGCCTCTAACTCTTTTGTTGCAAACCTACCATCCGGATATGCGGTACGTACAATCTGTAGCAGTGACTCGTACGGTTTATCCGAAGTGTAGCGTGACACCCTATAGCGGGCAACAAATGCACCACATTTGGTACACCTTACGTAAACTTTTAT
>Ga0190363_1002399_pt1 | contig 10721 bp, 10 predicted proteins | sample 48721867_MG_FD_161272 | JGI IMG/M metagenome (GOLD analysis project Ga0190363, IMG submission 161272) | Hydrothermal vent microbial mat bacterial communities from Southern Trench, Guaymas Basin, Mexico - 4872-18-6-7_MG | ecosystem: Environmental > Aquatic > Marine > Hydrothermal vents >...
AGCCAGCTTTTTGCCTTAAAACCCAATCCCGAATTTTTATAACGTCCCTCACAGCAGCAGCTAGAGAATAACCATAAAGCTTCTCCTCATTCGCCACCTTCCAACCCTTCTCAGTCAAAACAATCTTGCCATCAACAATCTGAACTAACCCTTTCTTCTGCAGTCTTCGAAGTGCCCCTCTAAGATAAGAACGGGAAAAGCAAGTTATCCGCTCCAAATCTCTTATTTCCACGTTTTACCCCCAATGAAATAAGTTCTTGAGGCTTTAAAAAGAATTTACAGCCGAAAAATCCAAAAAAGGGAAGAATGGGGGGAGAAAACATCACAAAAGCCGGAACGGGATCGAGAATGCTTTTCTATCCCCCCAAAAGAAATAGTATGTTACGAACCTTTAAAAAGATTTTAAAAGCTCTAAAGAGCCCTAAACCGCCAACAATAAAAACAAAGAAAAACTTTCTCTTACAACTTCTCGTTTTTAAACTTTTGAGTTCCTTCTAGTAGTGGGATTACTTCAGCAGTTAAACCTGAATTTACCGTGTAGTCGGCTTTTCTCAGCTTCTTGGCGTAGTAAGGAGTTAGCTGCCACTGTCTAGTCACTGGCCCCACAACAAACAAGTAAACTCTTTTAGCCCGCACTTTAACCTTAGCAGTTACAGCCTCCCCTAAAATTAAAGTAGAATCCACAAAGAGCCGCCCGCCAAAATCCACACAATAAGCTTTCCTCCGTCTTTCACTCCCCCTCTTAATCCGACGCACCAAATCATCCAGGATCCCATTATAATTTTTGGTTACCGCATAAAAGTTGCCAATAACCTTTCCCCCCTCCCTAGCCAGTTTAACATTTCCTTTTTTCCAGTCATCCAACAGCCACTCGTAAGTCACTCCGCAAACCTGCTTGATCCCCGCCTTCAAATCCGAAGTGAATGAACCGCTAAACTGGTCAATTAATTCCGCCCGTTTAAACTCCGCCCCCGTTTTAAATGCCTCCAAAATCGTTTTTGCCCCGGTTCTGTTTTTACCCCTCAAGGATTCTTTTTTCTTTAAACTGTTCATTAAACTTGCCTCGTAATGTTTCTCATATCTAACGATTTGAGATAACTTATATAAGGTTTGTGGAAAACTGAGGGCCCTCGACTGTGAAGTTTGGCTGCCAAAAGTGGCTATAATGGTTCAAGTTTTATTAAACCATAGAAAAGCCACAATCCAAGTCTTTTAAAAGCCAAGTGAAACTACCAAATAAAACCATAAACTGAAACCATTATGAAACCATAGAGGTCACAGATAAAAGTCATCAGATGATGGGGTATGATCAGGCTTATGTAAAGTGGTGGTGATGGGGTCATAATATGAGGGGGTATAATATAAAGTGCGGACTAGGGCAAATTTTTGCTTTGTGGGTTGGTAAAAACTTCTGGTTTACGATGGGTTGGTGATTGTGGTTTTATTGTGGTTTTGTGGTTACTGTGGTTTTAAGTGGTCTTAATTATAGTTTTGAGGGTTAAAAAGAGAGAAGAATAAAAGAATAGCGGGGGGTCCAAAAGGGAGGATCCAAAGGTATGATCAGGATTATATATTATTTGCAACGGGTTTTTGGGGTTTTTGTGGGTTTTCTTTATATATTTTTGCGTTGTGCGTATGTTCGGAGATTGGTTTTTGGATTTGATTTTTTTGGTTCAAAAATTGTTGAACTTGGCTTGTTTTCTTTAAAATTTGGTTAGTTTTTCTTTAAAAGTTGCTGAAAAATAGGTGGAAAGAGACCTCTGGCGGTTACTATGGCGGGGAAATCGCCTGTTCTGATATCTGAATTTTTTCCGCTAGGAAACCTTGTGTTACTATGATGTCTATTTGATAGAATGTGTTTTTTGTCCATGTGTAGTTTAGGGTTACTGTTTTGTTTTGTTGTGGCGGAATGAGAAGGGGCAGTTTAGGGTTGGTGTTGTTTGTTAGGTGGAGGTTGACATATACGCCTAACAGGATTATTGGGTTTTCTTTGTTGTTTTGTATTGTTATTTGAATTGTGTTTTGGGAGGGGAAAGTTATGTTGGTTATTTGGGCGGGCGGCTGTTGGATGAGTTGAAATTCAAAAACGCCGATCCAGGCGGCGACTGCAAGTCCCATAAGTATACTCCAGGCTAACCCTACTACCGCCATTATTGTTTTGAGTCCTGCCTGTTGATTTTTGATTATTTTCATGGTTTTCCCCAAAAATATGAGTTTTTGTGGGTTTAAAAAGATTTTAAGGGTTTTTGTTCAAAAAAGAAGGGTTAATGGTGGATCTGGGGGTTTGGAGGTGAGTTTGAGGCGGGCTTTTCTTCCCCCTTTTCTGCTTGCCCCTTCATCTCCATTAAATATTATTTTATGACCGCTTAAAAAGTTTTGAAGGTTTTTATGCGTGTTTGCAGGTGTTTTGGTAGAGTTTCTATTAGCTTGTTGAGTTTTTTGAGTGTTTCCTCGTTTTCAACCCAGATGTGTAATTCGTCAAATTCTTGAAGATTGAATTTTTTAATGTTTGCCATAACTTGTTCCGGGTGCGTTTTGATTTCGCTTGTGCTTTCAATTTCTATTGCTATCACCATATCCTTTTTGTGATCGTATGCTACTAGATCGTGCCTTTGTTCTGTTGGCGTTTGTAGAAGTGGGGATACAAAATATCCTAAGTCCGTGTAGTATTCCCACGCTTTCTCAGCGATTTTTACCGCCTCTTTCCCGCCGATTTTTGTAAAGTCCCGTAGTATTAGGAAATAGTTCTTTGCCTTCTGGGTTAACTCCGCAACTTTAACTTCTTTTCCGGCTATTCTTTCTTTTCTTGTTTTGAGATATCCCATTTGTATTAGGGCATCCCAGGCTTTTTTGGCTTTTTCATCTCTGCGAAGCCCCGTTAACGCACAGGCTCTGCTGAAACTTATTCCGCCATGCTTGTGAACGATCAGGAGTAGCTTCCATTCTCTTTCAGGTAGAATTTGTATTTTAGGTATGTAACGTTGCCATTTTGTTTTTTCTGTTCTGCGGAGAATAGATATTTTCGGTTTCGGCGTGAATAACCGCTTCATTTTTCTAATAAACCTTTTTATTTGCCTTGGACCGTTTATTGGTTGTGGAGGCGGGGGGACAAGATATCTGGCGGGAGGAGCCTGCTCTTCTCCTCCTCGGGCTTGCACTCTTGCGTAAATATTGTAAAGTGGAAGAATTGAGACCGCCTGTTTAATGGCTTCTCTATAGCGGGGGTCCCAGTTTCTCGCTAGTTTTGAAGCGTCATCTCCTGTTACTCTAAAGGCGATTTGAACTCCTGAATTCCCAATGATTGTATTAAGCATTTCATCACTTAATACGCGGAGGTTCTGATGAATCAAAATCAAAGTTAAGCCGTATTTTCGACTTTGCGTTAACAGTTCCTCTATGATTTTTAGTTCGCGGATGAGGTGGAACTCGTCTATTGCCAGGACAACCCATACTTTCTTTCCCGTATAGAACAAGTGTTGGAGGTAATACCATAATCGTAACAGGAAGATGGCCATTACAATTCTAGCGGCTTCAGTGCCGACGCCTTCTAGGCTTACAAGAGTCACCTGCCCTGGTTTTAACAGTTTTTCAAAGTTAACTGTGCTCTCGCTACAGAAGGTTCTTTTGACAAAGGGGTTCGTTGCGAAAATGTCAAGTCGGTTTAATATGGGGTCAAATGCGGTTTTTTCAAGCATTCCAACGGCTTCTAAATCTTGTGCTAATGCTGTTTCTCCTTTTCCTGCAAGCCTGCTTTGTATTTCGGATAGTGAAGTTTTAACTCCTACTCGCAGGTCTCTTGCAATCTCATAAATTTCTGCAAGGGTTGGATTGTCCTGGAGTTCATAGAGTGCCGCTAACAATGTTCTTAAAATGTGAAGCATACGCGGTGCAGTTTCAGGCGTTGAAGCATACCATTCCTCAAACAATTTCATAAAGTTTTGCAGCCATAGAAACACTATTCTTTCCCGTTCTTCTTTGCTTCCATACTTTGGTAGTTCAAGCGGGTTGAGGCACGCTCCGGTTCTCGCGGGGCTAATAAACACTGTTTTTCTTAGAGGTAAATATTGGAGGGCTTTTAGTGATCCTTCTCCGTGCGGGTCAATGTAAATTATTGCCGGCGGGTTTTCCTGTCTAACCCATTCTTGCATTAACTCTATTAGTAAAGTTGTTTTTCCCGCTCCGGTCATCCCAATAATATACTTGTGGTATCTATCCAGCAGATGCGGGAGTAAACGGTTCCAGTCGGCAGGCGTGCTAATCAAAGTGGGAATCCCTGTGGCTCGCGTATATTCTACTGGCAAGTTGGGGTCGGTTGGCAAATGAACGAAAACAGGTAATTCTTGAGGGGTCAAACATAATACTGGAATTAATTCTCGACCTTTACCCCACGGCTTCAAAAAGCCTCCTTTAGCGTGAAATTCTAAGAATGGTTGCGGGTCTGGAATCGATCTGGTTCTCAGCCACCTTAATGCTCTTGGGTCTTTGAAGGGAATTGGAAAGAGTGAGTCAAAATTGATTTTAACCTTGTCGAACGCTGGAGCGATGGTTCCGATTGGTTGGGTGATTAAACCGCGAATGTGGAGGATGATTCCTGGAGCGTGTGCTTTTTCGAAATAGTCTTTAGCTATTTTTGGGCCAATTTGCATGATAGTTGAAGCCGCTAATTCTGGGGGTGGTCCAACTTTGAATTCGGTTTTGAGTTCGCCAAATGCAAATTTTCCTTTTGGCCGTTTTAGAATTGTTTCTGTTAAGCTTGGACGTTCCATAGTTTCCCAGCGTTTAATAGTTTCTAGAATCTTACTTGCGGAAACCTCTGCAAGTTTATTATAATCATAAGCTACAAACACGATTTGGATCCAACTGTTATCGGGTAAAATGCGAATTAAATCATTTATGAATTCCCCGACCTTATGAGCAACTTTTGTGAAGGGAAGGGCATGCAATAATTCTGCAGAAAAGAAGACCGGGCATTCTTTAAGTTGTTTTATGAAGGAAGGTTCTATCTCCTCTATAGTTTGATATTTTGTCCCGGGGTAGGCGGAAACCAATTGTTTTACTACGTTTTCGTTTTCCGCATAGAAGATTATGCGGGCAATCCCGTTCTCTTTCCAGATTTCAAGTGAACGTGGAGTATACCCCGCGAGAGCCTCTAAAACCTTTAAATCCACCTGTCTTGAGGGGTCCAAAATCGGGGTTATCTTATAACATTTGCCTGGTTGTTTTGGTGGAGTAACGTTTCTAACGTAATAAAGGAATGCAGGAAGCCATTTCGGTTGTTTTTCATCCACCATCTTTTACACCTCCTCTTTAACTATTTCTTCCCAGCTAACCTTCTCCAACTCGCCTTTTTCAGGCAGTTTAACCGTTCCCTCAAAGAGCAGGTTAACATCCTCTATGGCAATTTTAAACAAACAAACTGGTAGGTAAATGATCCACAAGAAGAACAGAATGGGGAGATATCGCAATTCAGGCTTTATGATTTTATATATTACTATACAAGCGTAGATTCCAACGCCCACAAAGAAGAAAGAAATAATCTCGGCAAGCCATAAAGGCTCCTCAAAAATTAAAGCCCAAAAGAGGTAAGCATCTGGACGTTCAGCAGCAATCACCACAAAGGCGAATAAAAATCCGATCAAAAGCCATAAGAGAGGTTGATACTTAACATACTCCTCACTCCTACATTTAACGTAAGAAATAAGCGAAGCCCCTATGAAAGACAAGTAAATACCCACATAAAAGAAAACCACCAAATGCAAAATGTAATCTAGAATATCCCACATAGAGGACGGTTGGGTAAACAGCTTATAATCCCCAATCAAAAAGGAAAATGCCAAAGCAATAGCAAATGTTACTGCAAACACTATTATTCCACCTTTACCTTCCATAGCTCTCACCTCCTACAATCGTATTTTCGCCGCCTATGAGTTCAAACTCGGCGACAACCCATCCGCCAGCATCGTAAACCGTAAAATCGTAAGTCCATCCCTCAAACCACTCAAACTCAACAGTTATGGTTATGCTTTCTCCTGGACTGCAGACTTTATCAACTTGGTAATGCACAAAATCGCAGACAACCTCATCCACTATAACAGGATACTGGGTTGGATTGTGAAGGGTAACATTAACCTGTCCGGGAGCCCAAACCGCCTCGCTCAAAATGAGATTCTTAACCGGGCTAGTTGCCTCAAACTGTAAAGGTTGAGTTTTCTGTTCATAATGAATTACAAAGCGATATGTAACGTTACCTGACCAATAGAAAACTACTTTTATTGTGACTGAACTGTTCGCTGAGATTTCAACTGGAAGGTTACATTGTATATCTTGAGAAGAATACAATTCATCGTAAATGTTGACATCGGTTATTGTTATTTGGGTAAGGTTTGCGTAAAGAGTTACACTTACTCCATCAGCAAGCCACTCGATGTCTAAGAACTCCAGAACCCCTTCTGTTTCGTTGATGATTGGCGGTGGAGTTGTCTGATTGTTTGGAGGGGTAGGATATGTTGGGGTAGGATAGGTTGGTTGGGGTAAAACTTTAGGCAATTTGGGTGTAGGCACTGGTAAGATAGCAACAAGAAAAATAGCGTAACCTATTAAAACGATTGCAAGAAGCAGACCGCTAAATTCTAAGATTCCTTTCCAAGTCGGCATTATTTCCCCCAAAAATAAAAGATCGTGAGGCTTTTTAAAGAATTGAAGACCGGGACTAACTTTTCGCCTTCTTTTTTAAAAACAAGAAGGGAAGTTTGTTCAAATTACATATAATAAAGGTATTTGTTTTTGGGTGAAATGCCTGGCGGTAGTTCTCGGAGAATATTTCCCACTCGCCTAGCAAAATGCAATGTAATTGGGAGAAGGGTGCAGAAGTCGGCACTGTTCCAGTTTAACTTGGTAAGCATTAATATTTCTGAGCTAAGTTTTTCGGGAGGAGAATCGCCTATATGTTGTATTACTCCTAAAGGAAGAGGCACTCTTGGTCCGGGATAAACTTTTAGGAAAGGAACATACGCTTTTGTGTATAGAAGCCACGTTTTATCTGGGAAAGCTATTTTTGTTCCACGAATGATTGGGTTATAACCAAGCCTAAAAAAGCGAATGCCCTTTGCTCTTTTGGTTATTGTTAGGAGATCGTATTGAGGGATATCCTTTAGGGCTTCTTCGAATCCTTTCAGTTCTTCGTCAGTGTATTTTGATGTTTTATGAACGACCACCCTTGAAGGCTTTACCCGCGTATGTTGCTCATAGAGGGTCAGAGCTTTTTCCATAAGCCTCTTTGCACTATCTCTCTTAAGGTGAGGAGACCTATTAAATGGCCAAGGGAAACGTTCGCCTCTAAGCACTAAGCCCTCTCCTTCAGGTGTAAAAACTTGGGCGAGGCTGGTTCCCATCTGCCCACCGAAAACCTCTCTTTCTCTATAAAATGAGATGCCAATGAAACACGTTCCAACTGGCACGTTGTCTGGACGCCAGGGGCGACCACCAGACTTATAGAGTAGTGCGACGGAAAGGTTCCAGGCAAATGAAGCGTCATCTTGCTTTGGCTTTTGCTTTGGTAAGGTGTAAGCGTTTAATGTGGACGGAAGAATTAATTGTGTAGGGATTCCTAAGCTCATTGCTCTAGCTTTGAGGAAGTGATGAAAGTTATCTGCAGTCCTCTTAAAGGCAAGTTGGTAATAATCTTCTTCTTTCAACTCAGGTATATAATCAAGAAGGTATTTCTGAGTGGGTGCGAAGCCTCCGCCTTTTTTCTGCTTTCTTGACTTGCGTTTTCTTTTAGATGCCCTTCTAAGCCTGCTTTCTTCGGCGGTAACGCATAGGTCCATCATTCTTTTGGGAGGGGCACAAATTATTACGTCGGGAGTTTCTTCTCTTTCTGCTAAATTTTTAATGTATCTAAAGAAAATTTCAACTGACTGGGAGATACGTTGCTTAACGTCAGAAAACTTGTCTAATGTATTCACATCCTTTGATGTTATGGTTTGCCACCATTCTTGCGAGGTTAAGAGCTCGCATCTGAACGGGCTGTCAGGAGAGACACCCGGAAAATCCTGTGTCCATAGTGGATGTGTTGTTGGACCTTCGATTGGTTGTTTAAGACGTTCGAGTATAGTGTTCACTTGAGATATCGTATTTTTATCCCCTATTATCCCAATCCTGATGACCTTCTTACCCGATGAATATGGTCCATACAAGGTGATGCCTAGCTTCGGGTCAACCGCAGGGAAAGACCCGCCGAATAAGAGTAATGGCTCTTCTAAGATGGTTGCGTGTATTATCTTATCGGGCTCCAGTGCGATCAACCCCTTTCTGCTCTTTTAAAATTCTAGGCGGTCCCCGAATCATCTTTGGCAGTTTTTTGTGGTCTCCAAAGATTCCGCCTATAATTGAAGTTGAAAGCGGTTTGGCGTCGATTTTAAGAGATAACCCTCCGCCAAGATCCATAACAATCGTTTTCCCATCTTCAGAGAGCAACCAAGCCCAGAATCGTATATCGCTAAGGTTTTGAAGGTTTTTTTGGCGTGCTAAAAATTTTGCCGCTAGAGGGGACCTCTTTGCTTGATCCCTAATTGGGCGGTATCCATCCCAAGTAAAAACCCATCCGGTGTTTATTTTAAGAAAAACAAGCTTATCGATTACTTCAAATTTTAACCGCACACCCCTATGAGCAACATAGTTCTTATATTCAGTTAATAATTTTTTAGTAGCTCGCCTTGCGTAAGCCGTCCACTTAATCTCCTTTAGGATAGCGTCTTTCGTGAAGTAATACCTCTTTCCTACGGGGTCAAAACTTAGTCTAAGCTGGGAACAATGGTTTTTAATCGCCTTGTTTAGAAGCTCAACGAGCCATCTTGAATGAACATCATCTCCAAACCATTTTTCAACATTAACTGATTTTATATCATAGTCCTCAATTACTCCACTAAAGAAATTATCCTCCTTAGACAAATCTACGAATGTAAAAAGCCGTTTTTCTTTCAGAATATGCGGCGGAATAATCTCGGATTCAAAGTAAGATTTAAGATTTCTTAGAAAGCACGGAGCACTCCAGATTTTAGGTGGCAACTCTTTAACTAAGAAAAGATTACTACAAACTTCCTCCGTAATTGGATCTGGCTTCCAGGATTCTCCCAAGCTTACTAGCGGCGACTTTTTTTCATTCACCTTTCTTTGAGAGAGGGACTTATAAATGGCAATTGGCTTACTGCCCCGCGGTAATGGTTGCCCAAGAAGCACGCATAAAAGCCGTGTTAATTCAGCCTCAAACCTATTATCATCTCTAAAGTCAATGTAATTCCGGAAACGTAAAAGTGGAGGAATCTTGCAGGGTCTCCGCAGTATAGGTATTACGCGACCTAAACGTCCAGAAGGATCACTATAGATAGCTGCGGCCCTTTCAGCGGTGGGCCATTCTGCTTCAAGTGCCTTAGGAGATAAAATAATCAGAAAGAAACGTGCTTTTTCAAGAGCTTCTTCTATTTTTAGAATAATATTAGTCCCCGGCTGAATATCCCAAGGGGCAAAAAACACCTTCAGCTTTCGCCCGTTAAAAGAATAAGATTCAAGACTCGTCGCAAGTTTCCGTGCAAATTCTTCATCCTCGCTTTGGTAAGAAATAAAAGCGTCAATTTTATCGTCTCCTTGCCCAACTTTTTCACTCACTTCTATAACCCACAAAAAATATTCAAAACTGAAAACTTATCCGTTACGATTCAACAGCTAATTGCAACGCTTACCGCTGTTAGAATGCATCTTTCCCAAGCCAGAACAAGAGAACAATAAACAAAAACACGCCTATTAACCCCAAGCTAAAAAGAGGCAACCACCAGGGGGTAACCAAGTCAACCATCGTGTCAGCAACTCTTTTCCATAGAGTTGTTGCGTTGATAGCCCCGAATTGAAACGCCAAAGCATCTATAGCTAACATTATGAGTGGGATTAACCCAAGCAAGGATATTAAAGCGAGGAAAGCTTCTTTGAGGTCCACAAGAAAACACTCGAAAGTTCTTCCTTAAATTTCTTACTCTTATTTTCGCTCAAGCTCTTAATCTTGCAACTTTTTCTTCAAGAGCTTTCTTTTTCCTTCTACTTTCTCTACTTCATACCCTTCGCGTAGCCAAAACTCTTCATTTGTCACAGGATATGCGGTAATGCAATCATACCCTTTTTTCTTAACTTCTTCTTCAATTTTTTTGATAAACTCTTTCCCGTGCCCTTTTCCTCGGAAAGGCTCAAAAATTTCAATAAGAGCAACATTGTTGGGGGCGTGCCCCAGAATGGCTACTCCCACTTGCGTTTCTTCATATAAAAGCACGTATGTTTCTGCAGGTAATCGCCCACTCCACATAGTAGGTCGCTTATCTCCTTCCCGCCACCTTCTGAAAACGTAACTCAAACAACCCCCCCATCAACTAGAAATTTGATGCAGTTTTACATTTGTGTGTTTCTAGGTAGTATGCGGTGAAAATTCCTTCTGTTGTCCCATAGATTTTTTTAAAGTGCTCCATTGCTTCTTCTATTGAGTTTGCTGCAGGAATCACTGCTTTATAATTGTTGGGATGTAGAATTTCTGCTAGTTTCCCTTCTTCTTTTTTGATAATTTGTAGTCTTAGAATGTAGGGTCCGGATTGAAATACTGCCTCGTTGCCTTTCCAAGCTTTTCCTTTTCTAATCTCGATCGTTTTTAAGCCACTTTTTATCCATTTGAAAAATTGTTTTTT
>Ga0190363_1002401_pt1 | contig 10719 bp, 12 predicted proteins | sample 48721867_MG_FD_161272 | JGI IMG/M metagenome (GOLD analysis project Ga0190363, IMG submission 161272) | Hydrothermal vent microbial mat bacterial communities from Southern Trench, Guaymas Basin, Mexico - 4872-18-6-7_MG | ecosystem: Environmental > Aquatic > Marine > Hydrothermal vents >...
CTCGGTGAAGCCGGATTGGAGTATCTGGAGGAGCAGGCTGAGATGGGCGCCAGTGTGCGTATAAGGGCGACGCTTAACCCCGCCGGAATGGATCTGGAGCGCTGGGGGGAGATGGGCGTCTCCCCTGAATTCGCTGAGGGTCAGCTTAGGCTCATAGAGGCCTATAGGCGCATGGGCGTCGAAGTCACCTGCACCTGCACCCCATATCTCATAGGTCATAGGCCGAGGGCTGGAAGCCAGGTAGCCTGGGCTGAGTCCTCAGCCGTCGCCTACGCCAACTCGGTTCTCGGCGCCAGAACGAATAGGGAGACGGGGCCTACAGCCCTCGCCTCAGCCATAACTGGTAGAGCGCCGCTACATGGCTATAGGCTGGAGGAGAATAGGAGGCCGAGCATCATCGTGGAGGTGAAGACTCCATTAAGCTCCAAATTCGATTATGGCGCCCTCGGCTACCTCATCGGAGAGATAGCAGGTCGAAGCGTCCCCTACATCAGGGGTTTGAGGGGCGTCAGCATAGAGCAGCTTAAGGCCCTCTCCGCGGCCATAGCCACCTCCGGAGGAGTAGCCCTCTACCACATCGAGGGCTTAACCCCTGAGGCTCGGAAGATGTCGCGGCACCTCGATGGCTTGGAGCGTATACCCGTAAAGCCCGACAGCCTAAGGGAGGTGGCTGAACGTTTCCAGGGGGCTGGGGAGGACGCCGTCATCTGCGTCGGCTGCCCCCACTGCAGCCTCAGAGAGTTGATGGAGGTCGCCCGTCTCCTGGAGCGTCGCAGCGGTGAGAGACTCTGGGTCTTCACCAGTAGAGGCGTATATGAGAAGGCTGAGCGGCTCGGCATCGTCAGGGCCATCGAGGAGGCTGGGGGGAGGGTGTATAGGGATACCTGTATGGTGGTGGCGCCTCTGAGGGAGATGGGTTGGAGGGAGGTGGCGACGAACAGCTTCAAGGCTGCCCATTACCTCTCTTCCATGGGCCTCACGGTTCAGGTCGCGCCTCTACGGGAGCTCCTGGGTGGAGGCCATGAGGATTAGGGGTCGAAGAATAGTCGGGGGATACGCGGAGGGAGAGGCCCTAGTCAGCTCAGCTCCCTTCAGCTTCTATGGAGGCGTAGACCCAGAGACCGGAGTCATAACTGAGCCTGGTCATCCCCTGGAGGGTGAGAGCGTCGCTGGGAGGGTTTTCATCTTCCCCCATGGAAGGGGTAGCACCGTTGGCTGCTACATAATATACCGCATGTATAAGCGGGGGACAGCCCCAGCGGCTGTCATAAACCTGGAGACGGAGACCATCATCGCCACGGGATGCGCCATGGCTGGAATCCCCCTCATGGATCGCCTAGAGGAGAATCCGTTGAGGTTGATTAGGAGCGGCGATTACATCATTGTCAACGCCGATGAGGGATACATCGAGATCTAGCCTTCAGCCTCGAATAGTCTTCGGGCTTCCCCCCTGACGGCGTTTAAGTCCTCAGCCCTACAGTAGACTCGGAGGATGTTGATGTATCCCAGCAGAACCGATGCGAGAGGTGAGACCTCGCTGAAGTTTAGGCATCTCCTCGATCCATCGGCCTCCCTTATGAAGAGTCTAATCTCCTCCGGCCTGCTCCTCCCAGGGTTGTAGGGGACTGAAGGGGCCGTTGAGACGTCGACGATGAGGAAGCGGCCGTCGGCTCCAGCCCTCTCAGCCAGCGTCTCCTCCAGCTCCTCCACCCTCAGCTTTAGGTCTTGGAGCTCCCCCTCCCCGAGGAAGCGTTCATAGGCGCATTTCAGCAGCCTCCTACTCCGCAGCATCTCAGCCATCCTTCTAGCCGTCTCCAGCTCTCCACCGCCCTCTAGGGTTAGGAGCATCGATAGAACCCTCTCATCGTCGAGGTTGAGGTAGTCGTCGAGGGATTTGAAATCCGTTAGGCTTAGGGCTTCATCGGCCAGCTCCATAGCCCTGATGAGCATCACCGAGGCAGCCCTAACGGTTCTGTGGAAGTAGACAGCCTTAAACATCTCATATCTAGCGATGAGGAAGGCCTCCAAGGCGTAGAGGGCCGTCATATCCATCGACAGCACATCGTCTAGGACGTCGACGGAGTCTATGAGCCTCCGGACGTCGACACGTCCATACTCGACTCCGGTGTAGTAGCTGTCCCTGACGAGGTAGTCCAGCGTATCGGCGCTGAACTGACCTGCCACCACCTGATTGAGGAAGCCCCTGCCGGGGAGCCGGCCAACCGACAGCTTCGAGACCTCTAAGGGTTTGAAGCCATAGTCGCCGAGAACATCGGCCACGGCGGTCTCAACGATGATCCTGCGCCCCAAATCCTCATGGCTCAGCCCCCTCCTCCCCAGGAGCTCCTCGAAGAGATGGCTGAAGGGGCCGTGGCCGACGTCGTGGAGCAATCCAGCCAATCTAAGAAGCTCCACGTCATCCCCATCTATGAGACCGAGGTCTCTGAGCCTCTCGCCGAAGAGGCCTGAGAGATGCATGGCTCCAAGGCTGTGCTGAAACCTACTATGCTCCGCCCCTGGATAGGTTAGATGGGCCATAGCCAGCTGCCTTATACGCCTCAGCCTCTGAACGGGTGAGGTGTCGAGAACCTCCTTCTCAGCCTCTGAGAGTTCTATGTAGCCGTGTATGGGGTCTTTTATCTCCCCCCACTTCATCATCCACCTTTAGTCTCCGAGACCTTTAAAGCTACTCAAAGATGTTTTATCCCACTCCCATGACTCCCTTTATGGGATGACCCCTCAACGTGGATTCTTCATCGTCTTGGAGGGAATAGATGGCTGTGGGAAATCGACGCAGGGTAGGCTTCTCGCCGAGAGGTTGAGGGGGCTGGGCTATGAGGTGGTGGAGACCTGTGAGCCAAGCGACGGCCCGATCGGGCGATTGCTGAGGGAGCGGGGTGAGGAGGGATTCAGGTTTCCACCGCAAGTGGAGGCTCTACTCTACGCAGCTGATAGGCTTCACCACGTTGAGGAGATTGTTAAGCCGGCTTTGAGGGCTGGATTTATAGTGGTCTCCGAGCGCTATCTCCACTCCTCCATCGCCTATCAGGGGGCTGGAGGCGTCGACATCAATTGGATTAGGACGCTGAACCGCCATGCCCCTAAGCCGGATCTCGTTGTGCTCCTCGACGTAAAGCCCGATACGGCCTTGGATAGGCTTCGGGGTAGGCGTCTAACGGCCTATGAGGATTATGAGACTCAGAGGAGGGTTAGGGAGATATATCTGCGGCTCGTAGAGGCTGGGGAGCTGATTAGGGTCGATGCGGAGAGATCCGTGGAGGAAGTCCATGAGGAGCTCTTCAAACTCGTCGTGGAATGTATTAGGCGTTGAGGAGACCCTATTTCTTCAGCCTTCTCAACCTCTGGAGTGAGGCCAGCAGCGTTGATATGGATTCAGCTATCTCCCTGATCCTCTTCGGCTCCTCCTCCGCTGAGAGGAGGTTGCTGAGGGTTGAGAGCTTCCTGAGAATGGCTCCCTCAAGGTTCTCCCATAGGAGCTCCCGCTGGACGACGGCTGCCTCATCTTCGCCCTCCCTCAGGATGATGACCCGTTTCTGGCATCTGGCGCACCATATCTCCCCGCTCTTCAACCTGAATAGCGGCGATCCACATTCTGGGCAGCTGTAGCTGAGCATCGTCGCCCCTGAGCGTAGGAGCTTAGCCATCTCCCTAGCCCAGTCGGATGACAACTCAATCCACTCGATATGGGTCTGAGACCCTTTATAGATTTAGGGTTTGGAAAAAAGGAGGGTTAGGCCCTATGCTCCTTCACGTAGGCCTCTATCCTGTTAGCCGCCTCCTCCAACACCTCTATCGGCTTGACGAGGGGTATTCGGACATATCCCTCTCCATGGGGGCCGAAGGCTGACCCCGGCACTATGGCCACCCGCTTCTCCTTCATCAATCCCTCGCAGAACTCAACGCTGGACTTCGAGACCTCTGAGATGTCTGGGAAGAGGTAGAAGGCCCCCTCAGGCTTTGGGCAGTTGATCCCCTCGATCTCGTTCAGGCGTTTAACGAGATACTCCCTCCGTCTATTATACTCCTCAGCCATCTTCCTTATCGGCTCCCATGGGCCTGTTAGGGCTGCGACTCCGGCCACCTGGACGTGGGCCGTCGGGCAGAGAACCATGTTGCCCTGTATCTTCAGCATCTGCTCGACGAGGCCTCCTGGGGCGATGAGGTAGCCGAGCCTCCATCCGGTCATGGCGAAGGTCTTTGAGAAGCTGACCACCACGACGGTTCTCTCCTTCATCCCAGGTATGGAGGCCATGCTCACATATCTCCGGCCATCCCAGACGAACTCGCTGTAGATCTCATCGGAGATGACGAGGAGGTCATGCTCCTCAGCCAGCTCGGCTACGCCTTTAAGCTCCTCCTCGGTGAAGACCGTCCCCGTCGGATTATTTGGGGAGCAGAGGATGAGTATCTTCGATCTATCCGTTATCCGGGCCTTAATCTCCTCCAGGTCAAGGTGGAAGCCCTCAGCCTTCAACGTGAATCTCACCGGTTTTCCGCCGAGGAATCTCACCGTTGGGACGTAGACTAGATAGCTTGGATCGGGGATGAGAACCTCATCTCCAGGCTCAACGGTGGAGGCGAGGGTGAGATACAACGCCTGCTGACTTCCAGGGGTGACTATAACCTCCTTCTCGGGGTCGACCTCGACGCCGAACTTCTTATAATAGGCCGCTATGGCCTCCCTGAGCTGCGGTATCCCCTGAGTCGGCGTGTAGTGGGTCATCCCCTCCTTCAGGGCCTTAACGGCTGCCTCAACGATGTGGCTGGGCGTCGGGAAGTCGGGGTCTCCACCTGCGAGGACGATGACATCCTTCAGCATCATCAGGGCTGCCGCCAGCCTCCTAATCAGCGAGGGCTTCATCTCCCTCAGAATCCCTCTAGCCCACCGCTCGCTCATGGGGTTCCCTCCCCATGGAGTCGTTGTGGCCCTATTAAAGCTGTCGAGTTCTATCTCTCCATAGGCTGAGCCTCCTCTCAGCTTCGGCTCTATGCTCCCTTATTATGGTTGGAAGCCTCCTCACCAGCTCCAGGTTCTCCTCCATCCTCCCCCTATATAGCTCTCCAAGCCTTGGGTGGAGCTCCCCTAGTAGCCTAAGGCATCTCAGACCCATGGAGACCGCCTCTGGACAGCTTGGGCTGCATGGGAAGAAGTAGGAGACGAAGTAGGCCATGGCATCCGCCTCAGCCTCCTCCAGCTGTCTATAGGCCCTCTCCTCAACCTCTAAGCCCATGGATCTCTCCCTGGCGTATCGCTCCACGCAGCATTCAGGGTATCCGAGGAGTCCACCCATCTCCATCACCCAATCAGCTTCCAGCTCCTCTGGGTATGCCAGATATATGCCGAGGCCTCTGGGCCTCTTCAGGGCTTCCCTCCTTAGTTTCTCCCTCCTCTCCATCAATCTCCTCAGCTTCCTCCCCGTCTCCCCCTCCCCGTATAGGTAGAGTTCTCTCACGGTGGGTCTCACCTCATCCATCATCCATCTAAGGCCGAGGCGTTCAGCCCATTCTAAATGGGCTTTATACTCCTCCGAGTTCTCAACCACCTCTCTGTAGGCTCTCCGCATGGCCCTCTTCACATCCCCTATGCCGCCTCTATCCCCCCTCCTAATCCTAAGGAGGGTTGGATAGATTATCTCGTCGATGATTCTCCCCATCTCCCTTCCACTCGGGAGCTCGGCGGGTATCGTTATCTGGGAGCAGGGTCTGACGCCGAGGTAGACGAGTAGATAGTCCTCCAGCTTCACGCCAAGCCTCAGCCTATCATCCTCTAGGAGCTCCTCAACCTCCCCCTCATCTAACCTCTCCACATTTAGAGTGTCATCTAACTCCCTAATAGCTGATGTGAAAACAAAGGGGAGCTTCAGGCCCTTGGGCTACATGGGAACTATCTTCAGGACTTGGAGGAAGAACTGCGCCCTGCCGGAGAGCATCGCCATCCTGAAGAGGACGGTGTTGCCGAAGTAGGCTCCCAGGCCGATCATGATGATCCAGCGTCCAAGCCTCGTCGCATAACCCAGTCCGCCCCTGTGCTCCCATGTCAGGACGAAGTACATGACGGCGCAGATGGTTCCTATGGCTATGTAGATGTAGTTCCACCAGTCAACCGCCCCTGCGCCGGTGGCCGGCGGGGTGATCGTTGAGATCACCTGTTGGGTGATGTTCGGTATGAGGACCCCCCTCATACCCAGGCCGAAGCCGGCTCCGACGAGGATGGCGATGGGGTATCGGCTGACCCACCTATACCTCGGAACCAGTAGGGAGTACATCATGAATCCCAGGATTATCGGTATGATATAGTGGTACTTGCCCTGGAGCATGGGGACTATCGCGATCCTGATGACGTTACTCATGGCGACTATGAGGCTGACCCCCAGCGTTATTCCGATGTATGTGTGCTCGGCGAACCTGAAGGCGAGGTTCTCCTTGTACAGCGGGTAGCTGTAGATCATCAGCATCAGCAGCCATGCGACCCATAGGCCGGCGATTCCAGCTGGATCGGTTGGGTAGGGCATCCACCTCACCTCCTCTTACCCCTACTGGCGAAGTAGCCGATGTTTCCCAGTAGCACGGCTATGATGACGAGGATGTGGGAGATGTTGATGGCGTCCATCCTGATCGTCGCATCAGCCGGCTCCCCGATGAGCTTCTCCAATTCAGCTCCGCCTCGGACTCCGACGCTCATGCCGAAGAGGATGCCAGCCCTATAGTGAGGCATGTACTCAGAGCCCAGCATGGCGATGCCGATCTCGGCGAGTGGTACGCCGTAGGGAATTCTCCACTGCCTTATGTAATAGGAGCACCAGTCACCGGTGTCGGAGGATAGGACGAGCCTGATATCCGTCGCCTTGTTGATGTTCTTCATCATCGGCAGCTCATCGAGTGGCGTCCCATAGGCATCGGTTGGGAAGACGCTTCTGAAGTCCGAGGCTAACTGGGCGACGACGGCTTCGCCTCCCGCATAGAAGCCTAGGTAGACATAGTCCTCGCCATACTTGAGTTTGGCGAAGTCCTCCGCACAGCGCCTCTTCAACTCCTCGTAGGATAGGTCGACGTCGTAATAGGGGCCTATTATTATGAGCTTCGCCCCCTGCCTTATCAGGAGCTTGGTGCAGGCCGCGGTGGCGGGCATGCACTCCGGCCAGGCGCTGACGCCGAAGGCGATGTTTATCAAGCAGACATCTCCTGGCTGAACTCTCCTGAGTTCCTCGTAGAGATCCCTCGTTGATGGGCTGACGGTGATGGCCAGGCCTAATGGCCTGATGAAGGGGACCATGAGGCCTATGAATAGTATCCAGTAGAAGACCCTGCGGTCGATCCTAGCCAGCTTCTCCCAGAAGGTGAGCTCCTCACTCATTCACCAGCCACCTCCCCGTAGAAGCCTCTCTCCCTGCCCAGCAGCGCCCTGAAGCCGTAGGCGAGCATTCCGAAGGCTGCGACGATTAGGAAGCACCTCATTCCAGGCACCTGACCATAGTCGAGGAACCATCGGCCTATCACCGGTATGCCGCTCCAGATGACTTCCCCGACTGTGGCGTTGGTTAGTATGACGAAGCAGCCTGCGATGAGCAGCAGGGCCGCATCGATGTTCCTAGCCCTGAAGGCCCTGTAGGCGGCTGAGAAGATGTAGAATCCCGTGATGGCGTATAGGGTCTGACCTAGGCTTGTGTAAGGCCACTTGAAGAGCCAGTTGTAGACGGGATTGGAGGATGGATCATGCTTCGCCGCATAGCCAGTGAGGCCGCTGAGGAACATGACGACGAACAATATGATGAGCCAGATGCTGAAGGGCCAGACGCCCGCCCTCCTCCTCTGGATGTTCCTCACATGCTCTGCCAACAGCCTTACTGCTCCCAGGCCCAATGCGATATTGGCTATGATGATGGCCCAAGTCCTCAGCTCCTCGGCGGCGCTCCATGTGCCGATAAAGAAGAATTCCACGAACATGATGATAGTTGTGATTGCGGTTATGAGGTATACAACTTCCCTTCTCAAAACTTCTGACATGCTCACCACCCCAGAGCCTTGACGAGTATGTCAACCCTGGCGAAGCCCAGTAGGAAGCCGATGATCATCAGCGCTACGAGGATGAACTTCATTATGTCCTCACCCCTCAGGCAGCCTAGGATGTCTGGATCCTTGCTTATTGAGGCTCCAGCGGCGTATAGCTCCTCGGCCAGCAGCATGTAGTCACAGGTGGCTACTAGGAAGGGCATCTGGTGGATGTTGGCGGTTCCACCGATCTGGAAGGCGCCTATGGCGTTCCCGGCCTCGCCCATGACGACAGACTCGTAGTAGAAGCCTCCTATCAGGAAGTTTGTTGCAGGCCTCTCCCTCTGGAAGTAGCCGAGGACGGCCGTCAGGTATGGTGACTGCTCGGCGATGAAGTGTATCATATCGGGGGAGAACTCCTCAGGCTTCCCCTCAGCCATGTAGGCTGTTCGAAGAGTCTCCTCGGTGAGGGGGAGCGCCGTCGGGATGGGCATGAAGACGTCGAGCTTCACACCTGTCTTGGCGCACTCCCTCGCTATGTAGCCGAGGATGCTTATAGCCGCTAGAACCTGTGGACCCTGTGTCGGGTCGTTTAGGTCTCCCGCGATGCCAGGTGTGAACATAACCGGCCTACCCATCTCAGCGGCCCTGCCGATCCCCTCCGGTATGGCGGCCATAGGTGGCAGCGTTCTAACCGGAATCTCCCTTCCCTTTCTCCCGAGGTACATGAAGACATAGAAGAGTATGTAGGAGAGCACCAGTATTACGAGGGCCATCCCTCTCCCTTCAACGATGATGGCCATATTCTCTTCCTCCCTTTTCACCATCTAGAGGCCTTGAGACCCCTAGACAGCTAATATATGATGAATTTACATTATATATTTAAGTTTTCACGGAATTTCTTTCACCTATAAAATTAGATAATAATAAGAAGGAAGGGGAATATACTTACTCCTCGATGATCTCTACATTAGCCCTTGGCACGGTAACTATTCTACCATCCTCAAGCTCCACCTCTAGAACCCTCACATAAGATTCTGTCTCCACCTGCTGTAGATCTATTGGCAGGCTGTGCACTCGGCCTATAGCTCCGAAGTAGGGCGCCCTGATGATGCGCACTGGGGTTCCCGGAACCATGCCCGCGGCCAGTTCATCTCCGCTCTTCTCCTCGTAGAACTCGTTGTGTGGTATAATCACCTCAGGCCTCATGACGCCAGCCCTTATCTGTGTTGCACCGTTAGCTGCAGCCCTGTAGCCCTCGAAGCTCTTGAAGAGGTTGAAGGCTCTCCTGCTCATCCGCAGCTTGCCGAAGCCCTCGGTGATTATCAGCGTAAGCCCCACCTCCTCATGTCCCGTGATGGCTACGCCGATCTCCTCGCCCATGAACTCCGTGAGGTCTCTATGCCTTATGCCTCCGGCGACGATGCATGAGACCCCGACCTCCACGCCTTTTCTCAGGGCGTCTAGGGTTACTAGGGATCCTCCTACGAGTATCGCCCCCTTATCATCATCTGATATATGGTCTGCGGTGAGCTCCTCATCCGGTGAATCCACGGCCATCTTTATAACTCCATGGGTTTCACCTCCTATGCCGAAGATTCCCTGGATGAAGGCGGCGTTGGTCTCTATGACTGCCCCCTCGTTAGGCAGCACCTTCACAACCTTGCCTGGTATATAGGCGTCCACCTCCAGTGGAACCGGCGGCTTCCTTATAACCACCTGTCCCGTGATGTCGGAGATGGATTCTATGATTCCGTCGACGGGTGCGGTGACATCTCTCTTTATGAGGCCGAAGAAGGCTCGGTAGTGAGCGATGACCTCTCCCTCCTTCACCTCGTCGCCCACCTTCTTCGTCATGTATCTTGGGACATCTTCTGGCTCGATGCCGAGTAGTATCGCTACTTTGACGATCTCTGGTTCTCCGGCGAGTTCGGTTCTCGCGATTATCGTCTTAAAGTCCACCTCGTCACCCTCCTTGACGAGGACTTCTCCGGGTATAGGGAGTCTCCTCGTCTTCCTCACCAGCGTTGCCCTCTTAACCTTCAGCCCTGGAGTGTAGGCATAGGCCTCCTTTGAAACCCTCTTCCCCTTAGCCTTCGACATCTCACACCAACTCCTTCAGCTTATCCTCTGGGTACATATCGATGTCGAGGAACCATTTAAGCAGAGTTTCCTTCCTCTCCCTATCGTTCTCAGGCAACTGTAGGGGTCTACCCCTGGCGTCGAGGAGTATGCCTACGACGCCTCCCATCGCCTTTCCCTCCACCCTCTTTCCAGGCCCCCTCCCAACGTCGAAGCCTCTTCTAGGCGAGATGACCACCTTCGCCTCCTCCCTCTCTGGCAGCTCTATACGCTTGATCTCTCCGAAGTGCATCTCCTCCTTCAGCGTCTCTCCATTCGGCATCTCGATCTCAACGGTCATAACGGGGTCGCCCTTATTCGCCACGCCTCTCGGTGCGATGACGGTTCCCAGCCTGACGAGGCAGTCCTTATCGAAGATCTGCCACGCCGCCTCTGGGTAGACGGTTGAGAGGACTCCGAGGTGGGGCATCATGAAGACGCTGTCCTGGAACATCCATGTGATGCCCTCGGGCTGGAAGGCGTCTGTGAGTATGAGCATCGACTGGACTCGGCGTGGGGCGTGGCTCAACAGTCCTCCTGTTCCGGCGATTATGTCGATCTTCATCAGGTCTATGTAGGTCTCAGCCA
>Ga0190363_1002402_pt1 | contig 10718 bp, 9 predicted proteins | sample 48721867_MG_FD_161272 | JGI IMG/M metagenome (GOLD analysis project Ga0190363, IMG submission 161272) | Hydrothermal vent microbial mat bacterial communities from Southern Trench, Guaymas Basin, Mexico - 4872-18-6-7_MG | ecosystem: Environmental > Aquatic > Marine > Hydrothermal vents > Microbial...
GAGCCGTCGTGGCGGTGGTCCTGGTCGTTTCCGTCAGATATCTCCCCGTTCCAACGGTGGTTCTATATCTCCTTTCGGTTTGAACGGGGGATTTGCGGCTTATGATGATGTCCTGGTGATCCCTGTAGATCTCATCCCCTCTGACGAGCTGTATCTCCAGCCTCCTAGCCCCTGTCCTGAAGGTCACCGTAATCCTGCAATCCTGTTGAACGACCATGTTCCACCCGTTAGCCATCGGCATCAAAGTCGCCTGAGCGGGAAGCTCCATCGAAAGCACCTCTGAGGCGTTTAACACAGTTATGGCGTTTCCGGAGATCATTGACTCCTCGGGGTTCTGATACATATCAATCCCTCCAAATCAGTTCTCTCAATGAGATTTTACCATATTTTCGGCTGAGGGTGAAGGGGCATATTCAAGGATAGCATATGCCTGGCTCAATTCGACTTGACATCTCCCCTGATCTCAGTATAATTATCGAAGACTTTAATAAGGAGGATATCATGCGCTGTATATCGGTGGCCGTAGCAGTTATGACGGCTGTGATGTTAGCAGGGGCTGTTTCAGCCTACGACTGGAAGGTCGCCTATATCGGCGGACCTGACAGCGAACAGGGCCCTTATGAAGGGGGAACGGTTGATTTCCTGGGACCTGACGCCTTCGTCATCACGGCAAAAGGCGGTGACATCTGGGGTAATAAGCTGGGGTGTACCCTCGTGTATCTCGATGGAGTGGTGGGGGATTTCACGATCGAGTATACCATAGAGGAACACACCGCCGATCCGCCTACGACTTGGAGCAAATGCGGAGCGATGGTCGCTCAGGATATCGAGCCGGACACGCCATATGTGTTTTTAGCTTCGATGCCCAGCAACGACCCCACTGCCCTCAACGATAAAGGATGTAAGATCATCTCACGTCCTGAGCGAGGCGGCGATGCCGGGCCTGGAAGCGATGGTTTCGCCCCTCTGAAATGGCCGGTAACTTACAAATTGGTCCGTGAGGGCGATTTATTCACCGCCTCCGTCTCATTTGATAGGGGAGCAACATGGCAATCCATCGCCGCTCCTGAACACGACAAAACGGATAACCAGACCGTTGCGTTCAAAGACCCTGTAATATTGGGAATTGCGATCAACGGGCACAATAACGGTCAATCGACGGGAAAAGCCAAGGTTACTAACATCAAGATTATAGGCGGTGGGGTCACATCCGTCGAGCCCACTGAAAAGCTAAGTACAACATGGGCGAGGATAAAACTCTAACTTTCCATAGCGATGTGGGTGATCTGCACCCACATCGCTAAACGAGAAAGGAGTGGAAACGATGCGTTATTCGTTAGCAATTATCCTTATAGCGATGATAGTTGCATCTGCATGGGCCTATAGTCAGAAAGACTGGAAGGTCGCTTATATCGGTGGTCCAGATAGCGAACAAGGTCCATATCGAGGAGGAGATGTTAAGTTTCTGAAAAACGGTTTCATCATCAGCGCAACGGGTGGAGATATCTGGAGCAACAAGTTAGGATGCACTCTGGTGTATCTCGATGGAGTGGTGGGGGATTTCACGATCGAGTATACCATAGAGGAACACACCACCGATCCGCCCACGACTTGGAGCAAATGCGGCGCCATGGTCGCACAGGATATCGAGCCAGACACGCCTTACGTGTTCCTCCAATCAACTTGCAGTAATGATCCCACCGCCGTCAACGATAAGGGAACCAAGCTTATCAGTCGCCCCCAACGGGGAGGTGATGCCGGACCGAGCAGCAACGGGTGGACCCCGCTGAAATGGCCTGTGACTTACAAGCTGGTTCGTGAGAAAGACCTGTTCACGGCGTCAGTTTCCTTTGACGGAGGCAAGACATACCAGTCGATTGCGGACCCCGCGGATGGTAAGGAGGACCACGTTATACTTGAGCTGAAAGACCCCGTTATTCTGGGTATCGCCATCAACGGGCATAACAACGGTCAGACGACAGGTACGGCAACGGTTACTAATATTAAAATCAACGGCGAGGACGCCTTCGCCGTCGGGCCTACCAGCAAATTGGCCACAACGTGGGCGATGCTAAAGCGTTGAAGATACAGCTTTCCCTATCAGTTTACGAACATGCCGCCCGCTTCGTCAACAGGAGCCCGTGGGAGGTCTCCCGCGATGCGAGTCTCATCTGGCGGGCCCATCGTGAGGCTTATAGGCTATACAGACATTTCCCCGTGGTGATAGGCATTGATATCTATAACCTGGAGGCGGAGGCTTATGGATGTGAGGTTCGAAACCCCGGTGGGAACGGTATTCCCGCTATCGAGGAACCTCTTTTCTCCTCCATAGATGAGGCGCTGAGTAGAATAAAGCCGTTTAACCCCAGAACCGATGGGAGGATCCCAGTTGTGATCCAAGCGGGCGAGAGGATAAAGGATGAATTTCCGGAAGCGGACGTCCGCATTCCGGTCAGCGGCCCTTTCTCTGTGGCGCAGAATCTGTTGGGGTTAGATCAACTGCTGGTTGAGGTGATCGCACATCCGGATAAGGTCAGGGAATTCCTTCACAGGCTGGTGGATAATCAGATAATTTTCTGCCAAGCCGTAGTGGATGCTGGGCTTGACGTGGCCTTTTTCGAGTCGGCCGCCGCTCCTCCCCTGCTTTCGCCAAATCACTTTCGTCAGATCGAGCTCCCTCCGCTTAAGAGGGCAATTCACGAGGTGAGTAGGATAGTCAGCCATCCAGTTCCATGTATTATCGGCGGAGATACCGAGCCTATTATCCCGGAGATGTTGGAGACCGGAACCGACTTCCTGATCTGCCCGTCGGAAACGAATAGGAAAGCCTTTCTGGCCAAGATGAGGGAATACCCCGACGTAAAGGTAAGGGTGAATCTGGACCCCAGGATTTACACCTACGGCACGAAGGAGGAAATACTCGCTGAGGTAGATGAGGTGATAGAGCTCGCGGCGGATAGGCCGAACATCCTGCTGGGGACAGGGGCTATACCTTACGAGACGCCGCCTGAGAACATTCTCCTCATAAGAGATTATGTGAACCAATGACGTCCATTTCACCTGTTCGCTTTCCACGGCGGGAATCTGACAGCGGTAGGCGGTCGGCGCTGTTATGCCTCATCTCATCGAGAGCCGCCATGAAAGGGATATCGTGGTTGAAAACAGGCATATGCTTGCCTCTTCCGACGGAGAAATCCCTCTGAGCTAAGGATAGAGGCGATGAACCGACGCGAGTTTCTGAGGAAAATAGGAGGTTTGGCTATGACGACGGTGATGGTCGATCGGACCGCGTCAGGTCGAGGGGAACGCCCACGGCAAAGCCCAGCGACCAGCTCCTCGAGGGCGCATGCAGAGAGGAGACGACCTGTGGAAATCGCGTTGGTCGTAGATGGCAAACCGAACGCGACGATCGTCATCGCGAAGAACCCAACTCCCTCGGCTAACCTGGCAGCGTTGGAGCTCCAATATCATATCGAGAGGATCACCGGCGCCGTTCTGCCCATAAGTACCGATGCGGAGGAAATCACGGGGGTTCGCATTCTCGTCGGCGAAAGCGAATATACCCGAAGACTCGGCATTAACGGCGACGATTTCGGCCCGCAGGAATATCTCATCCAGTTCCGGCCGGATACGATCATCTTGATCGGACGCGACTGGCGGGATACGGAGGAGAATCGGAACGAACTGGGCTATGACACCTACGGCCATTCGCTGTCATCCCTCCGCCATCGCATCGATTATTACAGGGCCACGGGGCGCGAGGCGCGGGGTTCCAAGCCCATTACGCTTCCGGGCTTTTTCGATGACCAGGGCACGTGCTACGCCACCTACCATTTTCTCGAACGGTTCTGCGGGGTGCGCTGGTATGGGCCAACGGAGCTGAACATCGTATTTCCCACCCAAAGGACGTTGACCGTGCGTGGAACCGAGGTTCGACGCTCTCCCGATCTGAAACATCGCTACGCCACAGGTGGCTATTGGCCCATCATCAGGGTTCAGTGGAACAATCCGAACGGGGATGAGCTGAATCTTTACTGGCGTCGCATGCGCGTCGGAGGAGAAAAATGGGCTTGTAATCACACGATCTGGTCGAGGACCATGCAATCCGTTTTTAACGATCCCGAGTACCAGGCCAAAGGTCGTGGGAGAGGTCGTCAGCTTTGCTACACCAATCCCAAGCTTATCCGTAAGGTCGCCCAGTTAGCCCGGGATTTCTTCGACGGAAAGGGATTGCCGGAAGGCCTGAAAGCGATGGGCGATTACTTCGCCGTCGTTCCTGACGATAACGCCTCCTGGTGTGAATGTGAGCGATGCCAGGAGATCCTGGCTATCAGCAGGCGGGATAAGCGGGGCAAGGGGTTCTTCAGCAACGCCAGCAGCAGTTATTACGTTTTCAACTTCGTCAATCAGGTTGCCAGGGAAGTTCGTAAGACCCATCCGGACAAGTTTATCGCCACCTTGGCCTATGCCTCTTACGCTTATCCTCCGAAGGGGCTGAAACTGGAACCCAATGTCTGCGTCGCCCCCTGTCTGCATATATGTTATGGCTACAACAAGGCGACGTTCGAGAACGACATGGCGCTTTATCGCCTGTGGGTCGCGGACAAGGGACGCCGAATCTATCTCTGGAATTACTTCCACCATCCGATGGAACCTGCCGTGATCGGCGGGTGGAACTGCTTCCCCTGCTTTATGCCGGATGTCATATCACGGGAGGTGAAACGCTACCTCAGAGATGGGGTGCGGGGTGTTTTCCTGTGTGGGATAGGACAGCAACTGGACTACTATCTCTACATGCAGACCGCCTTTGACGTGGAAACCGATTACAGGGAGCTTGTGGATGAGTTCTTCTCCCGCTACTTCGGCGTGGCATCAGAACCGATGAAGCGTTTTTACTACCGCATTTCGGATATCAATCGGGAGGAAGGGGTTCTGGGCACCACCCCGGAGCTCTCATGGCGTCGACTCGGTACAGATGAGCGTATGAAAGCCCTTGAGCGCGACATCGAGGAGGCCGTGAAACTTGCCAGTACGGAGCTGGAGAGAAAACGTGTGGATACCTGGAAAAGAGGTGTGTGGGAATACATGAAAACCGGTTATGATAAGTTCCATGCTGGGATGAGGTAATTTGGGTGGTTATATCAGGCTGAGCGACGGACGTCTGCTTATGCTCATCCGCACGAACCTCGATCGCTTCTGGCAGGCGATATCGGAGGATGGCGGGAGGTACTGGCGCATCATTCAGCCCAGCCCGATAGATGCGAGCAGTTCGCCGGGACATCTGATTCGGTTGCGCAGCGGTCGGCTCGTCCTGGTCTGGAACCGCTTGAATCCTGAGGGACGTGTTTTTCCCAGATCCAAGCCCGGTCCGGCCTCTGAGGTTGCGGCATCTTGGCACCGAGAGGAGCTCTCCATCGCTTTCTCCGAGGATGACGGGAAGAGCTGGACGAGACCCGTCGTCATCGCCCGGCAAAAAGGAGGACAGTTGAGTTATCCCTACCTTTTCGAACGCCGCCCCGGTGAACTATGGGTTATAGCCGGATTCGCCTTCCGTAAAGGCTGGAAGGATCCGCTGCCGCTCCGGCTCAAGCTGAACGAGGAGGAGTTCGTGCGCTCGGTGAAAGGGGAATGAAGGTGATCTATGGGAAGGAGGGAGATCAACATGAGATCATGGGGGATCTTTTCCCTGGCTATTGGGATATCGGGTTTCGGAGAGAGGGGATCTAAAAGCTGGAAAGGTTGGGAGGAGTACCAGGTTATCATGTGGAGCACGGGCGTTCCCAAGGACCTCTCGATCTGGTTCGAGCGGCTGAAGGAGATAGGATGTACGGCCGAGGAGTGTTACCGAGGCCGGGATCCGACCCCGTTTGTCCGAGGCCGTTTCGGATTCTACGTCGAGAACCTCGTCCCGGAGCTGGCCTATCTCCATTCACGACGAAAGCTGTATGACGAGGATTTCAGAAATTACACCTCTACCCGGGATAAACGCTTCCTCGTGCGCAGGCCGTGCTTTCATGATCCGGACTTCTGGAGGGAGATAAAACCTCGTCTCCAAGAGCTGGTTCGCCCCTATGTGCCCCACAAGCCGCTGCTCTACAACCTACAGGATGAGCTGTCCATCGGTTCGTTCGCATCGCCGATGGATTACTGCTTCGGCCCCCACACCCTGAATGAATTCCGACGATGGCTTCAGGAGAGGTACGGATCGCTTGATGCGCTGAACGATGAGTGGGAGACACGGTTCGACTCGTGGGACGAGGTCGAGCCGATGACCACCTACCAGATCAAGGGGAGAGAGCGGGAGGCCTTGAAGACGGGACGGCTTGAGAACTACGCACCTTGGGCCGATCATCGGGAGTTCATGGATCTGACGTTTGCCCGGACGCTGAACCGGCTTCGGGAGTTCATCCACGAACTGGACCCTAACACACCCGTGGGGATCGAGGGCACTCAGATGCCCAGCGCCTGGGGCGGGTATGACCTGTGGAGGCTGTCGCAGGTCATCGATTGGGTGGAACCATACGATATCGCCAACAGCCGCGAGATATTCCGCTCTTTCCTGCCTCCGGGCGCCCCGGTGGTATCGACGGTGTTCGGGAGTGACATGCCCCGTATCAGACGGAAGCTCTGGTGGCTGCTCCTGCACGGAGATCGGGGCTGTATCATCTGGGACGACGAGAAAAGCCGATGTATAGAGAAGACCGAGGAGGGGATGTCGATCACAAAGCGGGGCAGAGGGCTGGCCGAGATATTCGAGGAGTTGAAATCCGTCGCACCGACGATCTTCAAACTCCGACCCGTGATCGATCCCATAGCGATCCACTACTCCCAAGCGAGCATCCGAGCGCACTGGATGTTCGACTCGCGGGAGGACGGCGACTCCTGGCCGCGTCGGTTCTCATCCTACGAGGCCAGCCATTCCCGGTTCGCCCGCGTGCGAGACAGCTTCGTGCGGATCGTCGAGGATCTGGGGCTGCAGTTCAATTTCGTCTCATATGAAGAGATCGAAAACGGCGAGCTGATCAAGGGTGGATATAAAGTCCTGCTGCTGCCCCAATCGGTGGCGATGTCGCGGGAGGAGTGCCGACAGATAGAGGAGTTCGTCCGAACCGGTGGGACGGTGATAGCCGATAACATGACGGCCACGATGGACGAACACTGTAAACGGTTGCCGTACGGACAGCTGGATGGGCTGTTCGGCATCAAGCGTGGAGGGGTGAGATGGAGACCGGAAGCGGTGGGGGGATCGCTGCCGTCGGACGTACCGGGAGCGGTCCCGCTTCGGGTGTATGAGACCGATGTAACCCTGACCACCGGAAAAGCGCTCCACCTCATCGACGGCGTGCCGGCCGTCATAGAGAACCGGATGGGAAAGGGGCAGGCGATCTATCTCAATCTGGACATGCATGACTACGGCAAGCTGCGGCTCACACCGCCCAAAAGTAGGAGCTATCTCGATCTCTTCGGCCGGCTGCTGAGGGAGTCCGGTATAGAGCCTCCCGTGAAGGTGCTCGACCCGACTACCGGTCAACCCCTCCCGTGTGTCGAGGTGCGGCGGTATGGGGGTGAGGATTCGGATTACATCGCCCTGATGCGCAACCCCGAGTTCGATGCCGACTCTCTTCGGGATGTGGGGTATCCCGATAACTCCGAGCTTGAGAGGAGCGTGCGGGTATTGGTTATCCTACCACGTCGGGCCCGGGTGATGGATGCGAGGACGGGGGAGGAATTGGGCGTGACCGATCGGGTGGAAATGGAGTTAGACCCGTGGAGCCCGATCATCTTAAAGCTGACACTCTAAATCGACAGCAGGAAGGGATTTGATGAATCGGACAAGTTCATCCAATTCAAGCTCCACCGAGGGGAACTGAAAGGGAATAAAATCGTGGATCCTATTCACAACGCCCGACGGATCTCGATGACGGTGACAGAGCGCGGCGGGAAAACATATCGAAATCGACTTCTAACCTGAGTCAGTGAGCCCCCCTTGACCTCCACCTCCCCCGGACCTCCCTTGGCGTACCTCGGATTAAGCGGATCTTGAGCCTGTTTCGTCCGAGGTGAATCGATGAGAGCCATCAGAACGCTTGCTGCGTAGAGGCCCGAACCGAGCGTCTGGGTGTGATTGAGATAGGGGCTTTGTAAATCAACGCTGAATATGGGACCCCACTCGGTAACGGCCAGCTTCAGATTTTCGGCAGGACCCTGTCCAAGCGATTCGATTATTCGGGAGAAAGCTCGAAGGTTCTCGCGAATTTCAAGGGGTTTGGCGAGCAAAGCCCGGTAGAGCTCCCGGAAAGGGACCTTGCTGTCGAGCACGAATCCGGGCGCATAGCCGTTGTGAAGAGCGACATAGTCCACTCTATCGGCGATCTCCGCCAGCACTTTGTGATTCCACTTGCTTTTGGGATCCGAATCCAGAATGCCGATAAGTTTGATCGACGGATCAATCGCTTTCATCGCTTCGGCGTAGGATTTGACCCGCTCGACGTATTGTTCCGCCGACAGAGCTGATGTCCTGAAATACACGGGAACACCCGGCACCCACCGGATGTAATTCTCGTTGCCCAACTCCCAGTAGGTGACCCGCTTGCTCTCGTCATGAGCCGCCCGTTTTTTGTTGATGTATTCAACCCATGCGGCTGCCTCCTCGGCGCTTCCCGTCGCCATGTTCACGGTAATCAACAGATGAGCTCCGACACGCTTGGCGAATTCCAGAGCTTCATCTGTGCCGAAGACCAACTGGGATTTGTCCTCTCCCGGAAGAGGGGCTAGGAAGGGGCGCTTCTCGATCGGCCCGATCCCCTCACGCCAATGGTAGTAGTCCGACAGTGTGCCACCGGGATAGCGGATGAGAGCGAGGTGCATGGCACGTGTCAGTTTCACGATCTCCCCCTGCAATCTCCCACACTTGCGGTCCCAGATGCCGTTGCCATCCCATTTCCATTCGACATTCGTGCCGAAGAGGGTTTTGGGGATCAAGCGTATGGATTTGCTGGCGTCAACGGTGATGCTTGCCCTCAGAGGGGGAATCGCAGCTACCGTTCCAGCCGTGAAGGATAAGAGCCAAAAAGTCACTAGAAATAAGCTGAAGGACAGCCATGTAAGACTCCTCAGTAATTGCCCATTCATGTCTGATACCTCCTTCCCCTATTTTATCACATCAAGTAGCCATTGACGCTCATCCGAGATGCCGCTTTAGGAAAGGGGCGGCCTTTTCCCACAACAGCAGATGACCCTCCGGATGGAGGACGTAATCGAAATTGGACTCGCACCCCAACAGCCGGTAAGCCCTTCGGACGGTAGCCTCTATCCTATCCCGATCCTCCGGGGTGATCAGAGGATCACCCTCTCCGGCCTGCAATTGGAGAGGACGCGGCGCTATCAAGCTGAAAAGCTCTGGCACATCCCCATATCGTAAGATACCGGGCAGATATTGAATCCCACAGGAGGAGAGCTTCAAGGACCGTTCCCGGAAGGTGTTCATACAACCCGAGGAGACACACGCCTTGATGCGCTCGTCGAAGATGGTCAGCCACATCGCCATCCTCCCTCCGTAGGAGTTCCCCAGGCACCCGATCCGATCCGGGTCCACTTCCGGCAGCGATTCCAATACGTCTATTGCGGCCTGCCCGTCTTGGATATGCAAGCTCAGCACGTTCATCCCATACATGGCAGCTGCCATCTGTATGACGTTGCATTTGTCGCGTTTCCCTATTCTATCCAAATGCCCATCTCGCCCTCTCCACCCCCACCATGCCGGGGCCAGCACCACATATCCTGATCGAACGGCTAACAACCCATACGCTCTGCGGGAGTTATCGCCCTCATCCATCCCCCTAACGCCGCAGACGGAATCTATCCCGTATTTGGCGTGTCCGTGGCAGACGATCAGTCCAGGACGGCGTTCACCGGGGGAGAGATCGTTCGGGATCATCAGGTACGTCACCAGTTTCGAAAACGGGTTGACGGTGATGCGGAGCAAATGACGGGTGTGATCCTCGCTCTCGACCGATTCGACGGTCTCCACCTCCAATTCCACCCGTTCCGGCAAAGGCCCCCGCAGCTCCTCAAGCTTTCGGCGGAACCGTTTCTGCCACTCCGCGAAATCCTCCCCTTCCCGATACGTCATGACGGGGGAATGAGCGGAGCCATAGGCGGCGAGGAAATCGATGAACGATTCAACCGGCGCCTTCATGTCCATCCCACCTCCTTCCTGCCGATGACTTTCCCTTGCTGCTTCAAATGGGATTATCCCATGGAACTAAATGAAGATCAAGACCTCGTTCGAGGGTGGGTTTAAGCTTCCTCTCTTGACTTAATCCAGAGAGAGGAGTATAGTACGCTAGATGGTAGGCGGCTTGTTCGTGGACTTCATGAGTATGAGGAGGTAAAAACCGTGAGTCGACCGAACATCCTTTTGATCTCCAGCGACCAACACAATGCGGAGATACTGGGGTGTGTGGGGAATCCGGTAGTGAGGACACCGAACATAGATGAAATAGCCGCTGAAGGAGCGGTGTTCACTCAAGCCTTCACCCCTTTCCCGCTCTGCACTCCGGCGAGAACATCGATCTTCACAGGCCTTTACGCCAGGAACCACAAGGTGAGACACAACGTGAATATGAACTACAAACCTGGCCCACCGGGACTCTCTCCAGGCCTCTCCTGGGCCTTTTACAAATACCCAGGACTCTACGATTCGCTTATCCGCGTGC
>Ga0190363_1002403_pt1 | contig 10718 bp, 10 predicted proteins | sample 48721867_MG_FD_161272 | JGI IMG/M metagenome (GOLD analysis project Ga0190363, IMG submission 161272) | Hydrothermal vent microbial mat bacterial communities from Southern Trench, Guaymas Basin, Mexico - 4872-18-6-7_MG | ecosystem: Environmental > Aquatic > Marine > Hydrothermal vents >...
AAGGACCTAATTAGGAGAGCATTCCATTCAGCTCATACAGCGAGGTTACAGCCTAAGGGTAGAGATCCATTAGCTGGTAAGAGAAGGAGTGGAGAATCTTGGGGTGCTGGTTACGGATTAGCGAGAGTACCTAGATTGGATAATGGTAGGGCGGTACTAGCTCCTAATGTCAGAGGTGGAAGAGTAGCTCATCCACCAAGAGTTGAGAAGAGGATTCATGAGGAAATAAACAAGAAGGAGAGAATAAGAGCTATATTATCAGCATTAGCTGCAACAGCCAACATGGAATTTGTGAGGGCTAGAGGTCACGTATTTCAAGCAGATACTGTACCTATAGTTGTAGTTGATGAAATAGAGGATGTAGGTAGAGCATCTGAGGCTAAGGAAATACTGAAGGCATTAGGTGTTTGGAGTGATGTTGAGAGGGCTCACGAGAGGATAAGGATAAGGGCTGGTAAGGGCAAGATGAGGGGGAGAAGGTACGTAGAACCTAAGTCAGTATTGATAGTTGTTTCAAGAATAAGTAATGCGGTTAGAGCTTTCAGGAACTTCCCAGGTGTTGATATAGTTACACCAGACTTTCTAGGTATACTACATTTAGCGCCCGGAGGTGTTCCTGGAAGGTTAACGATATTTGATGTATCAGCTATTGAAGCTCTTAGGAGGAAGTATGAGGTGATTACTCCGTGAAGGACCCTTATACAATAATTAAGAGGGTTGTGGCTACGGAGAAGGCGATAAATTACATAGAGAAGTATAATACTTTAACATTTATAGTTGATTTGAAAGCGACGAAACATGACATTAAGAGAGCTGTTGAGGAGTTATTTAGTGTTAAAGTTCTTAAGGTGAGAACACTTATAACACCTAAAGGAGAGAAGAAAGCATACGTAAGGTTAGCTCCAGAATATAAGGCTAGTGAGATAGCTTCAAGACTAGGTATACTGTGAGGTGTGAGTCATGGGTAAGAGAATATTAGTTCAGAGGCAGGGTAGGGGAACGTCAACATTTAGATCTCCAAGCCATTTAAGAATAGCACCTGCAAGATATCCCCCGCCTAGGAATGAGACATTAAAGGGTTACGTAGTTGAGCTTATCCATGATCCCGGTAGGTGGGTACCACTAGCTCATATAGAGCTTGAAGACGGTACAGAATACTACGTACCAGCTGCTGAAGGTATGCATGTGGGTCAGGAGGTTTACATAGGTCCTAACGCGCCACTGGCTGTAGGTAATACATTACCATTAGCAAACATACCTGAGGGAACTAAGGTATACAACATAGAGCTAAGACCTGGTGATGGAGGTAAGCTAGCTAGACAGGCAGGTAGTTACGCTATAGTTTTAGGTAGGTCGGGTAAGTATACAATAGTTTTACTACCTAGCGGTAAGCAAAAACAGATAATAAGTACTGCCAGAGCAACAATAGGCGTACCAGCAGGTGTTGGTAGGATAGAGAAGCCTCTACTTAAGGCTGGTGCTTCATACCATAAGTATAAAGTGAAAGCTACTAAATGGCCTAGAGTTAGGGGTGTTGCCATGAATGCCGTAAGCCATCCGCATGGTGGTGGACATCACCAGAGCGTTTCATTCCCAACAACTGTTAGTAGAAATGCACCACCAGGTAGGAAGGTTGGTCATATCGCTGCAAAGAGATGCGGTAGAAAGAAGGGTGCACATTAAGGAATTACTTACATGGACAATACCTCCTAAGTATCTCCCTGATAATATTTGTCGATGAAGCTAATCTAGGGCCTATACGCTTAGGAAGTCTCACAACCTCTATATCTAAACTCCTACGCTCAAGCTCCTTCTTAAGCCACGACTCATCAATAGGCTGGTCAGGCCCTAACACTATTATATCGGGCTTTACCTCCTCTACGGACTTTAATGGATCCTCCTCATGCCCTAGTAATGCTTTATAAACATACTTAAGTGAAGATACTATTTCATACCTTTGGTCCTGTGGTAATATGGGCTCCCTACCCTTAATCTTCTTAACGTTATTATCAGTTGCTACAATTGCGAATACTAATCCGAGACGTGAAGCTTCCTTAAGGTAGTGGATATGACCTACGTGTATAATATCGAAGGTCCCTCCAACAAGTACTCTTTTAGGCTTCTCCCTCTTCCATTCAAATTCGACATTACCTAAAATTCTTAATGCATCAAGTAATCCCTCAGCGTATGAGATACATGATAGGGATGTTATGAAGTCCTTATTATCGAAGTAGTACTTTGAGTCCTTAAGATAAAGCTCAGCTAGGTTAAGTACATATGCCTCCTTGTCACCGCCTTTAAATGATTCCTTAGCCTTAGCTAAGGCCTTCTCAACCATGACTATGTAAGATAACACCCTCCTTGCTATCTCATCATCACTTACGTGGCTTACAGTACTCATTACTTATCACCTTAAGCATCTCCTCCTCCATAAAATGTAGCTTAGGTGAGGTTATTATTAGGGTTTGAGGTATTTCATTAATGGTTAATCTCCTAAGATCTTCTAGGGTACTAAAGCATATTACTTGTTTTTTAGAGCCAAGTGCTGCTACAGCAACAGCCATTCTATTAGGCCTTATCACACCCTCCTTCCTCATATTCTCTATCCTAAAGAGTATGTCTACTGCTTCGTTAACTTTCATAACAATACCCTTTTCCATGTCTAATTCAAGCAATAGTACTGTATGTAGGTTTCTTGCATCATTATCTTTAATTACATCGTAGGGGTAATCGTAAGTTATTCCCTCTTTGGGATATACTAACGTAACTGGTTTACCGATTTTATAAATCATTAAACCAGTCATTGTTAAAGCATTAGGAATTATGCTAATTCCAGGTATAATTTCAACCTTATATCCTCTTTTATACGCTTCAACAATTATTGATGCATGAGTTGTCGCTACTAAAGGATCTCCTGGTACGAGTATGGCTACATCACCTTTCCTTAAGCTATCGAATATTTTCCTACCTTCAAAATCTTCTAGGTCTGCCCTAGATAGTACTTGAACATCTTTATCCTTAAGGATGTTCTTGAGGTTTTCATCAAGTACTAATAATCCTGTATATTGCTCTATGAAGACCTTTTTAACATTTCTTAATATGTTTAGAGCTCTAAGTGTTATTAGATCGGGAGCTAAACCTGCACCAATAACATATAGTTTACTCATGATTTAGCACCGCAAAGCCTTCATAAACTAAGTCAGCCTTTTTAACTCCCTCAATTACTCTTAAGCATTCAGAAACCTTTTTAACTAAGTCACTTCTAAACTCATTAGCTGAAGTAGTATTAAGTTTGTAGAGAGCGGATATACCATCAGCTTTAATCACAACTTCAGCCCTACTCTTAATGAGCTCATTATATATCCTCGTTAGGAACTCCTTAGCTGGTATATTCTTACTGATTAACACCTCAATACGTCCCCACGTAATTAATGATGAGTGAGGTAAGTATCTAAGGATAAGGTTTATACCTTCAACATACATTGAGTTCACTACCTTAAATCTCAATATGATGTACTTAGCAGAAACTTCATTAGCTTCCTCAAATGCCTCAATAAGATTAACTGCCTCAACATAACCCTCTAATGCTTTGATAACCTCCTGAGCCTCAAGCATTTCCCGCATACCAAAAGTTACGAGATTACAGACCTAATAATTAAGGTCTTTAGAGATGATATTGAAGAGCTACGTATTTAACTAATGATACTAAAGTATTAAGGTCGGGGATGATTGTGAGTATAGATATTGAAGAAGTCAAGAAATGGATTAGGAGAATTGGCAGACTAGCTTTAATAAATATAGAAGAGCATGAGGAAGAGGAACTAGTTAAGGACATTATTAAAATAATTGATTTCTTTAATAAGTTACGTGAGGTAAACGTGGATAATGTAGAGCCGTTGTTCATGACCCCTAGGGAGAAACCCATTATTAGAGAAGACGAGGTTAAGAAGGGCTTATCAGAGGAAGAGGCACTAATGAATGTTAAGGAAAGAGTTGAAGGATATATTAAAGGTCCTAAAACTGTGTAAGTTTAAGGTGTTTAATCATGCGTATATTAACGCTCTTAGACATCATTAAAGAAGTGAGGAATGATCCAAAACTCTTGTTTGAGTATATTGAGTACACATACGATATTATAAACAAGGTTGAAGACAAGGTTAGAGCGTACATAACGCTTAGAGATAAAGAACATGTACTTAGAGACGCTAAGAGAGTATATGATAAACTCATTAAGGGACGTGCTGGTAGGCTTGCTGGAGCGCTTATTGCTGTTAAGGACAATATATCAACTAAGGGTTTAAGAACAACATGTGCCTCCAGAATTCTTGAGGATTATGTACCACCATATGATGCTACGGTGATTGAGAGATTGAAGAGCGAGGATGCTATAATAATAGGTAAGACAAATATGGACGAATTTGCTATGGGTTCAACAACCGAAAATAGTGCTTTCTTCCCTACTAAGAATCCATGGGATTTAAATAGGGTTCCGGGGGGATCGTCGGGTGGGAGCGCAACAGCTACGGCGGCTTTTGAGGCATCAGCTGCATTAGGATCTGATACTGGTGGATCCATTAGAGCACCAGCCTCATTCACGGGATGCGTGGGGTTGAAGCCAACATATGGATTGGTGAGTAGGTATGGTTTAATAGCCTATGCTAGTAGTATGGATCAAATAGGCCCGATAACACGTACGGTTAAGGATGCAGCATTAATTCTAGATGTTATAGCGGGTCCCGACTCACGTGATGCAACATCAATTGATATATCCTTCCCTAAGACATTCCTTGAGTATGCTGAAGAGGGCTCTAGAGGAAGTGTTAAAGCTAAGTTAGTAGTGATTGAGGAGATGGTAGGGGAAGGTATTGAGCGCCCCATTTACACATCATTTATAAGGGTAATAAGGCACTTAGAAGCCAACGAGTTAAATGTTACGTGGATCTCCAAACCAATAGTTAAATATGCACTACCTACATACTACATAATAGCGATGGCTGAAGCTAGCTCTAACCTAGCTAGATACGATGGCTTAAGGTACGGCCTACATGTAGGTGTTGAAGGGAAGTCCTGGTATGAAGTATTTGCTGAAGTACGTTCAAGAGGTTTCGGTAAGGAGGTTAAGAGAAGGATACTGCTCGGTACATATGTCCTTAGTGCTGGATATTACCAGGCATATTATTTAAGAGCGTCTAAGGTTAGGAGACTGATTAGGGATGTATTAGTAAGCTTATTAAAAACTTATGATTGTATCATCTCACCAACAATGCCTGTATTACCTCCAAAGCTTGGTGAAAGAATAGTTGATCCTCTAAAGCTATATGCTATAGACGTGAATACTGTTTTAGCTAATTTAGCAGGTATACCAGCCATATCAATACCGTCTGATTTAGTTAATGGATTACCTGTAGGGCTTCAGGTAATGTGTGATGAGCTTAGGGAGAATCTCCTACTTAAGATCTCATCGTATGTCGAATCATTTCTTAAGATAACGCCATTAGTTCCGCCCTTGGTGAGGGGGTATGTCATTTAAGGTTAAGGTAGGTCTTGAAATACATGTGCAAATAACTTCGCTTAAGACTAAACTATTCTGCTCCTGCTCAGCTGATTACAGAGGTAAACCACCAAATACTAACGTATGTCCTGTATGTATGGGCCTGCCAGGATCACTACCAGTTCTTAATATTAAGGCAGTAAGGGAAGCTGTTAAAGTTGCCTTAGCACTAAATTCAAAAATAAATAACGTTCTAATATTTACACGAAAGCATTACTTCTACCCTGACTTACCTAAGAATTACCAAATATCTCAATATGATGGTATAGGCTCAGCACCAATAGCTAAGGGAGGTTATATAAACATAAATATTGATGGAAGAGTGAAAAAAGTAAGAGTTAGGAGGATAAATATTGAGGAGGATCCAGGACGTATAGTCTACCCGTTTGGCTCTATAACTAAAAGCCCCTACACAATGATAGACTATAACAGATCTGGTGTAGCACTACTAGAAATAGTTACTGAGCCTGACCTTGAAAGTCCTAAAGAAGCCAGAGTATTCGTCCAGAAGTTAGCATCAATACTTGAACACCTAGGCGTTACTAACCCTAAACTTGAAGGTAGTATAAGGGTTGATGCAAACATATCAATTGAGGGTCAAGAAAGGGTTGAAGTCAAGAATATAGGGTCATTGAAAGAATTGGAGAAGGCCCTAACATATGAAGTAGCTAGGCAAACAGCCATAGTTAAATCTGGAGGTAAAGTAGTGAGAGAGACTAGGCATTGGGATAAGACAAAAAACATTACTATTAGTGCACGACTTAAGGAATTTGAGGAGGATTATAGGTACTTCCCAGACCCAGACCTACCAGCATTAAAGATAGATCGTAAGTTCATTGAAGAGATTAAGGCGTCATTACCTGAGCTACCTGATGAAAGAATTGAAAGATTCGTTAAGGAATACGGTTTAAGTAATTACTTAGCTTCAGTTCTAGTTACTGAAAGTAAGGATCTAGCTGACCTCTTTGAGGAGGCAATTACTGTATGTGGAAATCCCAAACTAGTTGCCTCGATATTAGTTAATGAATTCCTGAGATGGATCGATGAGGCAGGTCTATCGATTTATGAGGGATTACGTAGATTAAATAAGGATAGATTATGTAGTATAGTCGAATTATTAAGGAAGGGCGTCATAAGTACTAAACTATTAAAAGAGTACGTTAAGCAAGTAGTATTGAATGACGTTGAACCTAATGACCTTGTGAGAAAAGGATTGACAGTGTTAATTGATAGGGAATTTATTGAGAAGATAGTTGATGAAGTATTTAAGGAGTATAGAAATGCTGTTTTAGATGCACTTAAGAACCCCAAGGCAATAAACTTCTTGGTTGGACAAGTCATGAGAAAAACACGTGGTAGAGCAGACCCTAAAATTGTTAATGAAATAATTAAAGAGAGGTTGAGGAGATTTGAGAAGTCTAGCTGATGTAATTACTGATGTAGTTGGACTCCTAAGTAATTACGAAAGTGTGAAGAGACTCATTGAATCATATAAAGAGTTGCTGAAGAATGAAAGTAAAAGCAAGGGTAAAGTAATTAGAGTCAAGGAGGTAAGTACATACATAGTTATAGGTGATATTCACGGAGATGTAGATACGTTAAAGACTATACTCAGTAAGATTAATGCTGAAGAATTAAGAACAGGTAATACGGCTCTGATTTTCCTAGGTGACTACATAGACAGAGGGCCCTATCAATTGGAGGCCTTAATGAGTGTTTTGGCGTTGAAGGAATACTCACCGGATAATGTAATACTTTTAAGGGGTAATCATGAACCCCCTAAGAACTTAATACCATACCCCCATGACTTTCCAGACGAGTTAGTGATGAGATTTGGATATGATAAAGGTCTAGCTCTATATAATGAGTTTATGGACATGTTCGAATTCTTACCTCACGTCGCATATACTAAGGAGGGCATAGCATTATTGCATGGTGGCCTACCAACAACGACGTATCAGAAAGCTCAGACAATTTATGAGTATTTTATGGGTATAAGTGAGAAGGATAGATTTATGGTAATGGAGGAAATACTATGGAATGATCCAATTGAAGCTAATATAGCGTCATCCTCATCACCTAGAGGTGCGGGCTATCTCTTCGGTACGAAAGTAACTGATTGGTTTACCAGAAAGTTTAAGTTTAAGCTTATTGTTAGAGGTCATGAGCCTGTAGGTAAGGGCTTTAAGTTTAATCATGGAGGTAAGGTACTAACATTGTTCAGTAGACTTGGCCCACCTTACTTTAATTCACAGGCTGCATACTTAGTGTTAAGAGTTGATATCAAGAACTGGGAGAGCTATGTAGAGTCATTTATAAAGTTAGTTCGGATTGAGTAAATGTGAGATCAACATTTTACTAAGTCCTCTTAAATATATGGTTGGTTTAAATGCTTAGTTTTTAAGTTATAGTACTAGTCTAAACTTATAAGTTGAGGTTGAAGGATTAGTAAGTAAGGGTGAGGAGAATGAGTGAAAGCGAAGTTGAATGGGGTATTAGCGTGGATGAAATGTTTCAAGTAAGATTTAGTAATGAAGAGTTAGAGGGTTTAAGAGAGGCATTAAAAGATATGGTTAATCCTGTAGATGTGTATGTATTCCTTGATAATAGAAGAGAGGTATGTAGGTATTGCTCAAATACTCTAGAATTAATTAAAGTAATAAGTGAGGTCTGCCCAGGTAAGCTAGTAAGACAGCATGTAATATACAGAGATAAAGACGTTAATGATTTATTCAGGAAATTCAATGTAAATAGAGTCCCAACAGTGGCTCTACTTGAAGGCATAATTAAGTATACGGGTATGCCTGCAGGCGAAGAGATTAGGGGGCTTATTGAGACTATAATAAGGATAAGTAATAACGAATCAGGATTAAATAAAGAAACCAAGGAGAAAATAGCTTCTTTAAAGGGTAGAGTACATATTGAGGTAATAGTTACGCCAACTTGTCCTTACTGTCCATATGCAGCACTATTGGCTAATATGTTTGCTTTTGAATCATATAGTAATGGACGAAAAGTTGTAACAAGTGAAATAGTCGAAGCTTATGAGAACCCCGATATAGCTGACAAGTATGGCGTCGTAACAGTACCTGTTATAGTTATAAATGGTAAAGTTGAATTTGTTGGTCTACCTTATGAAGATCAACTACTAGAGAGAGTTGTTGAGCATTCAGATAGGATGCATGCTAAAGAAACTAAGAGGAAGCTAATTAATGAGTTAATAGAATTACTAGAAGAGGAGGAGTAAGAACTAATATTCGCACGTTGTACAATCACCCATATCTCCATCCTTTAATCTTATGGGTTGCGGTGCTAGACGGTACTTAATTCCTTCGCTTGAAGTACGTCCCTCTTTTACCATAACTCCTGAATCTCCTTTACTCTCAGTTACGTAGGTTGTGCTTTCCTTACTAAGCTCACTTAATGTAGGTTTACCTGTACTGATTTTCTCGCTAATGGTTTCTTTCTCGGGAATCATCGCACCTCTCTTAACGAGTTCTTTACTTAACTTGACGCCAAAGTATATTACTTGTCTGCTCTTACTCTTATCTCTATAAATTGTTATCCCCTTACAACCTAGAGCCCATGCTAGAATGTAAACCTTCCTTACATCCTCCTTGGTAGCTTCCGCTCTCATATTTACTGTCTTACTGACGCCAGCATCAACCCATTGCTGCCATACAGCTTGATGTAGTACATGCCATATAGGCTCAATGTCGTGTGCCGTCCTAAATACTTTCCTTAGCGGCTTAGGCATGAACGGATTATGAGCTATGGTACCTGTCTCAGCTATCGTCTTAAGTACTTCAGGCTCGTCTAAACCATACTCAGCAAGTTTTTCTAGGAATAACGGATTGACCTCTATGAATGTACCTACAGTTACTACACGTATGAATGCTAGTGCAAATACAGGTTCAATACCTGAGGAGGTTCCAGCAATTATTGATATAGTACCTGTAGGTGCTATAGATAGTAGTGCAGCATTTCTTAAACCATATCTTTTCATACCATCTTCAACGATTCTCCAATCAACCTTAGGCCTCGACTTAATTATCCTTAATACGTTATCTGAAGGTCTATTCTTAATTCCAGCTATTTTAAGCATCTTTTCTAAGGGCATCACTGTCCACCAATGTGGTCTATAGAGTTCAGGATTCCATGCTGGAAATGTACCTTTCTCCTTAGCTAATTCTATCGAAGCTAGATATGCGTTATAAGCTATCCACTCAGCTAGGTGGTAAGCCAGGTATAGAGCATCTACGGAATCAAAAGGTATTCCTAACTTAATTAACGTGTGTGCCCATCCCATAACGCCAAGGCCTACTTTCCTAGTCCTCTGAGCAGCTTGCTTAAGTTGTTCTAACGGATACTTAGCCACGGTAATTACGTTATCTAGGAACCTAACAGCTATTCTCACGTCCTTAGCTAAGGAATCCCAATCAATGGTCGGTTTTCCATCTCTTAAAGTGACGTATTTCTCGAGATTAATACTACCTAGGTTGCAACTCTCCCACTCTAAAAGTGGTTCTTCACCACAATTATGATTTACTAATCCATCAGCTATATAGTTGTGAGTGCCTGGTACGGTGAAGTCATAGAAATCAATTAATCCCGCACTCTCGACGCTCTCTATGGTAGCCCAGACATCATCCATCTTAGTTTTAGCCAAAGATAGTTTCTCCATTTTCTTAATGCTTTCAAAACCTATGACTTGCTTAAAGATCTTCCTACTATATCCCTTAATAATAAGCTCATAATAACCCTTCGATTTATAAACTTTGTTTTCTCCATTTTTAGTAACGTAATTGGATGCACTCTGATAAGGTCTCTCATATATAATAGATGTTATGCCAAATGTTGTGAGGAGTATCTGAACCTCTTGTATTAATTTCTTAGAAGCACTTGTAAGGCGTATAGCCTTATCTTGGTCTACATAACCATCAGCTGTAAAGAGTCCCCTCAGAAATGCTGCTAATGCGTGAGGACTAAGACGCCAGACTATTTCTGGAAGTCTTCTCTCACGACTCTTTGCTAAGGTACAGCCAAGAAGTTTCATGACATTCCTATATACCTTGGATGTTCTATTATACTGAATCTTATATTCAGACTTACTTAACATGTAAGTATGAGATAGTGGATTACCACCAAGTTTTGCTATCCCTCTCCT
>Ga0190363_1002404_pt1 | contig 10716 bp, 9 predicted proteins | sample 48721867_MG_FD_161272 | JGI IMG/M metagenome (GOLD analysis project Ga0190363, IMG submission 161272) | Hydrothermal vent microbial mat bacterial communities from Southern Trench, Guaymas Basin, Mexico - 4872-18-6-7_MG | ecosystem: Environmental > Aquatic > Marine > Hydrothermal vents > Microbial...
AAAGCCTTTTGGTTGGCTCCAGAGTGATTTTCCTCTTCCCTTTGGTATTTCTTGGAGCACTGGGCATATTCAGTTCTGTTGGCATATCCTTTATCATTGCCTCTATTTTTTCTGCTTTTTTTCTTTTTAGGTTCGGTATTAAACCTTCTGGCATAGACAGAAAATTTTTAAATGACTCCCTTCATTTCTCCGCTGGTAATTACATTGCAGGATTGCTGATGACTGCTCCAAATCAGATTTTACCGATAATGGTTCTGAATATTCTTGGTGCTGAAGAAACAGCCCACTACTACATAGCCTACGCAATCGCTTCTCTGCTCTTCATGATTCCCATAGCTTTCAGCACCTCGTTATTCGTTGAGGGAAGCCATGGAGAAGCCCTGAAGAAGAACACGCTAAAAGCTTTATTTGCAATAGCTTCTCTGCTTGCTCCGGCAGTGATAATCTTATACCTATTTGGCGGACTTTTACTCGGAATCATCGGAAAAAGCTACGTTGAAGGGTTTGATTTGCTTAGAACTTTGGCTCTTTCGAGCTTCTTTGTCGCCATCTGCCGGGTCTATTTCTCGATAAAGAAGGTTCAGAAGGATGTTAAAGGACTGGTTTTCCTGAGTGCCTTGATTTTCGTCTTGATAACTGGATTGAGCTATGCTTTCATGCTTGAATTTGGAATAATAGGTGTTGGGTATGCGTGGATGGTTGGGTATGGGATTGGGTGCGTGTGCGTGGGAGTGATGGTGTGGAAGGAGGAGTGGGTGTGAATTTATGGTGCACAATCAATTTATGCACCCAATGGCTATCTATCTTGAAACGCAATTATACAGATTCAAGCTTCTCACAGAAAGAAGCGCCAGACAGGTGGTTGACTAATGTTGAGAACAAGGTTGCGCTGTTGCGCTATCCTACTTTTCAAAGAAAACCATGCATGACTGGTTTAGTCTCACTAATTTATCCAAGTCTTCGTAACTTTGGCCCCCAAATCCAAATTCAGGAAGGCCAATCTTTCTACGTAATTTATTGATTATATTTATATCTTTATAATTATAGGGACTAGTTTCCACAAATATCGCCTTTATTTCAAAACCTTTTTGTTTTAAAATATTAAGAAGTTCTATCATATTCCTCCTAGGCATTAAATGAGGATGTAACTCTATACACAATTTCAATGGTTTATTCTCCAAAACTTTAGCTGCGCCTTTGATTATTTGATATTCATATCCCTCTACATCCATTCTAATAAATGATGGACTTTGATCAACATATTCATTCACAAATGTATCTAAAGTCATTAATGGTACTTTAACTTCATTAACTATATTACCCATTGGATTTTTTATGAAAGAACACCAATTACATTTATCATATATATACATTTTACCCACTCCATTTTTATCTCCGATAGCAAACTGATACACAAAAATATTTTTGTATGCATTTAGCTCAACATTTTTTTAAGCAGATCTACATTTGTAGGTATTGGTTCTATTGCATATACTTTCCCTTTATTTGCCAATTGAGCTTCCATTAGAGCATAATACCCAATATTGGCACCTATATCAATAACAATATCTTCTTCTTTAACGAATTTTTGTAAGAACTCTGTTGAAAAGTGTTCCCTCGTCTTATGTACATAAAGTTCCTTAGAAATTCCCTTATCCTTCAGATCCACATACATTAAATAATTGCTATTTACGGTTATTTGAATGTGGTCTGTCCTTATATTGCGTATTCTTACAAAGAGATAATTTAAGTTCTCTATATGCCTATTTTTTTCAACTAAAATGAAGTTGAGAAATCGCCATAAGAAATGTTTAAACCCCTTTTCTCTAATATACCTAATTCCTAGTTTAACTAAATGTTTACCTGTCATTTTCCATACACTCTCCAAACTTCAAACCCCCTGTTATCATAAATTTGTGCAGTATAAGAATCAATTCTCAATCTTTTGAAATCTTCGGTTGTCCATTGATAAACCTTTGGTCTAACATTCTCTGGAAAAAACAGCGGTGCTACCTTGTCTAGCTTGAAGAGTACCATATACCTCCCCTGAAAGTCAAGAGCTTCAGCGATAGTGTTATTCCCCGTGTAGCCAAAATGAGAAGGAAGACGTTTACGGTCTATTTTTGCTCTTGTAATGGGAGAAGAATCTATCCCAAAGTTGTAGTCTTCAAATCGGCGCAATGACTGTGCTGAGTTGACAATTACGGGAATATCAAGACTTTTCGATCTTTCGAACCATTTCGTGCCTACTACCTCCATCCAAGTAACCTGAGAATTTGGTTTGCATGTTCTTGGAGAATTATATACACTTCCTAAACTTAGCGCAGCCATGGCTATGATTACTATTCCCGTAACTGCGGTAAATATTAACTTTTTAGGATTATTTTTGACATAGCTTGCAATAAAATCATAAATAACCAATCCACTAAGAATTGTGCCCATGAATAAAGGCAATCTGGCTACCCTGATCGGATTATACTCAACAAAATAGCCAAACAGCATTATAGCACCAATGAAAAGAGCCATTAAAAACTGTACGGAGTATGTAAATGTTACAGGTTCTAAATCCCGATTTTTTGATAAAATCCTCTTGAGCACATAAATAAGAGAAATACTCGAAACAAACAATAACAGAAAAACAGCTCCATATCTGTTCACAAAAAGCTCAAATGTTTGAAAGGGTGTAAGCTCAGCCTCTGCCAGTGGCTCCAGTTGTGCCATAACCAAAGGCTTGCCAATTTGGTAGAGTAGCCAATCAGCAACTCTTTTGAAGCTTTGGCAGATAGATACATATGAGAAATACCATATAAAAAACGTGATAAACATTATAAGACTTACTCCAAAGAAGTTCTTACCGATAATGCCGTATTGGCCATGCTCAGATGACCCATGGCTGAGGAAACGGGAATACAGAACATAAGCAAGTCCAAATGTGAAGAAAATAATTATGACAAAGAGCGTAGTAACTGGATGGAAGAATGTGATTAAAAAAGCGAGTAAAAGCAATACAATAGTATTTTCCAAGCGATTGGACGAATGCAATTCCCTTTTATGATAAAAATACAGCAAACACGGTACCATGAATAGAGAAAGGATATTGGGATGAACGTTTACATGAAAGAAACTGTATATTAGAGGCGAGGCAAAAGCAATTGTCAAAAGAGCCTGCCCCACGTGCTTACCAGCGCTTTTAGCTAGAAGATACATGTTAGCGATGTATATCCCAGAAAACAAGACAAAAAATAGTGAAGTAATGTTTTCCAGCGATACTCCGGCCACCTTTATCAAGCTTGCACCTAATATGTGTTCAATAGGATAGAAATTGCTTTCACCTACGTGCCCAGTATTTAGAATGTCTCTGATGTGCCCTAGATGTGTGGCTGTGTCCCATCGCCCATAAAAAGCATAACCCCTGAATTCAGGTAGAAGCAGAAAAATAGTGTTGGCGATGATAATTATGGAAAGTCCCGCTATCCACCAGTTAGACTTTTCTTTGCCAAAGGCTTGATGCACCAAGATACCTATACCCCCAGAAATGCTGGCTACAAGGAAGAACCAAAAATACCAAGGATAGGCATCATAAATTGATATTTCGTATCCACTTGCAGGAGGAGATTTTGCGATTACAAATAAAGCAATTAAAATAAAAGCAAAACAGATAATAGAGATTATTTTCGTAGTCCTATCCATCAATATATCCTTACGCTGCATTTTAGACGTTTTCGAGTACCTCTCTCCATCTCTCCACCGCCTTCTCATAAGTAAATTCCCTCTCCACCAGGGCACGGGCATTCTCAGCAATTCTCTCCAGATTAGGATGTTTTAAGGCTCTCATAACATTCCTGGCGATGCATTCTGGCGAGTTATTCTCCATAATAAAGCCAGTCTCGCCGTCTGTTATTACATCAGGTATCGCTCCAACGGGCGTTGCTAAAACTGGGGTGCCACATGCCATCGCCTCAAGCATAATATTTGGAAGTCCTTCAGTATATGAAGGCAAAACAACCAATTTCAATTCATTCAAATAATCCGGTAGTTTCTCATGGGGGATCCACCCTGCAAGTTTTACCTTATCATTTAAGTTTTTTCCACTTATGTATTTTTCAATTTCACCTCGTAACTGACCATCGCCACCTATTAAAAATTCCATATCATTTCTTTCCTTTAGTATTTCTGGAATTGCTCTAACAAAATTCAAAACTCCCTTTTCTTCACTTAAACGTCCGATATAGCCTACTAAATTATTTCTCTCACTAAGTTTTTTCTTTATTTCGAATTTGCTGAAATCTAGGAAATGCTTGTGAGCGATCAAAATTTTGTCCTTGTATTTTTCTAAGTTCCATTCTTTGATGAGGTTTGGAGAGTAGAGGACAATTCTATCCGAAAGTGTACAATTGATCTTTGATAGAAGATTTAGAGGTTTAGAAAAAATATCGTTTTTGGCTTCAGTGGATCTTACAGAGGAGACTGCAAAGGCCAACACAACTTTTTTTCTTAACAATTTTGCGGTTAACATCGGGAATAATAGATCTTGCCCCATCATAAAAAATATGTAAAAGTCTATATCTTTTGCTCCTTTCATCAACTTAAAAGAAATTTTTAATTGTGTGAGTACGTAGTTCACAACTCTTGTAAATGCATTTGACCCTGTTTTATGGCTTATTCCAAATATGTGAGTGCCTATATGCTCATTAGAGATGAGATTTGCACTAAAGTTTCCTGTAATAATATGGATATCCTGTGAGAAAGTAAATAATATCTTCAATAAATATAATATAGGGATAAGACTAGCTTTGCTTCCTGTTTTGGACATAGGAAAATTAACTATGCAGATTCTCAATCGATTTTCCCCATATATTATATTATTTTTTCAAATTTAATATGTCATACTCATTTCTTCTGTTAAGCTCTCCGTCACTCCAAGAAGATCTAATACTATTGGCGCGACATCCATCAAAGTCATATCTTTGCTTATATTCACATTATTATCCCCATACATCAAAAATACCGCAGTCTTTTGTCTGTGATTTCCAGAATGAATCCTATGAGAAAGACTTTTTCCGAATAACTCTCCATTTATTTCCCACCCCACCCCCCAATCATCCCTTAATTTAAAAATCACATCAGGATATTTAAATAGATTTGGCCCATTATAAAGTTCTTCTCTTCTTATTGCCCATTCAACGAGATTTTCTGATGTAGTTGGGTCTTTAATCTCAAAAAGCAAATTAATGAGTTGAGTACGGATTTTTTCGTATTCCTCCTCGCTCATACCATCTCTTTTAATTTTGACGCCAGCATACGAATATGCCTTCAATCCTCCAGATGGATCTGATAGATATGCTATAGTATTTTTTTGATCTATAAGAGTAGCTTTTGTGTAAATGCTCAGACTCTTTGGGAACCAGCTCAGAAACTTTGATGCCATTTTTCCTACTACCCTATATTTGTTTATAGTACTAACCATCCTTTTTCTAAACACTTCTAAAAAGTAATATCTGTTAACTCTGTTACTTTCTTCATTAATTTTAGACCGCAAAAATCCATTTCTCCGCAGCACCTCATTCACGTTCACGACCTTTGCCGGTCGCATTGCATGACCATGATCGCTCAAAACGATAAGAGTTGTGTCAGAATCAACAAATTGAAGAAATTTGCCAATTACGTGTTCGTCATAAAATTTGTAGAATTCTGGGATTACATTCTTATAGCGATTATTTTCTTGATACTCAGGGTCGTTCTCATCGTAGTACATCCAGAAAAGGTGTTCAATATTGTCTAACGAAGAAAAATAAATAAAATATAAGTCCCACTCGATGTTTTTAAGAAGTTTCACACCCAGCTTTACTTCATTTAAAATAAGTTGTTTCGTTGGCTTAATAATATCACCAATATTTATTGGATAAGAAGTCATAGGCTTTAAGCCCGACAGGTTATATTCCATAGAGAGTGAAGACGGATATGTTTGAATATCAAATTTTCTAATATCCACTTCAGTGGTTCTCCCAACCATAACGCCATTGACAGGCCACACCGGATAGCCAAGATGTGGGAAAACGATACACACTCTTTTACCGGCATTTCCTGCCAAATCCCAAAATGTTTTTCCAGATATATCTGTTCCCAAATACTCACAGACTTTAGCAGGTGTGAATGGATCTTTAAATGAAACAATACCATGTTGGGCCGGATTCTTTCCCGTATAGATGGATGCCCATGCAGTGGGCGAATCTGGAGGGAATACAGATTCCATTTTAATACTCGGTGAGTTTTCTTTTAGCCTTTTAAAATTAGGTAGATCTTCTTCAAACTTGGACAATAAAAGCGAATCTAACCCATCTATCCCGATAATCATGACTTTGCTCATACTATCACCTCTTCCACGTTTTTTTCAATGATATGCTCTACTTCCTCTAAAGGCATCGATCCATCTAGAATTATCATTTCACATTCCTTGCCCAGATACAGGTATTTTTCCCTCCTATCCCTCAAATAATCCACCGATGGGAGATCGTCTTTTCGCTGAAATGCTATTTCTTCAGGTAGATCAACCAGAAAAGTAATGTGTGGTCTTGGGAAGAAAGATAGCAGCTTATCTAATAGGTTCTTAATCTCTTCTTTTGAATAGTTGAAGTCCACGGATAGGTCCGTAACGATTGTATCGTAGATATAACGATCGCAAACAATATTTTTTCCAAAAAACAGCGGTAGTTTGATTTTGAAAAGGATTTGGAAAAAGTAGTCAAACAGTAAAATACGCTGATATAGAGTTGCCCAAAAGGGATGCTTTTTTGAAGCGCTCTTTTTAGCGTATGTGTAGTCTTCATAATTCTCAAATACGTCTTTCCCACGAAGAAATAGCCATCTTCCTACCAGCATGAGCGGTCTTAAGATGATGGGAGTGTATCGATTATATACATATTTGGCTTTGACGCCTTTTTGCTCCATTGCATCAACTAATGATTTTGCTAATGTCGTTTTTCCTGAACCATCTATTCCTGTGAAACAGATAAACATACCTTTCCGTTTCTTCACATTAGCATTCATTTAAAATCGTCCCATAAATCTCTTCTAATCTTTTTGTAACCTTCTCCCATGAGTAAGGTAATACTTTCTCCCTGGTATTGACCTTTATAGTGCCGTTCTTAACTTCTTTCAATTTACTGTAAAAATCTTCTTCTTTATCAGCAAACATAAGTCCCTCTCCTTCCTCAAAAGCTCTATCTAACCCCTCAAATCGGGTAGATATTACTGGCAGGTTGCATGACATAGCCTCCATTACAGAGAGAGGCATAAAAATACTATTTCCTTTCGTAACTGGGAATATGTAACAATCAGCCAACGCGTAAATCTCCTCTATATTCTCAAAGTACTGATTCCATACCAAACAGCCACTCTTTAGCAACTCTTGATAAAGCCTTTCATCTTTCTTAAAATATGAGCTACTTACTATAATAACTTGATTACTTCTATCCCAACTCTGGATCTTTTTGAATAATTTAATGCCCCTCGTCGTTCTTATGTGACCCACATGTAAAATCACAAACTTGCCTTTATCAACTCCATATTTCTCTCTTAGTTCTTCTTTCCGTTCCATGGATGCTGGTACAAATCTTCTAGTATTCACGCCGTTTGGTAAAAACGCAGTATTACACCCTACCTCTTCAAAAATTTTCTCAACTTCTTTACATTGTGTTAATATCACGTCTGGCTTTAGAAGTGGAACAGCCTTTTTTAAAAGAGGATTTCTTAATATCTTGAGAGAATATGGATGTAGTGAAGAAACCACAAGTTTTACGTTCGTATTGCACCACATCTTTGCAACTCTCAGCATGACAAAACTCGAAAGCGTTGGTGCCGTGAGATAATGGAGGATATCAGGTTTAAATTCCTTAATTTGTTTCCAAGAATCCAATGAAAATATAGCACTCACGTCCATATTGAGTACGTCATGTTTTTTTGATAACCTCTGGGATAGGTTAAACGCTATGTTCTTGTAGCCCTCATCCAGGTCGCCTGAAAATACGCCAATAAGACAGATTTTCACTCGCCTAACACCTCCTTAACTATCTCTAAAAAATTCTCTGTGCTTTTTTCCCAGGTAAATTCTTTACTTACCCTCTCATATCCCCTTCGTCCCATCCTCTCTGCTAACTTTTCGTCGGTTAATATCTGTTTTATTGCATCAGCCAAGGTCTCTGAATCTTTTGGAGGAACCAATAACCCATCCTCACCATTTTTAATTGCATGAGGAATCCCACCAACTGTTGTCCCAATTACGGGCGTACCGCATGCCAGTGCTTCAATTAAAACCATCCCAAAACCTTCTGCTCGATTATAACTTGGTAATACTACTACATCACTTTCATTGTAGTATTTGGGGAGGTCACTATCGTCAATATATCCCGCAAAAATAACCCTGCTTGTCATCCCATAAGACTCTGCCATGTTCTTGTAGTATTCGATGTAATTCCCTGTGCCCACGATTATTAGCTTTACATTAATGGAATCACCTACTATTTTAACCGCCTTTATCAGATAATCCAAACCTTTATGCTGACTTTCTTTGTTTAATTGCCCTACAAACAAAACGATTTTCTCATCTTTTAGGTTATACTTGCCTTTGAGATAATTCGTTCTATTAATGTTGTATTTTTTAACATCAATCCCAGGAGACACTGTCCTTAACTTTTGATAGTATTTTTTCAAATAAGGAGAGCTTTTTGCATAGTATTCAGAAGTTACGATGATTCGTTGAGAGAGGTCAAATGTTTTAAATCCAAGTGTATAATAGTAAGCTTTAGATAATAACCTTACCAGAGGATTATATCCTGTTAGGTCATTGTGATATGTTAAAACAAATGGTATATTTTTCCTATGGGCAATTCTTGCCGCTACATCTGCAATATACGGAACTGGAATGTGCCCATTGATTATATCTGGTTTTTCTTTATCTATTATTGAGTGCAATTTTTTACTCCAGAAAGGATTTATGGGTGTGCTCGAAATTTTAAATAAATATGGGAGGCGATAGATTTTTATTCCATCGATAAAGTCCTCTTTATACCTGTCATTATCCCAATTAGAACAGATAATCACCGGATCAATGCCATATTTTTTGTTCAATCTCAAGCTAATTTCATAAACGTATTTCTCCACACCCCCTATTTTTGGATAAAAATACGGTGTAACTATCATCAAATTCATGTACTACCCCTTGCACCTCAGTAATTCTATGTACACCTTCTCATACTCCCTCGATACCACATCCCATGTATACTTACGCTTAACCAGTTCCTCCCCCGTTTTTGATAGTCTCCCTTTTAATTTTTCGTCATCAAGCAACTTAATGATCGCATCTGCCAGTCTATTTTCATTCTTCGGTGGAACCAGTAGAGCAACATCATTAAAATGATCTTTAACCCCGGGAATATCTGTTGCAATTACAGGTAAACCGAAATACATTGCCTCAAGCACAACAGTTGGACACACCTCTGAAAGAGATGGAAGTACAAAAACGTTTGAATTTTTGTAGTAGTGGACCAATTCACAATCGCTCATTTCTCCGAGAAATAAAACACGATTATTGAGACAATATTTATTAACTAAATCCCTAAAGTAAGTCTTGTCTTCTCCATTCCCAACTAATACAACTGAAATATCATTTCTATTAAGTTCGTTAACAATGATATTTATGGCTTTGATTAACCACTCTAGTCCTTTTCTTCTTATCAATCTTCCAACATAAAGAATTATTTTAGAGTCACATTTGATTTGCTCTACTAGTTCAGAGTGTACTGGTTTACTATCCAAGTTTTCTAAAAATTGGGGATCAATTGCATTAGAGAGCACTTTAATTTTGGTTATTAGATCGCGATCAAGAGATAACAAATAATCCTTATCCATGGTAGAATTTACGCAGATCGCATCTACTGTATCTAAGATTCTTCTCCCAACACTTCTACTATATATACTCTCAAACTTATCAGCAAAGAAATTTCCAAATCTCAACTGTCCATGGCAGGTTAAAATCAATGGAACATTTGTTCTTCTTCTAAAATATGTTGCCATCATAGCAGCAAAACTATGTTCGTTATGAGTATGAACTACATCAAATTCCTTTATTTTCTTTCCAAGAGTAAGAAAACCAGGAGTTATAGGATTTCTAAGAGGTCTAGCAAGACATCTGTATCTCTCTACTGTTATCCCCTCTATAATCTCATGTTCCTTAGTTTTTGGGAAATTTGAGGTAACAATATGTACTTCGTGACCCATTCTAACCAGATATTTGCTCAAATTATAGACATATCTTTCCTGTCCCCCAATATAGGGAGGAAAGTACGGAACGAGTTGTAGTATTCTCAATTAGCTCCCCTCCAACACATCTTTCTACCAGTCGTTTATGCTCAATACCGTAACCTCGTGTTTCTTGGATAAATATTTCACGAACTGGTGAGGTCTGTTATGCTGAGATTTCTTCAAATCCACAATAGAAGTGATTAGGATTTTCAATTACATCCCACCCGGTGCAAGCACTCCTTTATCATTCCCTTGCTTAAAATACTTTCTGCATTTGTGCCTGCTAAAATATTTGCATCTCCAAGGTCTCTGGTCTCTCCGTGTCATCCCTCAACGTAATGCGAAAAGAGGAATGTTTCTACTTTTCTCAATCTGCCTGTTGCCGTGTCCGGTATGAAGCTCGCTAACTCAACGGTT
>Ga0190363_1002405_pt1 | contig 10715 bp, 8 predicted proteins | sample 48721867_MG_FD_161272 | JGI IMG/M metagenome (GOLD analysis project Ga0190363, IMG submission 161272) | Hydrothermal vent microbial mat bacterial communities from Southern Trench, Guaymas Basin, Mexico - 4872-18-6-7_MG | ecosystem: Environmental > Aquatic > Marine > Hydrothermal vents > Microbial...
CTAAATGTGTATAAACTTAGAGCTAGCTCTGAAATTACCAAGACCATATCCGGATTTTAACTACTGCTTCGATGATCCAACTTATTATTTTGAGTAAACACCTATATGGATGGTTTACCTGCTTCTATATGGTGAGGTAGTTTTGTTGCATATGGATAGAGGGCTGATTGTCAAGAAGTTAAATGAGTTGTTCAGTAAGTTAGATGATGTCGAGGTAGCAATACTCTTTGGTTCTACTGCTAGGGGTTATAGGTATCCCCACGATATTGATATAGCTGTTAAATTCTCTAGTAAGAAGTCCTTACTCGACTTAGCAGGACTGGCCTCACTAATAGCTAGGGAGCTAGGTGTTAGTGAGGACTTCATAGATGTTGTTGATCTTGATGAAGTTAAGCCCCTCCAACTTCTTAAAATCCTTAAGGATGGGATAGTTTTGAAGGGTGATTTAAGGGGGTTGAGAGAGCTTTATGAGGAGGCTTCAAGAGGTATTGACCAACTCATTGAGGTTAAGTATTGGGCTATCCTCGACCCGGAACCGAAGGTCGATAAGGCTATCATAGCTTCTAGGGTTGAGGAGGTTAGGAGGAATTCTGAATTCATTAAGAATGAGATCTTAGTTAAGAATGTTGATGAGCTAACATACAAGGATGTTCTAGCACTTGAGAGAGCAGTCCATAGGATTGCTGAGGCAATACTGGATATATGTAGGCACTTAGTAGCAGTGTACTCACTAGGTATCGTTGAGAGCTATGGAGAATACCCTAAGAGACTAGCTCGAGCAGGTAAAATGCCTAAAGAACTAGCTGATGAGCTAACCAAGATAGTAGGCCTAAGAAACATCCTAGTTCATAGGTACTTAGAGATAAACATCAATAAATTATATGAAGCCTCACGAGAAATAGTCATGAAGATAGTACCTAAATTCATAGAATGGATTAAAAGCATGAACGGATAGAAACCAACATCCTCCATTCACGTAGAACTCAAACCTTTAATTCCAAAGTATTCCCTCTACACTACGTTACCATATCTTACTTCTGAAACCCTCATAAACATATCCCGTAAATTCTAACCTACATATTAGTATCAGTGAACCTTAAATCCTTCCTAAGACTTTATCAAGGTATTTACTCTTTCACAGTACCTAACCCAACTCTAGTATTTCTCTTGCTAGCTTCTCTGCCCCGTCAGGGTAGCTTGGGAGTCTCCTCTTCTTCGCCTCCTCGATAGCTTCTAATAGGTTCTTAGGGGTTATATCCTCAACGAGTACAGCGTTAAGCTTTCTAGCAAGTATCCTAGCATCCTCCCATCCAGCCGTCAACCTCCACTCCGGGTTTGGCACTATCACTACGGGTTTTCGGTAAGTTAGGGCAGCATCTATTACTGTCTTCCCTAAGTGGCTCACAACAACGGATGCACCCGCTAACCACTTACCGAAGTCTGGATCGAACCGAAATACTGTCCACTCCGGGTGCTTCCTCCTGTAGGGTTCAGGATCTACACGCCCCGTCTGCAACACTACATTCTCTAGCTCCAGCTCTGATACAGCATCAAATAATAGTTTATGACCGTAAGTCCCGCCAGTAACGAGTATGTAGCCCTTATCTACCGGCTCATACTCTGGGTACTCATAGAGTGGCCCGTAGACCACTCCTTTAGGGTGTATCCTTGACTGCTCCTCCCACTGAAGTACCGTTACATGGCTGAAGGGTCTAAGCCACCTAGCACTAAGGCTGGGGCGGGTAAACCTAACTGAGCTCTCGACGTTATACACCCTCAACCCCTTAAGCCTAGCAATAATCGCAGGTGGAACGCTATGATTACTACCAGAACTAACAAAGACGTCATAGTCACCACGAACACGACCAATACTCTCAAGAAGTGCTCTAGGCATGCGTAGAAGGAGCTTACCGAGAGAATCGCGTGGGCCACGAGGTTTAGAAACCTCTACTACCTCACCATAACGTTCAACCTTACTCTTAGTCCATTTATCATTGCGTGGGATAATGAATAATGTATCAGCTCTACCGTGAAGCCTCTGAGCTAGAGCAACAGCATAACCAGTATGACCACCACCACTAGCAGTAATAATAACCCTAACCAACTAGCACACCCTTCCCTTCCCTTGCCCTCAAGGCTTAATTAATTATGTAATTAGTAAGGTTTACTGTACACAGCAGATACGATAGTCAGTATATTCTTATAATACATTAATGATAATTTATGTTTGAGGAAAAGGAATTAGAAGAGTACCTACTAAACTAAAGGAACCTAGGAAATATGTTGAAGACTATCAACCTATTTAAGTATTTAGAATGATTTAGTGAATTTGAAACATTGCTAATTAATCTTTCTGAATGTAGGAGGTGAAGCTATAGGGTTAACCTGAGAAGTGGAAACACTCGCTTCCGTGAAGTCCTGAAAGTCTCTGACCTAATTATATCGATCACTAGGGAGTAGTTAGGACCATACAGATAAGGAAGCAACTGATTAGTTACTCCTAAATCAGATATTACAATACATGACTTCACGGAACTAATGAGGCATGATCTGAAGGAACCATATGAAAGTGATTTAAGGAAGAAAGAGAGGTAGTTAAGGCAAAAGACTTAAACTTAATATTAAACTTTTACTCATAGACGTAGGCTAAGATCGATAACTGAACATTAGGTGTTAATAGTATGTTAAAGATAATAGTAATTTCACGTGGGTGGTGGCCTCACATATATGGTGGTGCTGAAAAATTCATGTTTAATGTAGTGAAAGAGTTAGCAAATAAACACGATGTTGTAGTACTTACTAGTGTAGGTTCGAGTGAAACCCATAGAGGGTATACCCTCTATAGCATGGGACTAAAAAGTCTTTCAACAATTAATAGTACTAGGTTCTCAATATGGGCTGCAAGAAGGGCTTCAAAGATTTCGGCTGATGTAGTGTTAGTAAATAATTACTGGGGTGAGATAGCTCCACTATTGTTAAGGAATAAACCCATAATAACGATAATACATGATGTAGGATTTATTTCTAGGAAAGACATAATGAGCTATGTTAAAAAGTTCATCGTAAAAGCTACAATAAAGAACTCCAAGAAGATAGTAGTTCCATCTAAATCTGTTTTAGAGGACTTATCAACCATGATGGGTGCTAATATTAGTGATAAAGTATTGGTATTAGGCTTCGAAGGAGTAGAAGGTCCTTTTAAGAGGACTTTTGTTAAGAATAATTACTTCGACATTTTACTACCTGGGAGATTTGCGCCAAATAAGGGTCACGATATAGCATTGGAAGCTTTCAAGTATGTTGTAAGGAGAATACCTAATGCTAGGTTATGGCTTGTGGGGGGACTTAGCCCAGGTAACGAGAGATACTTTAGGAAGGTAAGGGAATTAGCGAGCGAGTTCGGGGATAAGGTTATAATTAAGGTGAATGTTAAGGATATGGATCCCTACTATAGGTTAGCAGATATATGTATATTCCCCTCTAGAGGGGAAGAAGGATACGGCTTAACAGTACTTGAAGCACTTGCTTACGGGAAACCCGTAATAGCCAGTAAAGTCTTTGAGCTAACAGGCGCGGTATCTAAGGATAGAGCCTTAATAGTGGAGCCAGAGAATCCTCAAGCATTAGCTAAGGCAATAATATCATTATATAATGGGGAGGTTGACACAGAGTTTATGGTTAGGAAAGGGTTAGAGCATGCAAGGAGGCTTAATTGGAGGAGAGTTGCTGAAACACTAGAGCAAGTCATGTACTCCGTAATAGGTAAACAGCAATAAACTTTTGAATAAACGGTCAGGGTATGGTAAACGGTCTCAAAGAGACTATTAATAATAGGTTTAGATAGTATAGCATGACGTATACTTGAACTCGCTTGAACGGTAGTATACCTTACCTAAAACACTTAGTGCTGTCAAGTAAGTCTAAGAAAGCTTTCCTCAAGACAATGTTACTTCCTTAGAACTCTATGTCATAAAGCTCCATCGCATGTGAAGTTAATTAAGCAAACACAGTACCTTTAGCTTCCACCTATTTGAGAGAAAACTTCCATGAAAGGCTTGTTAATGGTTATGACTTAAAGTATCATACGATACATGAAATGACCTCAATGTTCAGATTAAAATCTAGGTAATAAACATTCCTGTTACATACTCTTCCCCAGGTAGTATATAAAAACTACATAGTTGTAAACGATTAGTTGACCTCTGGCGTGGATACTCATCCCTGTGAGTTACGATCTAAGTACAGACATTATTTCGCATCGAATCTGAAGGACCATGCTAAGGCTTGGTATACTGAGTGAGGAATAGACATACAGTACACTCCTGTCCATATAGTGTCCCGAGGAGGATCTAACGATGTTAAGGATGAATTGTTGAAGTTTAAGAAGGGTAGGAATTCACCAAGTTGAGAAACTTAGTGATGTCGTGCATGGTCTTCGAGCTGATCCCTCATTGGTATCCTTTCATCCAGTGGTAGGATTGTGTTTTTGATTTAGCTTAGTGCTTTATGATGGTTAGTGCTTTCATAGCTATGCCTCTGAGCTCAGAGTCTATTGCTAGTATTATCGCTACATATATCGCCGCTACAGTAGCTAGGTTCCTCAACAGGAGAAGCGTATTGTCGATGAATCGCGGTGCGTAACCAGGGATCGTTAAGGTAAATGATAACGTGTAGGCTATCGCCATGAATATCACTGCACGGGTAGCGGTGTTCTTAAGGAAGTTTCTCTTCGTTGATGCATCAGCTATTCTAAGCACTAGTACTAGCTGTGTTAAACGCCCTATAAAAAGTGATAAAGCCCATATCTCTACAGGGCTTAGTTTGCTCTGGAGCAAGAGTGCAAGGATTAGGGTAACTATGTAGATCACCGAGGATATCAACCCCGATAATGTTAGCCTAACTATAGTCTTCCCTGGTTTCTCAGCTCTACTCCTATCAGTACCAGAGATAACTTGGGTAAGTGGGGTCATGATGGTAGTTACTAGGACCACTAATGCATAGATCTGAAGAGCGTGTGACGCTGGAACGTAGATGGGGTTCATAACCGCGATAACAGACTCAGGTCTAGCCATAGCGTAACCACAGATCATAGCACTTACAAACGCTGCTACCCTTGAAATCCTAAGCCCAGTCTCGATATCCTGAGTCCTTAGGACATAGGCTGTTAAGTGTTGCAGAGAAGCTATGAGGATCTCAACGAGCATCGATAGAGCAACTATCGAAGCAAAGAAAGCTGCAACAGCGTAACTACCTCCAAGAGCCGTAACTATAGCCGCATCCGTTGCAGCAAGCATAGCTGCTACCCAAGATATGATCGGCACGTAGGCCCCTCGAAACCACTCCCTTAAGCATCTACGGCACATCGCCTCACTAAGCCACTTCTTAGTACCCCTTAGGAGTAGGGCTATACCTAGTGCTGAGGAAACCATGAACGCTGTGAAAGCACCATAGAGCCCCATAGTAGCGAGGTAAACGAGTACAAAGACCATAACAGCATATGCGACCCTCCGAATACTGGTGACAAGCTCACTGAACACAGGACGAAGTGCAACGGCATAGAAGTTATACCGTGCAAACATTGTCCAGAGAAGACCACTTACCGCGGCTAGAGCGATTATACCCCAGCTCTCAGCACCGACATAGATGGCCAACGCTGTAGCGACGGAGCCGGCTATAGCCCCACTAAACAGCACAGAAACCATGTAAGCCTTAGCAACACCCTTAACACCCAAAGCACTATACCTATACGCCCAGAACCCAGTAACGACGCTAGGAAGAGCTGAGAGCTGATCAACGCGTCGAGCAATCATCTGGTAGAGAGCATAGCTTGAGGGATCTAGTCTCCTAGCAAGCACTATACCTGAGACCATGGAAACGAGCATAGCTACGAAGCGTAACACTCCACGTGCTATAGCCTGTCTCAACACCCCCATGGTAACCACATCAACACCTTATAGCATTGATGCGAGGTATATGTTAGACACTACCCATTTACAAAAGCATTCACCCAATTATAAGCAGGGTACTTAATCACTCTAAATTCTTGTTCAGTCAAGAACCTCAAGTTTCGCGAATAGCTTAACAGCTCTATAGACAGGGTCATTCCTTCTATGTTTGGGCTTCTCAACCTCCGCTAATGGAACATCATCCATGACATGATCAAATGGGAGCTTAAGCCAAGCAAGTACTGAGGGAGTGATATCGACATTCCTAACGATTCTCCTCGAGACAAGCTCGGCATCATTATCAACAACATGTAGTGGTGCCGTACAGCGAGACGAGCGTACATACCACTTACCTCTCTCAACTACATTTCTACACGCTAGCCTCGTAGACACGTTATACCCTTTCCTCAGAATCTGCACTATTGAAGAGGCTCTCAAGATGTAAAGAGACACTAGAAGAGCATCTCGCTACACTCGTTAACCTCAAACATACATCTGCACCTATCTAACACTCATAGAACCTCTTTACGGACCTCCTTTCTCCTTCCAATGATGATGAGGGATCGACGTAAATATCGTAAGCTATAGTCGCATGGACATGACTATTCACGTAGACTACCAGTATCTTACCCGTTACGAAGTACCCCATATCTATGACCTTGTTTAGTATTTAGTAGTATCTTGCTGTACAATATTTGAGTCATGTTTGAGCTACATCGATGTTAGTTTAGTAAGTGAACAATCCTTACTTTAAGTGATAGCTTATAAATAAGGTTTTTGAGAGAACCCCTCTTCTCGAGTATAATGTTGATGTTTAGTGAGGTGTGTCTTCATAAATCCAGATCCAAGCATATAGAAAATGAAGAGAAAATCACATTGAGGTTAATTTTAACCCTGTAAAAGATGTATCGATGCTGAAAGCCGAGTGTTTTAGAGGTTTTGTTGATGGTGCTTCTCATGACGAGATAAAACATTAAGAGTTAATGATCATAAGGTGTGGCTAGCCGCGGTAGCTAGCTAGGTAGCTAGTCTTTGTAGCCCTAAGGCCTCAAGTATTATTGTTATTGTCGAAGTTCCTTATTAACGTATTGGGATAGCTTATGTTAGCTCTATACCGTACTTCTCTCTAACATAGTCCTTAAGTACTCGGGGATATGACAAATACTTACTTGGTTCATAACGAGAAAGCTTAGAGATGAGTGCTTTAAGATATTTCTTAGCTGCTTCCTCAATATTGTTGGTCTCAAAATCTATTACAATCCTCTGCTTAACGTAGACATCCAGATCTACCTGATCTATCACCCCTTCAACTCGCGCCTTATACCAATAGTGCCTATACAGCAACCTCACAGGGTTTTTGACAGTTCGTAAATGCATAGATAAGGGCTTATCTATGTCTATCCTCTTATAGAACCAAGGAACATCTAAATGCTCAAGCCATCCAAGCATTACGTATTTGAGTCTTGGATGATAAGTGAAAAGCCAGTGCTCTATATGTAGAAAGTTCTCTGGATCGAAATGGAATAGATCTCCATCCAGACATATATGCGGCCAGTATACAACGAAGTACCACCTCTTCTCATCAAGTTCCTCAATCAGGTTCTTGATAAAGGGAACGTAATCTTCGTGTAGTATGAAATCTGCATCCATTTCAGGACCCATCTATAAGAAGAATGTTTTAGATCAAGGTTACCTACTTCCGTCATATTCTTTGTGTATGCCTTCACAATCTTTACAAGAACTCCAAGCTCCTTACCAACTTCCACAACTATAGTGCCGTGTCTCTAAAAGTATCGAAGGGAACGAATACGTTAACTATCTCAGACATGCTCTTTCATAGCTACTACTATTTAATATTCTTCGTTGTTAGTCCGCATATTAACATAATCACCATAGGGTCATTACATATTTGGTGAGAAGTTAAGGTTCGGTAGGCGTTATAGTGTATTTGAAAGAAGCCGAGTTCCTTTTCTGTCAAGAAATCTTTTCTCAAATACTTTCCAATACATTCTACTACCATTACACGGTTCCTACGTAGTGAGCCAGACTATTTAAATCTCCCATTACAACCCATATTTCTCAATATGAATAAGGTTAAGTAAGCTCTTTAACTATAAATAGGTGCTTACCGAAAATCTCGATTAGCTCAGAGGAATTCACTAGAAAGTCTTTTAATAACGCTATACGCACCAAGCCATGTTTTCTCAGCCTAGGTACGAATTTCATTAAGAACATTTCAAACCTGGTTATTGAGCTGAAGTACTGCTGAGCAATCTGGGGTATTACTCTTAATCCCTTAATAAGGATAAGGTTTCTGAAGCCTAACCTATGTAAATTTCTCAAAGCTCTCACAACAAGCCTTAGATCGCTGATAAAATGCGTCTCTATATCTATTGCTAATAGCTTATCTGCATCATTGATCGCTGATAGTACTCTCCATTCATACCCTTCTATATCCATCCTAATGATATCGGGTCTGTATACCTTTAGCAACTCATTTATGTTCACAGCTCTAATCGTTAGGTTTCCCCGATTAGATATAGTGGCGGCATTTAGTCTATTCGAGACCCTCATCTGAACATAAGGTTTATAGTCCTCGACTACGGCAGCATTTATTAGTGTAACTCTCCGATCATAACTCCGCAAATTGTGTCTCAGTACATTAAAAGAAATGGGAACGGGTTCTACTGCTATTACATGTTTAGCTCCTGCTTCAAGCTCTATTAAGGGAAAATAGCCTATATTGCTACCAATGTCTAGCACTACGGGCTTCATTGTCTCAATAATTTTCCATAAGATCCTAGTATGAATTGGCTCTCTGCATCCGTAATAAGCAAGATCCCTAGATAGACCCTTATCTTGCTCGGGTACATATAGTGATAGTACTTGGTCTATCCCTATGAAACGGAGATCTATAGTAAGTTTACAAACCCTATGAGATTCTATGATATATCTACAATCTGGTTCGTGTCTGAAAGGGTAGTCGAGCGGTTTTAACATAGATAACGCGGTATTTAGGAGTCTAGGTTTTATGAAAGGTACTATAGAGTGCATGCTCCCGCTTCTAGCCATACAGCATCATCACCCTACCTCACTCATAACGAGACAACTCAAAATATAAGATTTACATTACTCTCAGTCAAACTAAAGCAATTAACTTCGCGTACCTTCCTGAGAAGTAACTGGATTTGTTATGCTATTGCTACACTAAGACTGTAGCTATGATCTCTAGTATCTCTTCCCAGTTCTCCTCTAACTATATTGCTTAGCTTTAGCATATTCAAGGCCTTTTCAGTCTATCTAAGAGTCTATCCATAATTCCCATAGACACGAAGTAGCAATTCGGTAAGCTTCTTAATATCACCACGGAAAAGACATAGACACGCTCCTTGCTAGCAACTCCAGCCCAGAAAGATGTCAGAGGCGATAACTAGCTTTCCGTAAGCTATGCACTCAATGTGTGTAAGCCCATAACCTTCTTTACCTATAGAGGAGGTCGCTTTGACATCGCTACTATCCGTGAACCATAACCATGCATTAGGGATCTCTCTAAGTACACATCTAAATGATTTCAAGAATTAACTGATATGGTTAGCCGAGAACGATAGTAAGTATCTCCTCAAAAAGGCTCTGAAATTCTTTAGAAACTCTATGATGTGAGTTATTAATATAGTGATAGTGAAGGTGTTGATTATGAAGTGGGAGTTGGTTGTCTAGTAGCAATTCACTATAATGATATCGGGATTTAGTTCACCCTCACTTCGTAGCTTGTCTTGAAAAACTAAAAGTGCTTGGCAATGTCTTAGTACAGTTTTGTGGAACTTCATAGTTGTGGTGACCTCATGTCCTAAGTTTATAAACCATCTACTGACCTATGAAAGTGTTTCTCTGAGTCTCCTTGAACGTTGCTTCACCTTTAGAGATGATTGCTATCTCCATCTCTCCCAATTATTCTCTTGATCATTGTGATAAAAGAATCTCTTAGCTTATTGTCCCGCCACGTGTTTCTCAGTATTTCAGCGCGGTTTTTAATGTACTCTGAAATATCATCATAATTCTTAATGAGTTTATTAGCAATAGCGTTCAGTGTATTCCATGAAGTGTCGGTTACATACATGGGATACCTCCTTCCTAGAATCTCAGGTATACCACCAACATAGGTAACTACGGGTGGTACACCTACAAGTAACGCCTCTATGACAGCATATGGTAGAGGCTCCTCGTAGATTGATGGGTATAGGAAAGCCTTTGCACTTCCCAAAAGTTTTATGTATTCAGAGTAGCTAAGACGCGGTACATAAACTATTCTGGCTTCCTTATCGAAGTATAGTCGACGAGCTTTAGAGACTACTGTAAGAATGCCGTGCTTGGCGAAGATTCTTGCCAGCTTTTTAACTATATCAAACCCCTTTAACTTGGAGAGACCCCCACCAAACAGAATGTATTCATGGTTACTAATAATACCTAGTACTCTATCTAGGGTTTCTGTCGTTAAAGCTCCAGTAGTTATCCTTGGTAGTGGGTTAGGTAGGACACTGTAAGATCTGCATAAGGTAGGTCTTTTAGAACATATAATGTCCTTCTGTCTATTGGAGACGAATACCGTCATAGTAGCTTGGTCAAGATAAGCTATAACTTTTCGCCACAATGGCGACACTAACATTCTACGAACGTAGTTTCTTAAGCCAAGTAGTCTAAGCATTGAGTAGCCATAACGTGGAGACACAACAGCTCCACTAGGATCCACAGATACGTAATCGTGTAGATGTA
>Ga0190363_1002406_pt1 | contig 10713 bp, 8 predicted proteins | sample 48721867_MG_FD_161272 | JGI IMG/M metagenome (GOLD analysis project Ga0190363, IMG submission 161272) | Hydrothermal vent microbial mat bacterial communities from Southern Trench, Guaymas Basin, Mexico - 4872-18-6-7_MG | ecosystem: Environmental > Aquatic > Marine > Hydrothermal vents > Microbial...
AATTAACTCGGATAAAGTTCTGAACAGTCTGGAAAAAATTGCAGAAATAATCTCGGCTAGGAAAGATATGGAATTTCTAGCAGATTTAATATCTTCGCTAAATGAAATCACAACATGGTATGGCGAATCTTTTTATCCAGAAGATTTCACTGTTATCGATGCATCAGAATGCAGTAATACTTCGGCTTTATTCGCAATACTTTATTATCTACTAAATTCTGGACGTTTTATCCTCGCTGTAAATGGCATTCAAAACTTGGTCATTAATGAAAAAGAGCAACTTGCCCGGCTAATCTTAGCAAGGAAAAAACCCGTATTCGTTAACATTGACGTCGATAGCGAGACGAGCGTATATTTGAGACACGCGGTAAACATCTTTTTCACAGGACCATACAATAGAATATTGGATGATATTTTACCGCTAGTTGAAAACGAGGAACCTTTAATACGTAAGCTGTCTATAGGAGAATTTCTAGTTAACGGACTGGCGACGAAAAACACGCCCATAATATTATTAACTCCTCAAGTAGAAGACGCATTAACCGTAAGAGGATGATAAAATGCTATTGTCTAGGCTATACATAGGTACTTCCGGATGGGATTATGACGATTGGATAGGCCCTTTTTACGCTGAAGATAAACGATTATTCTCCCAATATTACGAAATATTTAACACTGTAGAGATAAACTCAACATTTTACTCATATCCAACCTTAAATTTCATGAAAGGCTTGGCTAGAATTGCCCCGTGGGGTTTTAAGTTTTCGGCAAAAATTCCAAAAGAAATAACACATAAGAAAAAAGTAAACACAAAGCTGGGAGTTGAAAATGACTTAAACCGATTTTTAGGTTTATTGCAACCTTTAAAGTCTGAGAGAAAGCTAGGTGCTCTTCTAATACAACTTCCTCCTCTCGCTCGAAACGAAATACCCTATTTTGAAGATTTTTTAAATATTCTTCCATCTACCAAGTATAGATTTTCTATAGAGTTTCGTCACGATTCGTGGCTATGCCAAGAGATATACTCTATGCTCGAAAAATACAACATAGCATTTACAATAGTCGACGAACCTTTACTTCCGCCGATAGTCAAGGTAACTGCTGGGTTTGCCTATATAAGGTGGCATGGAAGGGGAGAACGCCCATGGTATTACTATATGTATACTCTAAAAGAGTTAGAAGAGTGGGTTCCAAGAATTAAGGAAATTATGAATTCAGTAGGCATCGTTTTTGGATATTTCAACAATCACTTTAGAGGCTATGCTCCTCGAAATGCTCTTCAAATGTTAAGTTTGCTGGGACTCATTAACAAGAGCCAACGCTTGAAGCTGCAGGAGATCGACTACTACTTTAGTAGAAAGGCTATAGAAATTACAAAAGAAAAAGCGAAGAAAATTACTCCTGAAAAAGCCGAGCTAGAAGAGTTACTCCTGCTTTTCTTAAACGAAAAGCGTTTAGAAAGAGCGAAAGGAATACCCGACAGCCAAGTTATTTTAGAGAAAGTAAGTGATAACTTGATAAAGGCGAGAGTAAAAAATTATAGAATATTAATTGATGTGGAAAAGAAATTAATTAAGCATGATTGCGAAGATTGGAAAAAGCGCTGCATATCGATGCAATTCTGTAAGCATATGGGGAAGCTCTTCCTCGTTTTACCTAAAAAACTAGGAAAATCTTTACTTTTAAAAATTATTGACGAAATAGACGAGTGGGAATTCAAAGAATTTTAAAGAATCTAGCAGTTTTATAATAGATTAACAATTAACCGCACCGTGATCTGTAAGCAACGTGTCAGCTATAGAATCCTGGAAGAACGTTCTTGGAGACCGATACTATGCATCATTTTATAGAATATTTGCACAAGCTTGTAGTGGACATAGTCTTTGCTCGAGTTTTCATCGATACTAGATATCGTAAACGGAGCGCCAAAGGTAGGAAGCAAAAGTTGTGAAATATAGCCTTTTTCACCCTTCGCCACGATTATCAGTCGTTGTTTATCATCGTGGAGAGCGTCGTAGACTTCGAAAACCTTTAGGTTATCCTCATAACTTTCAGCTGGAAAAGATACCTTAACTACATCGCTTTGATTTAAAGCTTGCATAACATCGTGTATGATCTTGTTGCTAGTTGGAGAATCATTGTAATCTATCGACGCCATAAGGAAAACGTTATTCGTTAATATCTGGTCGACTATTTCAGGATATTTAGCTATATTTTTATACTCCATTTCCACATAAAAAGGTCTAAACTCTATAATCTTTTTTAACGTTGAAAAGCCCTGTCTTTCGTTTAGCAAAGGTTTAACGATAACCTTAGGAGCATATTTTCTAACTAATCTCTCGAAATCTTCAACGTTCTTACCCGTTATCGGCACTTTTATCTCTGCCAAATCAACCTCTCTAGCAATCAGTCTCTGCAATATTTTATCTAGCAGCCAGGGACTTATGGTTTCGACGCTGGCGCATATTCTAACTCTTTCAACGGAAGACATAGCTACCAGCCTCATCTCCCAAATAGAAGGTCAAATATAAGCCTTTCTAAAAATATTATAAACAACGATAAAAAAAGATTTATTGTAAATATTTTTTAACAATCAAGGTGCATCCTAACATGCCAAGAGTTTCTCGAGAAAGAATAGGTTTAATTCTCGGTCCATTAACCTTCCTATTTTTAGCTCTCGCACCGCCGCTACCAGGCGTTGAAAAAGCAGCGCTAGAAGCTGGAGTAGCATCTCCTATTTATCCACAGCTGGCTCTAGGCGTTATGTTATGGACTGCAATATGGTGGATCACAGAGTGCGTTCCATTAGGCTTAGCATCCCTAATTCCGCCTATAATATTTTCTTTCAGCGGCATCTTAGCCTGGAAACAGGCGCTTATGATGTTTACTCATCCACTGATATGGATTTTTATGGGAGGATTTGTGATAGCGAAGGCTTTCCAGGTATGGGGGTTAGATAAGAGGATAGCTTTAACCTTGTCTAGCCTTTACAAAGGTAATAATCCAATGCTAGCAACCTTTTTCATAGCCTGCCTACCAGCATTCCTTTTAACCATAACAGGATCTATCACAGCTTCAACGTCAATAGTTTACCCGATAGTTCTCGCCTATTTAACCTCGATGGGATTTGGGAAGGGTAGTAGGTATGCTGAAGCCACTATGCTAGCTCTAGGCCAAGCCGCTACGGCTGGCGCTATGCTATTATTGATAAGCACACCTCCAAATTTAATCGCTAAAGGAGTTATCGAAGAAACCGTAAAAGGAGTAACAATAACCTTTTTTGACTGGTTTATCGTAGGAACGCCTCACGCTATTATAGGATTACTGATAACTTGGGTGATCGTATTCGTATTGCTGAAGCCTGAAATCAAAGAGCTTAAAATATCCAGGGAAATGATTTTAGAAGAAAAGAAAAAACTGGGACCTATTAAGAAACAAGAAAAAATAATATTGACTATATTTATTTTAACACTTCTTCTCTGGATGACGCCTGGAATAGTAATGATACTAGCGTCAATAAATCCTCAATACGTCCAATTAAGCGAGAGCATAGCCAATATACTCCCTGAAGCCGCACCAGCCGCCTTAGCTATATTGTTACTAGGCTTAATAAGCGTAGAAGGAAAGTCAATCTTAACGTGGAAAGAAATAGAGACTGGTATTGACTGGAACGTTGTTTTTCTATTCGGAGGAGGATTAGCTATGGGAAGCGGATTATATAAAAGCGGTTTCTCGGAGTGGCTTGTTCTTTTGCTAACTGAAGGTTTCGCGTTGAAGATGGATTTATGGACTGTTACGGCGTTTGGAGCAGTATTGGGATTCGCTATAACCTATCCAGCTTCGAATACTGCCTCAACTATTATATCGGCGCCAATAGCCGCTACCATGTCAATAGCTGCTGGAATAAATCCTGTACCAGCAGTTATAGCAACTGGCCTTGCATGTTCAATTTCTAGCGCTTTACCGAGTACGACACCACCGATGGCGATAGTTTACGGATCAAAGTATATTAAGCTATGGAACATGTTTAAGGTAGGAATGGTGGCAGATTTTCTGAGGCTCGTAATATTACTATTGTTAACTCCTTACCTGACTATGCTACTAATGCAGGTGAAAAGTATACCGCTATATCTACCCTAATCAACTACTATATCGCTTACTATCTTTCTAAGCTCAACAGCTACCTTTTCAGGTGCTACTCTCGCAACTCTACACGAGTCCAGCATTTCTATACCGCCTATACGCTCGAACGGTATGATATCTATGAAAAGATGAAATAGTGAGTTGTAGCCTATAGGGTTAGAGTACACCAGTAAATTTCTGTGAGAACTAACTCCTAACGCATCTAACCCTTTCGATATTCTTATTAAAATTTCAGCTAAACCTTCTAGTTCTATCCCGTCTAGGTCTGTAAATCTTTCAACGTGCCTTTTCGGCGTTACTCTCAAATGATAATTTCTGCGTGGTGAAAGCGATGTCCATGCCAGCCAAGTGCTATTTTCGTATACTATTCTACCATCATGTTTACTAGTGCATAGATAGCATATCCCTCTTCTCTTCATTTCATCAAATGCTTGCAAAATCTGCTCCATGAAAGCTCCATGACCGTCAAGGTTAAGATCGATGTATATTTGCGAGTGTAGTCTTGGCTGGCTGCCTCCAGCCATAACACCTATGTTGAAAAACGGATATACCGGAACTAATGTGAAACCTTTTTTCTTGGCAGCATCAGCCACGCTAAGTATGGAGTTCTTCATAGATTTTAGGATCGCAAGTAAGTCTTTAAGTCTAACATCGCTAAGCGTTTCGCTATAGTTAACAGGGAACGTGACTAAGTTTATTCCATAAGCTATTCGCGTGAACTCGTCTTCAATCGCTGATTTCACCTCGTCTAGTATCTCCCTGTCTATATACCTTACTGTCGCAGGATAGCGGTTTATTATAGTTGCAACTCTGCTATCTTCTATGTTTAAACATTCTGGAGTCAGAGAGAAAGGATCGCTTCTCCGCACACAGTCAATGTCAACAAATATAGCGTAGTCGTTGCCCTCTATTATAGGTTTGAAAACATCTTTAGCCCTTTTTTGATTTTTCATTTTTTCTTCGCTTATAGGTCTGGCCCCCCTTATCGGGCTTATATACGAAAAATGCCCTTTACGCTTGCCAATGCCTACGAGTTTCCTGCTAATCTCATCGTATAATTTAATTTCAACCGAGGTTAGAGGATCCCATCTCTTGCGTGGAATATACCTTACGTATTCTGGTAAAAAGTTATACTTTGTTATTATACCCCAGTGCATAAAAGGTATTTTTTCGAGTTTCATGACAGAATAAGGCCTCTTTTCTGTCGATAGGTTCGTCATGAGTATTCAAGTTATCCCTTTAGCTAACATTGATATATAAGGATTTAGTAAAGAAAACGTCAGCTATCGTTATCTCCTTTTTCTATTTTATAAGGAATAGAAAGCTGAATTGATCTTCTATGTTTTAGATAAAACTCGTAACATTCAGCCATCATATCATCGGTGATGCTTGGACTGGTCGACTCGATAATCGTGACTAAATCAGCATAAGTTACCTCTGGATCACCGCCTTGTAATGATCGCTTAGCAGCTCTCATTTTTGCCTCGTTGCAAATATATACTATGTCGGCAGCTGAAAAACCTTGAGTTAGTTCAGCTAGCCTTTCGTAATCTAGGTTTTTAATAGCTACATTTTCTAGTTCTTTTTTGAACAACTCCATTCTTGCAGCCTTGGTGGGTGGGGGTATGTAAAGTATTTTATCAAATCGGCCAGGTCTAAGCAGCGCCGGATCCATACTTGAAGGTTTATTTGTTGCAGCAAGTATCACGACGTTTTTTAAATTTCTGATACCATCCATCTCGACTAAGAATTGTGCTAGAAGCCTACGGGTTTTCTCGGAAGACTCTGAACGAGAAGGAACTAAAGCATCTATTTCGTCTAGGAAGATTATAGCTGGCGCGTTTTCTCTAGCTCTGGCAAAGATCTTTTTAACATTTTGCTCGGGGTTATCACCTACTGTTATCTCGCTGCACTGTACTTCGATGAACTGCACTTGAAGCTCGTTAGCTACAGCTCTAGCTAACATTGTTTTTCCGCATCCTGGAGGGCCAAAAAGTAGTATACCCCTGGGCTGCCGTATGTTATATTTCTCTAGAAGTTCTGGATGTTTTAAAGGTATTATGATGCTGTCCAATATTTCCGATTTAGCATATTCGAGATCAACTATATCATCCAGCCTTACGGGAGAGATAAGAGATTCTCTATGGGCGGTAGTTTTAACTCTCTCATAATCCATTCTAAACTTCTCGTATTTCTCTAACATTTCGTAGGTTATGCTGGGCTTAAATCTTCTGATTACAGCTATGAAATCTCCAAGCCCAATTAGTCTTTTCCTACCTTTTATAGAATCTCTTGCAGCTCTTCTAGCCGCTTCCCTAACAACAGCGGCGATATCAGCTCCGCTAAAGCGCTCAGTCATTTCAGCCAATATGGCGAAATCGACGCCTTTAGCTAATGGTAAACCTCTGCAATGTATTCTGAAAATTTCCTCCCTGGCTTTCTTATCGGGGGGAGGCACGTACAAAACCTTATCAAATCTTCCCGGTCTTAGCAATGCATCATCTAAAACATCGGGCATGTTCGTGGCGCCTACTACAAGCACGTTTTCTGAAGGCTCCAACCCGTCCATTTCGCTCAATATAATGCTGAGAAGCCTAGGAGCAACATCGTCTGTTGAATATGAATCTCTCTTTCTAGCGATAGCATCGATTTCATCGAAGAATAAAATGCATGGAGCCTCTCTTCTGGCAAGAGCAAATATCTTTGCAAGTTTTTGCTCGCTTTCTCCATACCACTTGCTCATTATATCGCTGCACTTTACGTGTATAAACTTCATTTTTAAACGAGAAGCTAGTGCCTTCATTAGAAGCGTTTTTCCACAACCTGGGGGTCCGAAGAGCAATATGCCCTTTGGAATAGATAAATTAAACTCTTTTGCTAGCTTAGCCTTTTCCAGAGGCAATAATATAGATTCTTGAAGCTCAAACTTTATATTGTCTAATCCTCCTATATCTTCAAACCTGACCTTTTGCCTTTTTGACGGCGTAAACAATCCTATCTCGCTTAATGTTGTGCTGAACTTTTCTTCTTCTCTAAATCTGTTTACGATTCCGGCAATACTACCAAATACTATAGAAAGTGATGTCGTCATAAGGATAAAGGGTAGATAGAAATCGAAGTCTATTGGTTGCGCGAACATAACGTTAAGCGTGCTCGAGAAAATCAACGCGATAATGCTTGAAACAAGCAGTGAAGTAAGAGTTATTCTAATTCTAGAATAATTCTTACCAGCAAGAGATGCTAAACCATACGGAGCTACAGTATAAGCTATTAAGAGACTCAATGGCATCATACCATAAGATAAGAGGTTAAAATACAAACATTGGAGCATCGAAGAAGCTTCTTTAACGGCTTGAGACGAAAAAACAGGCGCTAGGTATTGAGCTATATCGAAATTCTCTGGTATAGGCCTGGGATATGTTACAAGACCATATGCTTGAGACAGTATAAATCCTCTATTGACTATCCCCGCTGGAAAAATCCATGTTAAGAGAGAAAACACTGTCAGAGAATACATAAGCCCCAGCATAGAAGCTGTTACGGGATCGAAGAAAATGGCGGAAGCAATTAAAGCCGACGCAACGAATTGTCCCATAAACTGCTCGGTAATGCCTATTCCAACCGATATTAAGTAAATAGCCCCAGCAAGCCAATGTCTTCTAGTTAATGAGAAAAATGGTATTGTCAGAATAAGATGTAGCAACCCTAGCCCTGGACTGTAATATGCCATTGCTGGAACAGCAATCAACCATATTAGAATTAGAGCAAGTTTTGGATGTCTTAATGACACCAGAAGAATCACAGAGAAAAGAGCTACTTGGACATAACCAGAATAAAATGGTAGAAGCTTCATCACAGAATAAAACGCGAAAGAGGTAATGATGGATTGCACTAAGCTTTTCACGATGTCCCTACTTATCATTTAATCCCCTGATTGATTTAATATTATTTCATAAAAATGAACATCGGTATTCTATAGAAAACGCAATACGCTTAAAATACTAGGATACTAATTACAGTAAAACACTATATCAGGGATAGATTATGAAAGTATCCGTTAAACTTGTGGAAGGACTAACTTTTCTGGCGGAAATCGAGTCGGGACATGGTATCGTGATAGATGTAAAGCCAGAGTACGGTGGAAACAATTTAGGACCATCTCCTATGGAAGTCGTGCTGGCTGGAATAGCAGCGTGTACAGCATTCGATATAGCCGTCATACTTCGTAAAATGAAACAAGACTTTCAGAAATTGGAGGTAAAAGCTGAGGCTACACGTCGGCTAGATTATCCTAGAACATTCGAAAGAATTCATTTAGAATACGTTGTGAGAGGAAATGTAGAAGAGAAAAAGCTTGAAAGAGCTATAAGACTTTCTCAAGATAAATACTGCTCTGCAAGTAACATGGTTAAAATTGGTGGAGTGGAAATATCTACAAGCTATAAAATTATAAAGTGAGAATATGAACGAACTTGGAGTATATCGCGAATTTATGACGGTAAACGTGTGTTCAAAGTATATCAAAAAATTTAACAAGTTACTGATTTATGGGACATGTGTCCGCGACGAATATCCACACATTTTCCAAGATTTTTCCAAAGAGAGAACGCCATTGGCTGTTTGCCTGGAGAAAGAGCATATAAACATGGTTGGTTTTAAACTTGCTGGATTACTTACTAGACTTAACGTAAAGGAAGTAGTTATATTGACGGTTGACGGTTCGCCTCATTGCGTTCAGCTTCATTTCGCAATCGAAGAAGTAGAAAAAATACTTGGTAGGCATATAAACAGAAAACATTACGTCATCGAAGACGGTAAACCAATAGAGATTTCTAAAACTTCGGTTAAAAAAGCGAGATATTTATCGTTTGTAGAGAAATGTATAAAACGCTAAACGTCAGTAATAATCTACGCTAGTACGGGAGGTAAAAATCTTGGAGTTAAATCTCCCAAGAACAATAGAGTGGGATGATGGAAAAGTTAGGTTGATAAATCAGCTAAAATTGCCTCATAGGCTAGAATATATTGAAACTAGAAATTGGCGCAGAGTAGCCGAAGCAATTAAAGTCATGGAAATCAGGGGGGCGCCGGCTATAGGAGTGGCTGCTGCTTTTTCACTCGCATTATTTGTTCAGGAGCTTCCCACTAGCGATGTTAGAGATGCCTTGAATAAGTTTGAAAAAGCCGCGGAATACGTCGAGAAGACCCGACCAACAGCCGTTAACTTATTCTGGGCTGTTGAAAGGATTAGGAAAGTTGCCTACGGTGCTGAAACTGTCGACGATTTAAAGCGGTTAGTCGTTGACGAAGCTTTAAGAATATGGAGGGAAGACGAGGAAACTAATAGGAAAATCGGCGAAGTTGGAGAAAATCTAATACCGGACGGCGGAACGGTTATTACCGTTTGCAACGCTGGCTCTTTGGCAACAAGTTATTATGGAACCGTGACCGCGCCAATATATACCTCGTATTTGAAGGGTAAAGAGGTAAGCGTTATAGCTATGGAAACTCGCCCATACTTACAAGGGGCTAGATTAACAGCTTGGGAACTTAATAAAGTGGGTATACCTGTTAAAATAATAACGGATAATTCAATAGGAATTGTAGTTATGAAAGAAAGGGTCGACGTAGCGCTTGTAGGTGCCGACAGGATAACGAGAAAAGGCTACGTTGCGAATAAAATAGGCACCTATCCATTAGCCTTGGTTTGTCGCGAGCAGAAAGTGCCATTCTATACCGTAGCCCCTACTAGCACGATCGACTTATCTTTAGAGGATGGTAGTCAAATAGTCATAGAGAAAAGAGATCCGGAAGAAGTTTTGAGAATATTCGGGCGGAGAATAGCGCCTGAGGGTGTGAGCGCAATATACTATGCCTTTGACATAACTCCACCCACCTTGGTAAACGGTATTGTTACAGAGCTTGGTATAATTGGAAAGCCGTTTGAATATAACATAACCAAACTTTTGTCTTGACGTGGCTTTAGTAATTTATGTTTAATTCCAATCTTTTAAAATCTTCATTATTTACGGCGGCTGTAGTAGGATTGGCCTTACGGCATTCCAAGCGCTTGCTTAGTATGAAAAATATTGAAAAATACTCTGATATTACTTACTGAAAAATTTTGAAAATAAAAGCGCGCCAGCTACGTTTGCGCCTCCAGTAACTATGAACATAGTCTTCAAAAGCTCTCCGACAATATTCCTATATTTGGAAAATGAGCCCGGTAAGAAAAATCCCATAACTTCAGGGCTTATGAAAATAAGTACACCCATTATTAGCATTAACACACCTGGTATAGCGAGAGAAGCCACAAATTCTTTACTGGGAAGCTCCCTTTTCAAGCTTGAACTTTTTACTTCCTCGGGAACCAACGTGGGGAAAGCAGCTGATATAGCCCTTATAATCAAAGGAACAAACAATATGACGAAAGGTAGCATAGTGATATACCACCAAATTAGTAGTCCTAGAATAAGCCCTGGCAAGAATTTTCCGAACACGAACACTACGTAAAGCAGTGCAGTTGTGAAGTTACCTGCTAGTAAGCTTAAATGAGTAGCTGCTATAAAC
>Ga0190363_1002408_pt1 | contig 10706 bp, 11 predicted proteins | sample 48721867_MG_FD_161272 | JGI IMG/M metagenome (GOLD analysis project Ga0190363, IMG submission 161272) | Hydrothermal vent microbial mat bacterial communities from Southern Trench, Guaymas Basin, Mexico - 4872-18-6-7_MG | ecosystem: Environmental > Aquatic > Marine > Hydrothermal vents >...
GTAGCTATGAACCTAGCCCTAACGAGCCATACGGCGATGAGGGCAAGCTAGGTGAGCAGAAGAGGGGAAGTTGCGTCTCCCGAATGCAACACTCGAAAAGCAACAAGCCAAGCTACCACCCACCCCCCGAAGACGCAACAGAACCTTGTTATTTTAATTAGTTGTGTTTCCAGATTTTCTCCTCAGCGAAGCGAGAGTCTTCTCGGCGACTGATATGCAGCTTAGGAGATCATCGATTGTTGATCTTAGGGTGAGAATGTTATCTTCATCATAGGTTATATGGGCGATTAACTTCCTCTTCTCCGTAAATGTCCTTATCATTAATCCTTTTGGCAAGTCAATATTGTCTGGGGATATCGACTTTAAGATTGCCTCCGCCTCCTTTTCCTCGCCGTAAACCAGTGATATTCTAGTCTCTACTCTCAATCTTCTTCAGCTCCTTCATCACGAGATCATTAACAAACCTTAAAAATTCATCTTTCATTTCGATTGGGATCTGGGCTCCCGCCGCTATGTCATGGCCTCCTCCCTTACCCGAGAACTTCTCAGCGGAGATCCTCATTATCTCGCCTAGATTAAAGCCCTTCTCCGTCAAGACCTCAGTTGTTCTCGCTGAGATCTTAATTAATCCCTCCTCTGGAACTATCGAATATGCAATTATAGGCTTCTTTGTATCCGGAAGGTTTGTCGATAGGATAGTTGATATCGCGCTTATCATCTTCTCATCTATTCTCTCTCCTCCATGAAGAACATAGATTCCATCCATCTCTTCAAGGCGGTCTTTATGCTCATCCAGCCATCTGAGATTCTCATTTATCTTCTTCCTGTAATCCTCAAGTGTTTTTTTGGCCTCTTCTAGGCATTTACCCCTATCGCCCATGCATATAGCGACTCCTAAGCCAGGCCTCCCCATCCTTCCAGTCGCATTAAGCAGCAAAGCGAACTCCCTAGCATCCCTCAGCGGGGTCCACGGCTCCTCCTTTACGAGTATATAAACTGTGCCTATGAGGGTTGATGCTACTTTAGGCTCGTATCCCTGAGAGATCAGAAGATCAGAGATTCCAGAGAATATCTTACGTTTTTCATCCTGCGATAAATCCCTCAATGCACGCCACTTATCATTCTCTTTGAGCTTTATTCCTAGCTTCGTGAGGAAGGCTAGACACTTGTCCTCTTCTCCGCTGATCCCCGGGATGAATGGCGTCGTCGTGAAGGCCAATGCCTTGTGTATTGGACGTGTTTCCCTTCCGAAGAGGAGAATGTCGGTTTCAGTCTTCAAATACCCGGACTTGACTGCATCCTCAACTATTAAGTTATTAACTCCGCCTAGGGATCGATTTTCATATTTATCCTGCATGTCTCCTAGGGCGCCTATCACTGCGAGATACGCTAGATCAATATTACGTTCTGAGATTGCCTTTGCGGTTAGATATGCCACTCCGGCGCCGCTTATTTCCCTTGCACCGTCGATCCCGAATATTTCCGGGTTGACATGCACGAATGATTCATCGGGCTCTCCACTGGGCTGATGATGATCAAGTATTATTAGGTCTCTGCCCTCCATGCTCCTATTTAGGATCTCGATGTATCCGCTGCCCATATCCGTTAATATCGGCAGAGAATCCCTTTCAGATGCTATTTCATCAGCGATCTTCTCGTCGAACCACCTTTCTATTCTAATGCGGAATTTCGCCCCGGCCCTTGAAAGGGCCATTCCCATTATTCCAGCGGCTGATATTCCATCAGCATCTATATGAGAAAAGACTGAGATTCGACTTTTACTATTGATATGCCTGATGATGACTTCAGCTGCTCTACGAGCCGCCTCTATTAGGCTTAGGACTCCTCCATTAAGATCCTCCATGGAGATCCCAAACTATCTAATGGCGAGAACAGTTGGCGTATACTTCCAATCTTTGGGGAGGATGCCCTTACGCTTATAATACCTCGATAACCTATGAATCTTTGATTCTATGATCTGAAGGGCTCTCTTATTATGTTTATCTCCTCTATGCTTCTCCAGGTGCGCATGGAGTCTGGATGCCTTCCTCAAGAGCATCTCTAGATCCTCTGGAATTGATGGGGCAAGGCCATTCTCCTTCAAAATCTCAGTTATGCTCTTTCCGACTATCGGCTTCACAAGCGGTATGCCATACTGATCGCGGAGGATAACCCCTATTTTACTTGGGGTATTCCCCTCCTTAGCGAGTTTTACAACTAAGGCCTCAACTTCCTCAGGCGTATACTTACACCAGCTAGGACTTCTACGCGTTACTGGCCGAGTTGAATGTGACTTTCCCTTCTCCTTCTTTGGCACCGCTTATCCTCCACAAAATCTCTAAAACGGAAGACATCCTATTTAAAAGCTTTGCCGGTTAGAGCCATGTCTTAGGCTACGATACCACTCTGCAAATTTACTTAATGCCCGCGAGCGATGTGAAACCATATTCTTCTCTTCTACGGATAGTTCTCCAAAGGTGCGTCCTGAGAAGCCTTCAGGCTCGAATATTGGATCGAAGCCGAAGCCTGATTCTCCCCTAATCGTCCTCGAAATCATACCTCTTACTGAACCCTTAAAGACTTTCACTTCGCAATTTGGACTGGAGAAGGCGACTGCCGATTTGAACTCGGCCCTTCGATCCCCGCATCCCTCAAGGAGCTTGAGGATCCCCTCCTTTCCAATTGTGCGATAAACATAGCTTGAGTATGGACCTGGAAATCCTCTAAGCGCATCTATGAATAGCCCTGCATCCTCAACTATTACTGGCAGCCCCGTCTCCTCCGAAGCCCTCAATGCGCATGTCTTAGCGATATTCTCTATGTTGTCATCCTGTATTTCAGGAGGCTTCATACGTAGCATCGCAGTTGCAATATTAAACTTTGAGAGCACCATCCTCGCTTCATTAAATTTGTGAATGTTATTCGTAACGAAGAAGATTAGCCTTCCAAGAGGGAAGGTTCCGCCGGCTTCTTTTCGTCCATCATCTCTCGGAGACATATCTTCCCCTCCTCTCGATCTCCTCAATCTTTCTTAGGACATCCTCGGTTTCGGCTCTACCCATAACTTCCCTGTATCCGTCAATGATAGATTTAAAGCATTCCTCAACGCATGTGTAATGCGTGCTAAGCAGGGCTCTCTTCATGAGATGTAGATCTACTCCTCTATCCTCAAGATCGAAGCTCTGCTCGCTTAAGCCGAAATCTATTAGAACTATTCTTCCCTCGGGAGTCAATATCATATTTGATGTTGTTAGATCACCGTGGATTATGCCCGACTTATGAAGCCTTCCAACGAGTATCCCTACTTGATGACATAATCTCCTCCTCTCCTCCGATCGCAGATCATTAAGGATCTCCTTCAGCCTCTTTCCTTCAACATACTCCATGACTATAGTTGATGAGGCTATATCAACCATGTAGATTATAGGTGTTGGAACCCCGGCTTCCTTGGCTCTATGAATTATCTGCGGTTCATGCCTTGTTCTTTGAGTACGGATCTCCCTGTCCAGTTCTGGAATACGATATTTCTTGGCAAGCCTCTTCTTTTGGATCACCCGTCGTCCATGCCAATCCTCCAGGTATAGGCTTGCCTCAGCTCCCTTCTTAATTAGCATCTCATCCACCTATCCATGGCACTTCAACTTCGTCTAATCGCCACTTCAATTTGACATGGCTCTTCTCTATCGGCGTTGTCACGCCGCATTTATAGCTTAGAACTCCAACCCAGGCGATCATAGCTCCATTATCGAGAGCATACTCTTTTGGGACGCTGTGAAATGAGGCGTCATGCTCCTCAGCCATGATTTTAAGCATCTCTTTAAGCCTATTATTTGCCCCCACCCCTCCTGTTAGCAGAACCTCCTTTTTCTCCGTATGTGCTAAGGCCCTCTCCGTGATCTCGGTCAGCATTGAGAATATGGTCTCTTGGAAGCTGAAGCATAAATCCTCGATCTTGTATTTGCCCTCCTTGAGCAGTGTAGTTGCAGCTGTGAGCAATCCGCTGAACGATAAATCCATCCCCTTAACAGTATATGGAAGCGGAATGAAGTTTCTTCCCATAGCAGCCTTCTCCTCAATTATCCTGCCAAGCGGCACACCTTTAGATTCAAATCCAGCCTCCCTAGCGAATACATCTATGCAATTTCCAACAGCGATATCTAACGTCTCACCGAAGACCCTGTATCTTCCAGCCTCAAACGCAGCGACTATAGTGTTTCCGCCAGACACATACAGAGTGACTGGATCCTCAACTTTGTTGATGAGCCTTCCAATCTCAATATGGGCTACGCAATGATTCACTCCTACTAGCGGCAGATTCAGGTAGGATGCGAGGGCCCTAGCGGCAGTTGCCCCAGTCCTTAAGCATGGCCCTAAACCCGGGCCTTGAGAGAACGCAATTACAGTTAGCTCTTTCGGCTTTAATCCAGACTCTTCAAGGGCTTCGGCTATAACTTTCCCTGCGACTCTGGCGTGGTGTCTAGCCGCCTCTCTGGGGTGTATGCCTCCTTTCTCCGGAACATATGCATCGCCGACATTGGCTAGTATTTCACCGTCAAACGAGACTATTCCAACGCCGAAGTCATCCGCCGTGCTCTCAATTCCCAGACAGTATCCCTCTCTCATGACGCATCCTCTATGCAGATGCCTTATTTATTCTGCTTAGGGAGCATGCTTTTATATACAAATTTTTATTCTGGTTTGAAGGATAAATAATTATAATTGGTTATGAGGAAAAATGGATGCCGAAACAGAATGATCTAGAGCAGAAGGCTTTGCAGATAATTATGAATGAGGGGAGGAGAGGAATTCTCCAGTCTGAGCTTTGGCGGAGAATCAATGCCACAAGCAGAGAGGGATCTAGAATATCGATCAGGCTTGAGAGGAGGGGGCTTATACGTAGAGAACGTGAATTACACAATGGAAGATGGACTTATAGGCTTTACTCTAAGAAGCAGCCGCTCTCAATTGACTCAATCCTCAACTGTCCATGCCTAACCTGCGAAGAGAGCGACAGATGTGGAGGGGGCGGAAGGATCTCTCCAAATGAATGCGAAAAACTGACGCGGTGGATCCTTGAGTCGATAATGAAGGAGAAGGCACAGTCCGGTGGAGAATAATTGTCTGGAGGATGGATTGAGAGACGTAAGAGAGACTATTATTATAGGATGGCTAAAAGGGAGGATTTAAGGTCAAGGGCATCCTTTAAGCTCCTTGAGATCAACCGGAAATTCGGTCTGATAGGGGAGGGGGATGTAATTGTGGATTTGGGAGCCGCTCCGGGAGGGTGGCTTCAAATAGCGAGGAGGATCGTCGGAGAATCCGGATTTGTCTTGGGAGTTGACATTAAAGAGATCGAGCCTCTTGGATTCTCAAATGTCGTAACGATTGTTGGCGATATAATGGAGCCGGACATAATAGTGAGGATTAAGGCTCTCCTGCCGAGGCCAGCCGACGCTGTGATTTCAGATGCATCTCCAAACATCTCCGGAGTCTGGGAAGTTGATCATGCCCGTCAGATAGAGCTTGCAGAAAGATCATTGAGGATCGCGATGGAAGTCTTGAGGAAAGAAGGTAACTTCCTAGTTAAGATCTTTCAGGGCGATCTTCAATCATACTTTTTGAGGAGAGTAAGGAGGTTCTTCCGTTTTGTCAGGATTTTTAAGCCAAAGGCCAGTAGAAAGGAGAGCGCTGAAATTTACGTTTTGGGCATCGGATATGACGGGTAGGTGATATCATGCCTTTTATATCGGGATCTTCCCTTGCTCCCAGCGATCTTAAAGAGCGAATTTATACTTTTCATTCCGTGGAGTAATGGCTGAACCATTTCCACATAAGTTGATGGCTCGGTCTCCTCAACCTTTCCGCTCTCCACATCCAATATGTAAATCGCATGGATCCTCGCGTTCATTATCTCCTCGATACTCACTGGAGGATTGCTATAATATAAATCGCATAGGGACTTTATCTCCTCAATATCTTCCTTGCTCCTTGCTCGGGGAGGCTTTATTAGTGCAGGGGGAATATACATGGCATAGTGCGCTGGAACGGCTAATCCAAACTTTTCGGCATATCCGCTGTAACGTGTGATCTTACTTGCAATTCTAGCCTTTAGATAAGTTGATGGGTATAATGCGTGCTCAGGTGGGATGAATCCCGTCTCAACCTCAACTATTAATGCTCCAAGTCCCTTCCGAGCGTAGATATCACACGATATATTATTGAGTGTCTTCTCCACCTCAACGTAGTAGCCATCTAATATTAAATGCTTAGCGCAGATGATCTCCATAACTGAATGATTAATCTTTACCTTATTCTTCCTATGTAATAGTATTAGGGATTCTCCCAATCTCCTTATTTCATTAGAGATGTATTCCTCCTCGCCCTTACATAATCTATCCACCAATCGCATAATGTCTCTTTCGAATTTTCCAGCAGACATATCCCTCTCCGCAACTATACAGAATATTTGATAATCTGATTTAAAATTTTGTGTTGAAAATGAGATACATACCATTTATGATGAAAAGGAAATCTGAAGAATTGGCTTATTCAATAGAATTGTCCATTTTCGGGTCGTAGGAGAAAAACGTCAGATATCTCATTCCTTCACAATTTAGAGTATAAAACAGTTTAACTATCTGTGCAAAATCCTTAAATAGCTCATTGGAGAAAATCTTAAATCCCAAGCCGGGGAGTAAGCCTCACATGCCCCACCGAGGCATCGAGCATATCATCCGAGGCCCAGTATAAGGATGATATGCGTCAAAGACGATGTCTCGGTGGCTGGGTGGCATGTAGTGCATGCGTCCAGACATCCCAGCTATACGAAACGGCTGAAGTATAGGTGGGTGTGTCTGGACGGGCCGGACATGCACTTATGAGGCTTAGACCCGGCTTGGAATTCTAATTTTATTGTGTATTAACCTTCAACCTTCTTCAGCTGGCTTCGATACATCTCAATTATCTCTTTTACTGTTGTTGAGTCCTCCGCTGACTTATCCAGTCTATACCTACCCGTGAATCTTGGGAATCTTATTGCTAATCCGCTTCCCTTCCTTATCTTATCCATTCCGCAGGTATGAATTGGACTAAGCGTGATCTCGGCTCCAATAACTTCTAGAACCACTACTGGCTCAAACCAGACATCAGCCTCCATCTTAGACTTAACCCTTGCATGCCTATGCGGTATCTTATGCGGCTCCATAATCTCCGGGATCCTCTTTAGATCCTCATCTGTGAACCCTGAGCCGCATTTACATACTGTTTCGAAGATATCCTCATCTGGATTATAGGCTGCGAGCAAGAGCGCACCGTATGTCCCCGCCCTCTTTCCCCTTCCGTGAAAGGCTCCTACAACTGTTAGATCAACAGCGTCGGTCATCTCGCTCTTATAATCCCGCTTATACTTTATCCACAGCCAACCTCTGGATCCAGCCTGATATATAGAATCCTCATTTAATGATTTGCAGACTAAACCTTCACATCCATTCTCAATTGCCTCCTCAAAGAACTTCTCCATCTCCTCCGGATCATCTGTTATTAGATATTTAGCTATCTGAACTCTGTCTGTGACATCTATTATCTCCTCCAATACTTTATGCCGAATCGGATATGGCTCAAGCGTTAAATCCCTGCCATCGACATATAGAACATCAAATACGAAGAGAGAGACGGGATATTCCTCTATTGCCTCACGAATATCATACTTCCTTCTTCTATGCATCAGCTCCTGGAAGGGTCTGAGCTCTCCTGTGTCAAGATCCACTGAGACGCATTCTGCTTCTATAATTGCAGAGCGCGGCTTAATATGCTCCCTAATAAGCTCAACAGCATCCGGAAACTGACTAGTTATATTTTCGAGTCTCCGAGAAAAGAGGAGAACTTCATCTCCATTCTTATGCGCCTGTATGCGTTCACCATCATACTTGTATTCAGCTATGCATCTTCCCCCCAGCTTCTCAAGGATCTCCTGAGGTGAACTCAGCCTTTCAGCCAGCATTGGACGGACAGGCTTGCCGACGGAAACTTTAAAGTCCTTTAGTGCATCCAGTCCCTTCTCGGCGACGATCCTCGCAACCAACCCCAAGTCAGAGGATACATTATAGGCTCTTTCAAGGATCGGCCTTGCATCCTTCCCTCCCCCATAGGCTATCGCCAACGCATCTAAGACGGTCATATCCGCTACTCCGAGACGTAATTTACCCGTGACCGTCCTGATTATATATTTAGCCTCCTTCGGCTCAGCGTCAGATAGTATTCCGGATAGAAGCGCCACCTTCTGATCTATTGAGCCTGATCCTGAGGCTCTAGCTATCTTATCAAGAGTCTGATAGACCCTCTCTACGGTTAGGGGCTGCCTAAAGAAGGTAAGCTGAAGCTTCTTCTCTAGGAATTTCTGTGCCGTTTCACCGAGATCTCCCGTCCTCCTGAGATCGGCCTCTATCTCTCTGGCATTTCTACCAGCAGCCCTAGCCACTGCCTTTATCGCCAACTTCTCGGCCATGCCTATCTCAATTCCCATAAAGTCTGGGTATAGTTTTCCCTGCGTCAGATAGACGACTTTATCAATGAGATCCTTTGGGGTCTTCTTGAATAATTCAACCAGATAATCTGTCATCTCAAGCCGCTTAGTTGTATTCTCGATCTTCTCATAGACATCAGCGACGGATAAATATCTCAACTCTCGATCTCCTAGATAATTAGGGAAGTAAAGAGATATAAAAGTAAACGTTGATTGCCAGCTCATTCAATGATGCCGCCAATTAGAATTGGAGGATACAACTTTGCATCCGCAGCTTGGACAGTAAAGAGCGTCTGGAGGTAATCTCTGACCGCACTTGGGACAGAACCTCGGATGAACGATGGGGCCGTGAAGAATCTCGATTACATCACGACTTAGAGAAAGATAAAGATACGTGAGACTTACCGGTTGCAGGGGCTTAACAGCGGAGATTGATGCAAATATTATGAATAATCTCATGTAGCCTATGGATACCATTAGACGATCACACATTATCTCTCCTACTATAATGGCTAATATTGTTAGGATGAAGAGGAACGTAATAACTGAAAAGACAGTCCAAGATGCTTTGGCTGTAACCCTCCTGCTAATCCGGAGGCTCTTAAAGATCCCACAGCCTTCAATCACAATTACCTGAAGCGTCAAGCTAAAGATTACGGCCATGATCAATCCTGGAATCACAAACAAGAACAATCCTAAGATTATCAACGTCTCCTTTATGAACTCCAAGAGAAGGAAAGAGTGCATCCTACGAAATATGGAGTTCTCAGATAAATTCGCATCCGCACCCCCTATCTTATTGACTGTATACTTGATGATTAATGCTCGTGGAGGAACATCGATGAGCCTACTAATCAGAATGAAGGCTATAATGAATGGAAGGGTAAATGCTAAATGATTGAGTAATCGAACGATTAGAGCCTCCGTAAAACCCGGTTTCACCTCAAACTTGGGAATTATGCCAAAAGCGAAATTCCAAATGATGCACTTTAATATGCTGACCGCTAGGAATGGAAAGAAGAGAGCGATAAAATTATCCATATAGAATCTGAAGGATCCGACGAGAATATCCCTTGTGGAGATGGAACATCTAGATGTAGGGTTATATATTCTCAAATTCCCGTCCCAATTTATTCTTGATCCATCGCTTATAATAGTTCTCTGAAAAAGTTTATAGGGATATCAGACTACACACCCTAATGGATGCATCTAAAGCCACTAAGAGTTGATTTAGAAGATGGGCGTAAATCTGGGAGATATTGTTCCAAAAGTAAAGGTTGAGCTGAGAGATCTCAGCGGGAAAGTCATCGCGATAGACGCTTATAACGCTCTTTATCAGTTTCTTTCAATCATAAGGCAGCCTGATGGAACCCCCTTAAAGGACAGCAGAGGGAGGATAACGAGTCATCTGAGCGGACTCTTCTATAGGACATGCAATCTTTTAGAGCTGGGCATAAAGCCAATCTACGTCTTCGATGGGACTCCCCCGGAGATGAAGGAGATGGAGATTAAGAGGAGAATGAAGATCAAGGAGGAGGCCCAGCTAAAGTATGAGGAGGCCCTTAGGGAAGGAAGACTTGAAGAGGCTAGAATGTATGCCCAGATGACATCTCACCTAAAGGATTACATGGCTGATGATGCAAAGAGGCTCTTAACAGAGATGGGCATCCCCTGGATTCAAGCTCCATCTGAGGGAGAGGCTCAGGCGGCTCATATAGCCAAAAAGGGAGATGCAGATTACTGTGCAAGTCAAGACTTTGACAGCCTACTCTTCGGAGCGCCACGCCTACTCAGAAACTTAACTATTTCTGGAAGGAGGAAGCTTCCACGTAAGAATGTTTACATCGAGGTATCTCCCGAGATAATCGAGATGTCCAGAGTATTAAAGGATCTTGGGATTACCCGTGAGCAGCTAATAGACATAGGCATCCTCGTCGGGACGGACTTCAATCCCGATGGGGTTAAGGGAATAGGGCCTAAGAAGGCTCTTAAGATTATAAAGAAGCATGGAAGCTTAGATAAGGCTCTCAAGGAGATTAAAAACGCGGAGTTCCCAGTTGATCCTAAGAAGATCAAGGAGTTCTTCCTCAATCCTACAGTCACAGATGATTATGAATTAGCATGGAAGGAGCCAGATGTTGATGGCGTCGTAGACTTCCTCTGCGGCGAGAGGGATTTCTCTGAA
>Ga0190363_1002409_pt1 | contig 10704 bp, 12 predicted proteins | sample 48721867_MG_FD_161272 | JGI IMG/M metagenome (GOLD analysis project Ga0190363, IMG submission 161272) | Hydrothermal vent microbial mat bacterial communities from Southern Trench, Guaymas Basin, Mexico - 4872-18-6-7_MG | ecosystem: Environmental > Aquatic > Marine > Hydrothermal vents >...
GGAGAGAACCTCGACGAGGGGGAGCTGCTTCACAGCGGCGTAGGATCCATCCTCCCGCTGGGTGACAAACCCCCTCCTCAGCAGCGTCCTCAGGGCAGGCCTCACGGTTCCCGGTGAGATACCCGTCTCCTCGGCGATCTGACTTGGAGACATGGCTCCCCTGAGGGAGAGGTGTAGAAAGATCTTGAAGAGGCTCGTCGTCGGCGACAGCTCCTCAAGCGCCCTGTCCAGGATGGATTCAGCCATCAGCTACCACCCCGCTCAAGCGCCTCTATTCTCTCAAGGAGGTGTAGCAGGATTCCCTCATAATTTACGGAGTAGTTTCCCCTTCCCTCCCTTCTGAGCAGCCCCTCCTCGCAGAGCCTGGCGTAGATGGCCTTCACCGAGTTGTAGTTCGCGCCGAGTCTCTCAGCCATCTCAGAAGGCCCCAGTCCAGGATTCCTGAGGAAGGTCTTGAAGACAAGCTCTCTCAGGGTTCCCCCTTTCTCCATCTTCAACTATCGATGACGCTTAATCCATTAATTAACTTTACTTTTGGCTCAAGACCTAAATGAATCCCAACTCAATTTTCAGCGAGCATATTAATTTCTCCATATATAAATAAAATGGCCAAAATCGGAAATTATGCTCGGAGTGATCGCAGCATTTAAATATCGAAGAAAGGATTGACGTTATAGTGGTGTTCTGAGGGTGGGCTCCCTAGCTCTGGAACAGGCGGAAGTGGGGGAGGGAAACCCCAACCTCTGCCTAGCCATAAGAAACCTCCTCCTCAACGAGATACCTGAAGATGTGGAGGAGAGCCTCGATGCCCTCCGAAGGCTGGTGGAGAGGCTTAGAGGGGAGCTCACCCTCCACAGCTTGGAGAGGAGGGAATGTTTCACCTCCGTCGCTGGGGCTGATGCGGGAAGCCAGATACTCCCCCTGGCTTCGAGGAGATACGCCGTCGTGGACGCCCTCGTCTACGAGGCCCCATCGGGCAGTCGCTTCTTCCTCCCACCCCTATCTCTCGCGTTTCCCTACACCATCTCCGATGAGAGGTTTAGGGGCATCGTCGCCGTTAGGAGGGAGGCCCTCCTCTACGAGACCCTCATCGAATACCTCAGCCATGATCCCCCTGTGGAGCTAATCCTCGTAGATGGGCCTCTGGCCTTCAGCAACTGGTGGAGCATGAGGGGTCGTAGGGCTGATCGTCGGAGGCTCATCGACGCGGTCAACGGCTTTCTAAGAATCTGTCGGGAGCGGGGCATAGCTGTGGCCTCCATAGTGAAGAGACCCTCAGCCCGATACCTCATCTACCATCTAGGCCTTAAAGAGGAGACGGAGCTTCCAGACGCCTTCCTACTGCTTCACCTCCTGAGACCTGGGGAGCGGACAAGCCTCTTCTCACCGAGGGAGGCTCTACGAAGGGTGGTGAGATCAGCCCCCCTAATGGACGCCTTGGAGGCCTCCATCTACTCCTTCTACTGTCGACTGACCTCAGATTGGGCTATCCCGCCAATCAGGATCGATGTACCGGACTTCTCCCTCAGCCATATCGATGAGATAGCTGATCACTGCTACTGGTCATCGATGTGGTGGGGGATCCCGCTGCCCATCCTCAGAGCCGACGAGGAGGTCAGAATCTCGAAGAGGCTGATCGCCGACATATACTCCGAGATCATAGGTCGAGTTGGAAGACTTCTCGGAGACGTCTCATATCTAGCACCCTACTGGGGTGAAGGACGGTGGATGGGAACCTCTTAGGGCATACCTACAGCCCCACGGGGGAGTACCACCTCGATGAGATCACCTTCATACTACTCAGAGGCCGTGAGGTGGCGAAGGGAGACCTAGTCTACGTCATACATCCAAAGACGGGGGCACCTGTCGTCTATCAGGTTCGTAGGGTCTATCCGCATAGGCGGGTTAGAGGCTATGAGGAGGCCCTTCTACGCGAGGGTCGGATCATTAGGGATTTCGAGGATTCATCGATACATGCCGAGGCCTATCAGTGGGGCTGGATCGATGAGGAGGGGAGCCTAAGACCCCTACGTCACCCCCTCCCGCCGAATACGCCTGTCTTCAAGGCTGATAGGGGCATAGTCGCCAGGTTCACGAGGCCCGAGGGGGATTGGAAGATTCTATTGGGCGTAGACCCCAGCACGGAGCTGGAGGTGGAGCTAGGCGTCTATCCATTGATCAGGCAGAGCTGCCTCATCTGCGGAGCAGTAGGAACGGGGAAGACGACGACGGCCATAACGATGATCTGCCGAGCCGCCTCCCTAAATCCGCCGGTGAGATTCCTCATCGTCGACAAGGACGGCGAATATGCGAGCCTCATAGATCGACTCGGCCCCGAGAACGTCCTGAGGGTTCCCTGGAGCCGATTCTTCCAGCCCTCAGAGGTCGACTGGGAGGACTACCTCACAGAGTTCGGATGGCAGAAGACCTGGTGGAACGCCAAGATATTGATGAAGGCTCTGCGGAGGCTCTACGCCGAAGGCCGTATGGTGACGAAGGAGTCGCTGAGGGAGGCGGTTAGGGCCGTAGACCCAGAGCGGCTGGGCTTTAACAAGCGCCTCGACGAGTTTGAGAATTATCGGCAGCAAGTCATCAACGCCGTCAACACGTCGAGGCTGATACCTGAGGGAGACTTAGACCCCCTAGATCCGGTGAGACTATTGATGAATTGGAGGGTTGTCATCATGGATCTCAGCGAGGGGGTGGACACCTGGGAGCAGAAGCACATAGTCATCGCCCAGGTTCTGCGACGAATATTCAGGGAGGCCTTGGAGAATCGACGCTTCGGATGCGTCGTCGTATTGGAGGAGGCGATGTACTACGCCCCTCAACGAGGTCTCTTCGAGGTTGGGTCTAAGGAGAGCAGGGCGAAGCTGTTGAGTATAGTGAAGGAGATCGCGACGAACGGAGGCAGAAACGGGGTGGGCCTATGGATCGTCACCCAACGCCTGGCGACGGTGGAGAAGACCGTTGTGACGCAGTGCGCCAACAACATCATCTGCCACTCCCTCGAAGACTTGGATAAGCAGCGTCTCGGCGAGATCGTCGGCGACGAATTCATCCAGCTGCTGGGAGACCTACCCCCAGGGGAGGCCATCGTCAAGGGGACAGCGCTGAAATGTCGATTCCCCATCTGGGTTAAGGTCATACCGGAGCTCTATCCAGCATCGGCTGAGACCACGCCTATGAGCAGATTCATGAGCATGGAGCTCGCCTCCCTAGAGGCCCACACCTGACCGCGTCTCCCTCAACGCCCTCTCAACCGCCCCCATGGCTAGGCGGGCGGAGATGTGTATGGGGGCGTCATCGAAGGGCGGCTCGATATCCCTAGAGGCGAGGCAGGGATAGATCTGAACCAGCAATCCGCCTCTCTCAGGGGCCTCGCCAACCCTAGTTCCTGGGAGTCTCTCCGCCATGAACCAGGTTGAGCCGCAGGGAGCTCCCCTTAAGACCTCTACATGCCTTATGATGTTCTCCTCGACTTCGATCCTCAGCCTCGGCATTCCGAATCTTTCCGCGAATCTATCTATAATGCCATCTCCCCCAGGTGTGAGGGAGCAGAAGGGCCTTGGGAAGATGGCTTCAATCCCCATCTCCCTAAGCTCAGCTGCGAGCTGATGCTCCAGGCCTAGGGGTAGCCAGGAATACCTGTCGGCCGGCGCTATCACGGCTTCCACGTCGCAGAGCCTGGCGGCGTCGGGGATCAACATCGCCGCCGAGGGAGACTCCCCAAGGAAGAGGAGTATGTCCCAGCCTCCGGAGATCCCTAAGCCTCCAAGGATCTCCTCTGGCTCCTCGGGTAGGGGTGGAAGGCTTCGCGGCATCTTCACCTCGCCTAGAGTCCAATCTGAGCGCCGTGACAGATTTCGATAGATCCTTTCACCGTAGAGGCCCTGGGTGAAGACGATGATCTTCAAGCAGGTTTTGAGTGGAGGATCAAACCCTTAAGGCTTCCCATAGACATATAATTAGGTTGTCCAGGAGGCGTCTATATCCTGAGAGGCCCCTCGTCGGCGTAGGCGTCCTAATCAGAGATGGGGAGCGCTACCTGCTGGTTAGGAGGGCCGCTGAGCCTGACGCCGGCCTCTGGTCTATACCAGGCGGATTGGTGGAGCTGGGTGAACGGGTGAAGGAGGCCGCTGTGAGGGAGGCCTTGGAGGAGACTGGATTGGAGGTGGAGATCACAGATCTACTAGGCGTCGTAGATAAGATCGATAGGGATGAGGAGGGGCGTGTAAAGTTCCACTTCGTCATCATCGACTACCTAGCGGAGGTTAAGGGCGGAAACCTAAAGGCATCCTCCGACGCCCTAGAGGCGAGATGGGTTAAACCCGAGGAGTTTCCAAGGTTCAGGATGTCGCCAACCCTAGTGGAGCTCCTCAGGCGTATAGGCCTATATCCAGAAGGTGGAGAGAAGAAGTAGAAAAGGGAGGGCGCTCATCTCCTATATAGATAGATGGTGTGCGTCCTATAGCCCTCCTTGAATCTCATATTCTTCTCCGCATCCCATCCAGGGATCGAGAAGTCGTGGGTTACAACCCTCGCACCTGGCCGAAGCTCCCTCTCCAACTTCGGCCTCACACGCTCATTTGCACCGGTTGTGAGATACATCGTCACCACATCGGCTCGGCTTAGGTCTACTTCCATGAGGTCTCCGAGGATTATCTGAACCCTATCCCCGAGGCCTAGGGCCTCCACCTTGGCCCTGGCCTCCCTCACCAGCTTCGGATTAAGCTCGACTCCCACACCTATGGCCTTGAACTCCTGGGCTGCCGTGATGACTATGCGTCCATCGCCGCATCCGAGGTCGTAGACAACCTCCCCAGGCTTAACCTCCGCGTATTGAAGCATCTTCCTCACGACGCTCATAGGGGAGGCGACGAAGGGAGCTAGGCTTCTACTCCTCCGGAACACGACTCTTCGCCAGCCTCTCTAATCCACCACCGACAAGATAAAAAGCGTTTCCCCAACCATCTACTCGATGCCGCGCGTCATCATACTAGGCTACGACGGACTGGAGCTTACACTCGTAGAACGCCTAGAGCTGAGAGGCCTAATGCAGAGGGAATACGGCAAGGTGAGGGTTCCCATAGCTGGAGGCCTTGAGGATCCCTCGACGCCCATAGTTTGGACCAGCTTCATAACCGGCCAGCCACCGGAGGTTCATGGCATAGATATGCCCCTACTCTGGGATAAATTGGACGCCGTTAGGCATGGGGTTAGGAGGCTTGGCCCCCTCTATCGGTTGATGAGATGGCTGAGGCTGGGTAAGGCCGTTAGGAGGGCTGTGGGGGCGAAGCCGAGATTCCCGAGGCGTGAGGACATTCGATGTGAAACTCTCTTCGACGTGGTGAGGCCGAGCGTGGCGATAAGCGTCCCCGTCTATAACGAGGATCTATGGGAGAGATATCCGATTGGAGGCGTAGCTAAGGCGAGGGAGGATCCCGAGTATAGGAAGTGGTATGTCAGCCGTGTAAGGGAGCTCCATGAGGAGGATGTTGAGGCCCTTTTCAGCGCCCTGGAGAGGGATGATTGGAGGCTGCTGATGGTTCACCTCTACATCACGGACATCCTCGGCCATTTATACTGGGGGACGGAGCGTCTAACCGTCCTCTACGAGGAGATGGATCTATTGACGCGTAGGGTGAAGGAGAGGCTTAGGCCGAGGGATGTGGTGCTCATCGTCTCCGATCACGGCATGGAGAGGCTGGGACATACGAAGTATGGGTTCTACAGCCTGAACATAAGGCTGGGCCTGGGGGAGCCAAGCATAACAGACTTCTTCAACATAATAAAATCCCTCGTGGAGATGGATGAGATTTAGGGTTCACCAACCCTCCGAAAATCCCTCTTATAAGTAGCCACCACTTATAAGCTATTTAAGGGGATTTGGATATAGTTTCTGTGGAGTCTATGAAGTTCGTTCAGTTGAGGTCTATGAGGGACTTGGTGATGCTCGTCGCCTCCTCTCCGGCTGTGAACGTCATCCAGCATCTAAGCCTCGGCTCTGCGCACCTATACTTCGTCATCGCCGGAACCATGAGGGAGATGTTCATCTACTTCGTTAAGATGGGTGAACGGGTTGAGGGGAGCTTCATCATCTACAACACCTATACGGGGGAGATAAGCTACAGCGATCGACTCAGAGTTGAGCCGAATTTGACGTCTATACCCATCGTGGAGATAGAGAATCAGAATCTCCTCCCCCAGGAGCTCCTATCAGAGGTGGAGGGGTTGTGATGTCATCCCCAGAGGATAGGAAGAAGAGGATTCAGATCAGCATAGAGAACGTCGTCGCATCCGCGACTCTGGATCAGAGGATCGACCTCCTCTCCATCCTGAAGACCTTTAAGAATGTCGAGTATCGCCCCAAACAGTTCCCAGGCCTAGTCTTCAGGCTTAAGAGGCCTAAGACGGCGACGCTGATATTCAGCTCTGGGAAGATGGTCTGCACCGGTGCGAAGTCGGAGAAGCAGGCTAAGAGCGCCGTTAGGAAGGTTGTGAGGGAGCTTAAGAACAGCGGCATCATCATCCTCGGTAAACCTGAGATCGTCATACAGAACATCGTCGCCTCCGCAAATCTGGGGGGCAGAATCGACCTTGAGACGGCTGCCGACATCATGGATAACGTCATGTACGAACCAGAGCAATTCCCAGGCCTAATATACAGGATGGATGACCCGAAGGTGGTTATGCTCCTCTTCGCCAGCGGGAAGCTCGTCTGCACCGGCGCGAAGGATGAGAAGATGGTGAGGGAGGCCGTTGAGAAGCTTCACAGCCTCCTGGAGGAGCTTGGCCTCATCTACTATGAGGATGAAGGCTGATGAGCCTTGCCGTCGAAGGACGACCTCGAGGAGAGGGCGCTTAGGCTGCTATACGAGGCCGGTGAGGAGGGGATACTTCAGAGCGAGATGTGGAAGAAGCTGGGCGTCACTAGTAGGGAGGGCTCCAGGCTTGCCATCAGATTTGAGGAGCGGGGTATAATAGAGCGTAAGAGGGTTCTCCACAATGGCCGTTGGACGTATAGGCTTTACTCCAAGCGTAAACCCATAACCCTCGACTCCCTGGAGGGATGCCCCTGCCTAACCTGCGACGACATAGATCGCTGCTTCCCAGGGGGAGAGAAGTCTCCCACGACATGTGAACTCCTGGAGCGATGGATAGAGGAGCACATCGAGGCTGAGAGGGGTTGAGATGGCCTATGAGTTTAGACGCCTACTCTACGCCTCCGCCTTCTTCCTCCTCATCGCCCTCTCCATAGGTGGGATACATCTCCTGAGAAATGCGATGGGCGTCTCCTACCCCCTGATGGTTGTGGTATCTCAGAGCATGGTTCCAACCCTCGGCGTCGGAGACCTCATCCTAGTCAGCTCGATAGGGGACTTCAACAACGTCAAGGCCGCCCCACCCCCCGATGGCGATATACTCGTCTTCGAGAGGCCAGGCCGCCCCAAGGAGTATATCGTTCACAGAGCCGTCGAGAAGTATATGGAGGGGGATAAATGGCTATTCGTCACCAAGGGGGATAACAATCCAAGGGAGGATTACACACCCGTCTCCCAGGATCACGTATTGGGTAGGGTTGTGGGGAGGATACCGATCCTAGGCTATCTACCACTCCTCCTCAAGACGCGGGGTGGCATGGGGTTTATCCTCGCCCTCATGCTCCTCATCCTCCTCTCAGATATCCTCATACCCCGTAGAGGGGATGTTCAAGCCGGTGGGATCGTCAGCCCCCTAGTCCTACTAACCCTGCTTCCAGCCCCCCTCATCTATCCGATTCTACTGAGGCCTGGGTGGGAGGTGGAGGTGGAGCTTCTAGCCCTATTAACCTGGTATATCGGCTGCCCCTTAATCCCCCTAGCCCTAGATGACGACTCCTCCATGATCCTCTGGCTCTACCACCTCGTCTTATCGGTCATCCCCATAGCCTGCGACCTCACCTGGAGGCTCTATAAGATCACTCCAAGCATGTGGTGGTACGTCTCGGGGAGCACAGTCCCCGTTTCGCTGCTATTGATGAGGGAGACCCCCCTATATCAGGAGGCCTTCAGACATCTACTCCTATTCACCCTGCCTGGATGCCTCCTCTTCTTCGCCTCCCTCACGGCTAAGAGGAGGGGTCTAATACCCAGAACCGTCTAGGGATCCCCTAAAAGCAGTTTTACTCCCCCTATCGAGTGGACATACCATAGATGTATGAGCTTCTTCATCACCCTCGCCGTCAAGCCCTTCATCCTTAAGCCCCAAAGCTCCCCGATGGCGTGTCTCCTACCCAGCGTCACGATCTCCCCGACGCGCTCTCCAATATAGCGTCTCATCTTTCCCCCCGTGAGGGAGGCGTAGATGTTGTGGGAGACCACGTCGGCCTGAGCCATGGCGATGTGAGCCGAGGGAGGGAGGGGCTTACCAGTCTCGCCGTCTAGGGCGCAGGAGGCGTCGCCGACGACGTAGATGTCCTCATAACCCCAGGCATGGCAGTAGTCGTCGATCCTGATTCTACCCTTCACCATCTCGAAGTCTCCGCCCACAGCCCTGTTACAGGTGACTCCCCCCGTCCAGATGGTTAGATCGGAGTGTATCATTCGCCCGCTCTTAAGCTCCAATCCCTCCCTTAAAGCCCTCTTCACGGGGTCGCCGGTCACTATCTCAACGGACTTAGAGGCGAGGATCTCCTCAGCCATCTTGGAGAGCTCTGGATTCCACCCTGGTAGGATGTGGGGCATCGCCTCGACGAGGGTTAAAAGGCTATCCGGCCTCCTCAACCCATATCTCTCTATCAGCATTGGAATCCACTCCGCGAGCTCCCCCGCCAGCTCCGTGCCGGTGAATCCGCCTCCCGCGACCACGATCCTTGGAGGCGTCTCCCCCCTCCCAGCCTCCCTGAAGAGCTCCTCTATTCGCCTCCTGATCTCCCTGGCTGCCTCATAGCTGTTAAGCACCAGGCTGTTCTCCTCAAGGCCCTCTATACCATAGTATTGTGGGCTGCTTCCCAGGGCGATGACAAGGATGTCGAAGGGCATCTCACCCTCAGATGTGACGACGACCCTGCGATGGGCATCTATCCTCTCAACCCTCATCTTCCTGAACTCTATCCGTTTACCGCCGATCACCTTGGAGAGGGGGACGATTATGTCCCTTTCATCATAATCGGGGCCGCAGACCTCATGTATCCTATATAGATACTGATGATAGTCGTTCTGATCTATGAGTATGATCCTCCCCATCCCCCGCTTCAGCCGTTTCTCAAGCCTCAGAGCCACCCTCAGGCCGCCTATCCCAGCTCCCAGGATCATTATCTCCCTCTCTCGACCCTCCAAGAGGCACACCCCAGAGTTTTCTCCAAGCTATCTCCCTCTCCCCTAATAAGTTCTAAGATTCATTGAGGCTGAGACCCACCTCAGAAACTTTAAAATCATCCATATCCTATTGTGCTGAGTTGTCCATGATGTTTCAGGAGCTTCGGAAAGTTAGGCACTTCCTCTACGTCGCAGACCTAAAGCCGCTCGTCTACATCCTGATGTCCATCGCCATCATCGCCATCCTATACGGCCTATACAGACATTGGAGGCTCTGGTTTCACGGCGGTGAGAAGCCCAGCTTCGACAGGCCTCTAACTCGGATCGGGAGGCTCCTCCTCTATGGATTGCTACAGCTACGCGTCGCCTCCGATGGATACGCCGGCCTGATGCATCTCTCCCTCTACATCGGCTGTCTAGGTCTGGGGTTGGCGACGGTGACTAGAAGCGTCGACTACTACCTCTTCCACGGCTCCATCCTCCTAGGTCAGCGATACCTATACTTCAAGTTGATGGCCGATGTCTCAGGCCTCCTGATGCTCGTAGGGGTCTTAATGGCATTGTTCAGGAGGATTCTAAGGCTGAAGGAGGGTCTATCGACGAGTCTAGGCGACATCCTCATCCTCCTAGATCTCCTCGCCATCCTCGTCACCGGCTTCCTCCTCGACGGGTTGATGAACGCAGCCTATCGTAGACCCTGGATCGACCCCTGGACGCCCATTGGGACGCCCATCTCCAACCTCTTCATGGGATGGTCTGCCTCCTCCATCAAGGCTCTCTATCGACCCCTATGGGTGCTGCACCTAACCCTGGCGATGGGGACTATGGCCGTCATACCCTACACAAAGCTCTCCCACCTCCTAGTCGGGGGCTTCCTAAACCTCCTCCTCTCAAGACTTGAGGAGCCGAACACCTTCAAGCCCATTCCAGAGATATACAGGATAGTCGAGGAGGGGGGAGTCCTCGGAGTCTCAAAGCTCTCAGAGGTCAGCTGGAGGGAGAGGCTCGACTATGACTCCTGCGTCGAGTGCGCCCGATGCCATGAGGTCTGCCCAGCGAAGATCAGCGGGAAGCCCCTATCGCCGATGGAGGTGATGACGACCCTGAGGGACGCGATGAATCGAGGCCTATGGGATGAAGTCCTGACACCTGGAAGGGTTGAGGCCTCGGTCATCTGGTCATGCGTCACGTGTGGAGCCTGCGTCGCCGAGTGTCCACTGCTGCTGAATCAGGTTGAGACCCTCATCGACCTTAGGCGTGGCCTCTACATCTCGGAGGCGGAGGTTCCAAGAGAGGTTCAGGAGCTCTCCTATAACATCATGTCCAAGGGGAATCCCTACGGATTCCCATCGAAGGAGCGGGAGGATTGGCTGAGAAGCCTCGTCGACCAAGGCCTGGCGGAATG
>Ga0190363_1002410_pt1 | contig 10701 bp, 9 predicted proteins | sample 48721867_MG_FD_161272 | JGI IMG/M metagenome (GOLD analysis project Ga0190363, IMG submission 161272) | Hydrothermal vent microbial mat bacterial communities from Southern Trench, Guaymas Basin, Mexico - 4872-18-6-7_MG | ecosystem: Environmental > Aquatic > Marine > Hydrothermal vents > Microbial...
GACCGAGTTCCCTATCGGCCTTCCCGAGGTAGTAATCGAAGTTCCTGGCCATAAGCTTCCCCTCCATAGGATGTTCCAGGGGGAACATCATCTGGCATACATCCGGCTGCTTTATGGGATGGCCGCGGTATCCGTCGTACTCCATGTACACGCCGAGCTTCCGGTCGAAGGGAAGGTACATCTTATCGGCGATCTCCTCCCATTCGGGGGGAGGTTTCCTCCCCAGGACCCTGCATACCCTGGCAGCGGTGCGCAGGTTCCAGGCGGCTATTGCGTTCGTGAAGGCACTGTTGTCCACGGTGGGCAGGCCCCACGTCTCGCAGGTGGATTCGTCCGGGGGAACGACGCCGAGTATCTCGTACCGGTCCGCCTCGGAGTTGTAGACGGCACGGCTGGCCCAGAATTTAGCGGTCTCCACGATGATGGGCCCTGCACATCTTCTGAGGTAGTCCCTATCCCCGGTCGCAAGCCAGTACTGCCACTGGCCCCAGGCCACATCCCCAGTTACGTGTATCTCACGGGAATAGCCTCCCCGGGAGACCTCCCTGCCGGTACGTGCGCTCTTCCAGGGGTATGCGGCCCCCTCGTATCCCTGTCTCGTAGCGTTCTCACGGGCAGCTTCGAACGTGCGAAAGCGATATCTGACTATGCTCTCGGCCAGCTCGGGATAAAGGGGAAGTAGGGCCGGCAGCATGAAGAACTCCGCATCCCAAAATATCCGGCCTCCCCAGCCGTCGTTAGAAAGGCCCATGGGTGGGATGCTGTGGTCCTGCCCCTCACGGACGCTCGAGAGCAGATGGTAGAGGCAGGCATGTATGCGTCTCTGGAGCTTGGGGTCCTCAACCAAGATGTCGCCCTCCCACAGTCTGGCCCAGGCTTCGGAATGCTCCTTCAGGAGCCTTTCGTACCCCTTATCCTTCGCCTCGGCCACCTTATCCTCGGCGTCCTTCGAGGGGATGGAGGAGTCGTACGAGGTGAAGAAGCTCACATATTTGTGGAAGGTGTACCTCCTCCCCCTTTCGACATGCAGCCGGGTCCTGTGCACCACCCTTCCGGAACCTGGGAAGCGCGCCTCCTGCCTGAGGACTACGCCCTCAGGAGGGGAGATGTACACGGCCTGAGCTATCCTCGTCCCGGAGGACCTCGCCTCCACCTCGGCCCAGATGTGATACGCTCCACCTCCCCCCTCCCTCGGGAGCAGGGCATCGGAAGGACCGAAGTCTAAGGAGTTCTCTACGGCGACCTCCCCGTCGTAACCGGGCACGAAGGAGAACTTGAGGACTGCCAGGTGGGGGTCCGACCTGGAGACGAAGAAGGCCATATCGAAATCCGTCCTCCTGCCGCCGTGTGTCCAGGAGTATCCGGTGAGGAGGACGGCCCTCCTTACGTCCAGGACCTGACGGTAACCCCGGACCCCATCGTCCAACCTCAGCCAGCCCCCTCCGTCCCAGAAGTCCACCCCGCTCCACCTCGGCACCTCCACCAGCTCCTCTTCCTCCCCCCCGTATACGCCCGCTATGAAGCTCCGGCCCCCTGTGCCCTTCGGGGAGGTCTGAACCCCCAGATATCCGTTGCCCAGATAGGAAGGATAGTAAGGTTCGACCGAGGTGGCCTCGAGTTTCCATGTCTCCATCCTTCCCCCCTTCTTAGAGGTCCCGAGCAAGTTGGCTAAATATACCACAGGTTCCCCTTCCGGTCAAGAGAAACCCTTGATTTCGCCTCGGAAATGGGTTATACTTCGGAAGGGACACTTCAGATAGGGAGGGGGTATGATTCCAGTTATACTTCTGATAGCTGGAACCGCCTCGGCTCAGGAGGAGACCTTCGAGGAGTACCTCAGACAGCAGAGGGAAGCATACGAGGCCTACAAGGAGGAGGTGACGAGGCAGTACGAAGAGTTCGTGAAAGCCGAGAGGGAGGCCTTCAGAAGGTTCAAGGAGGAGGTGGAGAGGAAGTGGAGGGAGTTCGTAGGCTCCACCGAGAAGGACTGGGTCGAGTATCACCACAACCTGAACGTGCGCACGAAGGTGGACTTTGAAAAGGGGGAGGCCGAGGTGGAGGTGCTGGTGAACTCGGACCCCGAGGAGGACGTGGCGAGGCTCAGACGGGCCGTTGTGGAGCTCGTGAAGGACAGGGGGACGAGCTCGGACTACGAGGTGAGGATGCCGGACGGGACGGTGGACGTCCCCAAGCCCTTGGGGGACGAACCTGTGCTCTCCGGACAGCTCAGGACGTCTGACGGGAAGCTCGTGACCGAGGAGAACGCTGAGGTCTTCGCAAGGGAGGTCGTGCGGGAGCCGTACATAAAGAGGGAGAAGGTCGTTGGCAAGGACGGGAAGGTGAGGACCAAGATCTCCGTGAAGTTCCCCCTCGTGCCCGAACATTTGAGGATAAGGGCCAGAAGGTATGCGGACATAGTCCACGAATATGCGTCCAAGTTCGAGCTTCCCCCTCCGTTGGTGTTCGCCGTCATCCACACCGAAAGCCACTTCAACCCTAAGGCCCGCTCGCCTGTACCTGCCTACGGTCTCATGCAGCTCGTGCCGACCTCAGGAGGGCGTACAGCTTACAAGTACATCTACAAGGAGGACAAAGTGCTTCCTCCGAGCTACTATTTCGTCCCCAGGAACAATGTGGAGCTGGGCTGCGGGTACCTCCACTACCTCAGGAACAGGATGTTCGGAAGGGTATCGGACGACAGAAAGGCGCTGTACTGTGCGGTGGCGGCCTATAACACCGGCCCGAGCAACGTGGCGAGGGCGTTCGTGGGGAGGAGGTCGCTGAGGAGGGCCATACCCATCATAAACCGGATGGCCCCGGACGAGGTCTTCGAAAGGCTCCGCAGGAAGCTCCCGTATCGGGAGACCAGGGATTATGTAAAGAAGGTCTTCGGCCGTATGCCGTTGTATATGGAATGATGGAGAAGAGGGTCGCCACCTCAGGATGTGTTGGGAGTTTGAGGAAGTTCGGACGATATGTTCCCGAGACAGGTCCACATAGATCGTCTCCGCCGTGAGCTTAACCCCCAGCAGTGGGCCGCAGTGTCAGCAGGGCCGGGACCTAAGCTCGTGATAGCAGGGGCCGGAAGCGGGAAGACCAGGGTCGTGACCTACAGGGTGGCGTACCTCATAGCCCAAGGGGTGGACCCCTCCAACATCCTCATGGTGACGTTCACCAACAAGGCCGCAAGGGAGATGCTCTCGAGGGTCGAGGCCCTGGTGGGTCCGGAAGCCCGCAGGGTCTGGGGAGGTACGTTCCACGCAGTGGGGAACAGGGTCCTCAGAGGCCACGCGCACCTTTTAGGGTACAGGCCGAACTATACCATACTGGACGAGGAGGACCAGAGGGACTTCATAAGGCTCTGCATAACCGACGAGGGGATACCGATAAAGGAGGTGAGGTTCCCCTCCCCCGGCCTCGTAAGGGATGTGCTGAGCTTCTCCCGCAACACCGGCACCCCAGTACCCGAGGTGCTGGAGAGGTACCACCCTTACTTCCTCGAATGGGCCGAGGACATAGAACGCATAGGGAGGAGGTACGACGAAAGGAAGCTCTCGGCCAACGCCATGGACTACGACGACCTGCTTTCGAACTGGCTGAGGCTCCTCAGGGAGTTCCCCCAGGTTCTGGAGCTTTACGGAAGGAAGTTCGAGCACATACTCGTGGACGAGTACCAGGACACCAACCTGCTTCAGGCCGAGATAGTCGAGCTGCTGGCCTCCAAGAACGGAAGGAACATAATGGTCGTGGGCGACGACGCCCAGAGCATATACGCCTTCAGGGGGGCGCGCTACGAGAACATCCTCCGCTTCCCCGAGCGTAACCCCGGGACCGAGGTCTTCAAGCTCGAGATAACCTACCGAAGCACCCCCCAGATACTCGACCTCACCAACGCCAGCATAAGCAAAAACAGGAACCAGTTCCACAAGACCCTGAGGCCCACCCGCCCCGACGGGCCGAAACCCTTCCTCGTACCCGTGGAGGATGTATACGAAGAGGCGAGGTTCGTGGCGGGGAGGGTCCTGGAACTCAGGGACGAGGGCGTTCCCCTGAACCGCATAGGTGTGCTCTACCGTGCCCACTCCCACAGCATGGTGCTCCAGGGGGAGCTTGCGAGGAGGGGGATACCGTACGAGGTCAGGAGCGGGCTAAGGTTCTTCGAACAGGCCCATGTAAAGGACGTCTTAGCGTACCTCAGGATCGTGCACAACCCCTACGACGAGGTGGCCTGGAGGAGGGTCCTCCTCATGATCCCCGGGATAGGAAACGTGAGGGCTGCGAGGATATGGGAGAGGATAAGGGGGTCCTCAGATCCCTTGGAAGAACTTGAAGAGGCCGGCGACTTCCTCCCCTCATACGTTCTCCCATCGTGGAGGAGGTTCGTGGAGGACTTAACGGCCCTGAGGAAGGCCCGAAGTCCTGGGGAATCTGTGGAGATAGTGCTGAACTCCGACTACAGGGACTACCTGAGGACAGCTTACGACGACCCCGAGTCCAGGCTCGAGGACCTGTACCAGCTCGCTGTCCTGGCAAGGCAGTACGGTAGCCTCGAGGAGTTCCTCACCCAGCTCGTGCTGCTGGGGGAGCTGTACGGCGGGGAGCTGAGGCCCGACCTCTACGACCAGGAGAGGCTGGTCCTGAGTTCCGTGCCCCAGGCCAAGGGGCTGGAGTGGTGGGCGGTCTTCGTCCTCAGGATGGCCGAGGGGGCCTTTCCCTCCCCCATGGCGCTCAGGGAGGATGAGGGGGAGGAGGAAGAGAGGAGGGTTTTTTATGTGGCCACGACCAGGGCCCAGCAGGAGCTGTACCTCCTCTATCCCATAACAGATTACACCCCATCCGGCTCTGCGGTGCTCATGGGGCCTTCAAGGTTCATCGGGGAGCTCGACGAGGACCTATACCAGGTCGTAAGCTCGGAGGAGATGGCAGGATGAGGTTCCGGGTGGGGAAGCTACCGCAGGGGGTCTTGGAGAGGCTCCTGAGGGAATATTCCACCCTGGACGAGAGGGTGGTCGTGGGTCCGAAGGTCGGGGAGGACTGTGCGGTCGTAGATTTTGGGGAGAAGTATCTGGTCGTTAAGACCGATCCCATAACCTTCGCCACCGAGGACATCGCCTGGTACGTGGTGAACATAAACGCGAACGATGTGGCCACCATGGGCGCAAGGCCCAGATGGTTCCTGTGCACGGCCCTGCTTCCGGAGGGCGTAGGGGAAGAGGAGGTGGAAGCCCTCTTCGCATCCCTGAAGGACGCTGCCGAGGAGTTGGGCGTCTCCCTCTGCGGGGGGCATACAGAGATAACCTACGGGCTGGAAAGGCCCATACTTGTGGGTCAGATGTTGGGGGAGGTCGAAAGGGAGAAGCTCGTGCGCTCCGACGGTGCGAGGCCCGGGGATATAATTCTGCTCACCAAGGGCCTCGCCATAGAGGCCACCGCCCTTCTGGCCAGGGAGTTCCCGGAGAAGGTGAGGGGGGCCTTCGGGGAGGAGTTCTTGGAAAGGTGCAGGAACTACCTAAGGGATCCCGGGCTCAGCGTGGTCCCCGAGGCGCTCGCAGCCTGCGGTGCCGGGAGGGTCCATGCGATGCACGACCCCACCGAAGGGGGGGTGGCCACCGGCCTCAGGGAGCTCGCCCACGCATCGGGCGTGGGGATGGAGGTATGGGAGGAGGGGCTCTTCGTCTCCGAGGAGACCAGGGCCATCTGCGGGGCCTTCGGGGTAGATCCCCTGGGAGCCATATCCTCTGGAGCCCTGCTCATAGCGGTGGACCCCGAGGACGCACCTTCTGTCAGGGAGGCCGTTTCCGCCATGGGGATAAGGTGCGAGGAGGTAGGGGTCGTCAGAGAAAGCTCCTTCGGGGTGAAATTGAGGAGGGAGGGGAGGCTCCTGGACCTTCCGGAGTTCGGGAGGGACGAGGTGGCGAAACTCTTCGAACGAGGGGAGGCACGTCCTTTCCATGAAGGCCGTCCGATGGCGTGTGGTGGAGGAGCACAGGATATGGAGCCCCGGATGTGAGCCCATGGCCGGGCGTTGAGGGAGGGACTATGGGGAAGGGATACTTCGGACCGTACGGGGGCCAGTTCGTTCCGGAGACCCTCATGGCCCCCTTGGAGGAGCTGGAGAGGGCTTACCTCGAGGCAAAGGAGGACCCGAGCTTCCGGGAGGAGCTCGAAGGGCTCCTGAGGGACTACGGGGGGAGGCCGACGCCGCTCTACTTCGCCCGCAGGCTCACCGAACACTGGGGAGGGGCGAAGGTCTACCTTAAAAGGGAGGACCTGCTCCATACCGGCGCCCATAAGCTCAACAACACCTTGGGACAGGGGTTGTTGGCCAGGAGGATGGGTAAGACCCGCCTCATAGCCGAGACGGGGGCGGGTCAGCACGGGGTCGCCACGGCCACAGCGGCGGCGGTGCTCGGGATGGAGTGCGAGATATACATGGGGACGGAGGACATGAGACGGCAGGAGCTTAACGTCTTCAGGATGAAGCTATTGGGGGCCAAGGTGACCCCGGTGGATTCCGGGAGCAGGACCCTCAAGGATGCCATAAACGAGGCCCTGAGGGACTGGGTCACTAATGTGAGGACCACCCACTACCTGCTCGGCTCGGTCTTAGGTCCACATCCCTATCCGACCATCGTCAGGGACTTCCAGAGCGTGATAGGGAGGGAGGCCAGGGAGCAGATACTTCGTGCCGAAGGCCGCCTTCCCGACCTCCTTATAGCCTGCGTCGGAGGTGGGAGCAATTCCATAGGCCTCTTCTGGGAGTTCCTGAAGGATGGGGAGGTCGGGATGGTCGGGGTGGAGGCGGGGGGCCTCGGACTGGAGACCGGAAGACATGCCTCGAGGTTTCAGGGGGGCTCCTTGGGGGTGCTCCACGGGACGAAGACCTTCGTGCTCCAGACCCCGGACGGCCAGATAGGGCGGACCCATTCGGTGGCCGCGGGCCTGGACTACCCGGCCGTGGGGCCGGAACATTCGTACCTGAGGGAGATAGGGAGGGTCGAATACACTTCCGTCACGGACGAGGAGGCCTTAGAGGCCTTCGCCCTCTGCAGCAGGCTTGAAGGAATAATACCGGCCCTCGAGAGCGCCCACGCTTTGGCGCACGCAGCCAAGGTCGTACCAGAGATGCCCAGGGATTCCGTGGTGGTCGTCAACCTTTCGGGGAGGGGGGACAAGGACGTCCGGCAGGTGGCAGCCTTGAAGGGTGAGATGGGGGTAGAGAAAGGAGGGACGGATGCGCCGTAGGAAGCAAAACACTTGGATATGGTGGCTCGTGGCCACCCTCTTCCTCGGAGGGCTGGCCTTGGGACTGTACCTCTCCCTCCGCTCCATGCGCAGGCCGGAGGAGGCCGGAGGGGAGGCCCCCGAAGGATAGCCTCAGGCAGCCTTCATGACCTTCCCGGCCTTAAGGCACCTCGTGCAGACCCGGATGATCCTGGGGGCCCCGTCCACTATGGCCCGCACCCTCTGGAGGTTCACCTGCGCCTTCCTGCGGGTCACGCCGGTTATCTTGCGGCCGGCCCCTCCCTTGCGCTTTGGGGCTCCCCTCCGGGCCACTTTGTTGCCCAAGAGCCCCTTCCTTCCGCATATCTCGCACGCCCTGGCCATATCTCATCCCTCCTTCAGTTTGACAGGTTTACCTTCGGCGGCCGAACGTTCTGCGGCTAAGGTCAGCTCTAAGGTCCTCAGGGCATCCTCGTAGGAGGAGCGGATCCCGGAAGGGTCGCCCGAGCTTACGGCCTGGACGAAGACCCTATCCTCGTCGAGGCCTCCTCCCTCCCTTATCTCCGTCCTTCCGGGCTCGCATATCTCCAGCCTGTCCGGGGATATCTTGACGGCCCAATCCCTGCCGTATACCTCCAGCCCCACCCTGCCTCCCGCCCTCGTTATGCAGGCCGAGGCGATCTCAGCCACCGCCCCGCTTTGGAACGCAAGCTGGACCAAGGTCACGTCGTACACATCGTAGTCGGGCACATCCCTCATGAGTCCCGTCCTCGCTATCGCCCTGACCTCGGCGACCTCGCCGAGGAGGTACCTGGCGAGGTCGAATATGTGGGTGGTCTGCTCCACCACCTGTCCCCCGCTCTTCTCCTTCCTCCTCCACCACCACACCCCCGGCATACCTCCTATCCAGTACCCCAGAGCGAACCCCACGTCCCTTCCCTTCAGGAACTCCTTGGCTCCCTCGGTCGCCCCCATGTACCTCCAGTGGTACCCGACGGAGGATATGACCCCTTTTTCCTTTATCGCGGAGGCCACCTCCCTCGCCCTCTCGAGGGAAAGCCCGATGGGCTTCTCGACGAATATGGCCGTGCCCCTCTCGACGGCCAACAGTTCCTGGTCGGTGTGGGCGAAGGGGGGAAGACATATGAATACGGCGTCCATCTCCTCTTCGTCGTACATCCTCCTGTGGTCCGTGTACGCCCTCCCGCCGTACTGGGAGACGGCCCACTTAGCCCTTTCCTCATCTATATCGCAGAACGCCACCAGCTCCACGTCCTCCATCCCCGAAAGCCTTGCAAGGTGGCTTTTAGCTATCCCCCCCACCCCTACGAACCCGATCCTTACCGACATATCCCCTCCTACATGAACTGTTTGAGGTATGCGACCGACCTTGGCAGGCTCTCCTCCGGGTCCCCAGGGACCCTGCACTCCATGGCCATGAACTTGTCGTATCCTACGTCCTTGAGGGCCCTGAACCCCGACTCGAAGTCCGTGTGCCCCCATCCGGGGAGGACCCTGTTGCTGTCGGCTAAATGGACGTGATATATGTACTTCCCCGCCCTCCTTATGGACTCGGCTATGTCCGCCTCCTCTATGTTCATGTGGAAGAAGTCCGCCATTATCCTCACCCCGGAGCTTCCCACCTCCTCCACATATTCCACGGCCTGGTCCAGGGTGTTGAGGAAGTGGGTCTCGTACCTGTTCAGGGGCTCGAGCAACAGCACGGACCCCACCTTCTCGGCGTGCCTGGCGAGGTCGTAGAGGAGGGTCAAAAGCAGCTCCCTTTCTAGCTCCTCGGGCTTCTTGTAGGGAGAGAGGTCCGGAAGCTTCGGAGGGCCGAACACCGGCACGAATATGAGCCCCACCGCCCCGAGCTCTGCGGCTGCCTCCAAGAGGGCCTTCACGTCCTCGACCGCCACCTTCCTCTCCTCGGGGTCGGGGCTTAAGGGGCTACCCCTGTACCCTGCGCATATCGTGCTGACCTTGAGGGAGCTCCGGGTCATCTCGGACTTCACCTCGTCCAGCCTATCCCTCAGGTCCCTCCCCCAGAACTCCACCCCCTCGAACCCGTACTTGGCTAAGTTTTCGAGCTTCTCCTTTAGAGTCTTCCCCGGAGCCAAGTTCTCCTGGCAGGCGAGCTTCATCTCTCCTCCCTCCTTTATAGCCCCAAAAAGTTCCCCGCTTAGATACTTTTTGGGGACCCCTATACTACCAGTCTCCCACCGAACCGTCCTCGTGGAAGAGCATGGGGCTCCTCCAGTCGTGTCCCAGCTTGTCCTCGACGGCCTCATCGTCCAGCTCTATCCCGAGCCCGGGCCCCTCGGGAACCTCAACGTATCCCGACACCATCTTGAAGGGCTCCTTGAGGTACCCTTCGCCCAGCGTCGTGAACTCCTGTACGAGGAAGTTGGGAATGCAGGCGTCCAACTGAACGCAGGCGGCGAGTGATATGGGTCCCAAAGGATTGTGCGGGGCGATTCCTGCGTAGTAAACCTCGGCCATCGCCGCTATGGTCCTACATTCGAATATCCCCCCGGCATGGCAGAGGTCGGGCTGGAGCACGGAGGCGGCCTGCTTTTCGAGGACCTCCCTGAACCCCCACTTCGTGAAGAGCCTTTCGCCCGTGGCCACCGGGATGGAGGTGGCCCTGGCCACCTTGGCCAGGGCGTCCACGTTCTCGGGAAGGCAGGGTTCCTCTATGAACATGAGGTCGAACTGCTCTAGAGCCTGCGCCAGCCTTATCGCCATGGCGGGGCTGGTCTGGCCGTGGAAGTCCACGGCTAAGTCCACGTCCCTCCCCACCGCATCCCTGATCGCCCCGACCCTCTCCACCACCTGGTCCACGACCGATGGTCTGTCCACGATCCTTATGGGGGCCACGTTCCATAAAGCCGAAGGGAGGGGTGAGTCCTTCCTCGGGGCCGTAACCCCGAGCCCCATCTTCAAGGCCGTGAAGCCTTCGCTCACCAGCTTCCTTGCGTTTTCGGCACACTCCTGCGGCGTCCTTCCTCCGCAGTGGGCGTAGAGCCTTATCCTATCCCTGCATTTCCCCCCTAGAAGTTGGTACACCGGGACTCCGAGCCACTTCCCGAGGATATCCCATAGGGCCTGCTCTATCCCGCTTATGGCGCTCGTAAGTACTGGGCCTCCACGGTAGAAGGAATGCCTGTACATGGATTGCCAGTGGTGCTGTATCCTCCTCGGGTCCTTGCCCAAGAGGTGGTGCTCGAGTTCGTGCACGGCCTGGGCCACGGTCCTCGCCTTCCCCTCGACTATCGGCTCCCCGTAGCCCACGATCCCCTCGTCGGTGTAGACCTTCAGGAAGCACCATCTGGGCTTCACAAGGAGAGTTTCGAGCTTAGTTATCTTCATCTCCGGGAGATCATGGTCCTGAGCCTGTCGGCCGCCCTGGCGGCGTTGTTCGCAACTTCTCCTATGGCCTTGGCGAGCTCCGAGAGATGGTAGACACCTGCGGGA
>Ga0190363_1002411_pt1 | contig 10696 bp, 9 predicted proteins | sample 48721867_MG_FD_161272 | JGI IMG/M metagenome (GOLD analysis project Ga0190363, IMG submission 161272) | Hydrothermal vent microbial mat bacterial communities from Southern Trench, Guaymas Basin, Mexico - 4872-18-6-7_MG | ecosystem: Environmental > Aquatic > Marine > Hydrothermal vents > Microbial...
AACGGTCATTTTAACACCTGCAGACCTTATCCTCGCCTCAAGAGACCCTCTTAAAATTCTTAAGGCTAATGCAGAAAGATCTTCCTCCGTTTTCTCATTGGAAGCGAGTGCTATCACCTCAACTGGAGCTTTTCTCCCTCTTTTCGAGATTTTAGATGCCTTTAGCACGGCCCTTACCGGTTTTGAATACTCTATCCTTGTAATGAAGTATATCAAAGGCTTATAGGTTATTAAAAGGGCTTTTGAGTTCTCAAACGCTTCTTCCAGAGATTCAACATTCTCAGAAGGTTCTACCCTAATAAGCTCATCCACTATCCTTCGGAACTGCCTTCTTCCCGTGTCAGGGTAAAGGTACTTCCTATGTCCAATGATGTAAAGCCCAACTCTATACCCTCTTTGGGTGAAGTAGTATGATATGGCATTTGTAGCTTCGACTGCAGCCTCAAAATAGTTTCTTATAAGCTCTCCATGCCTCATGTAGGGATTTCCATCCAGAAATATCCAAACGGATTTTTTCCCCTCAACCTCATACTGATTTACCATGACCTCATTTTTTCTCGCGCTTGCTTTCCAATTGATGAACTTCACGGGATCTCCTGAAACGTACTCCCTTATCTCCCTGAAATCAGTTCCTGGCACTCCGATTTTAGATATATCAACATCAGGAGTTGGTGATCTGGCTATACCCCTATGGACACCTATCTTGATAACCTTTGGCACCCTTTGCTTGATTTCGATCTCCAAAGGCACTTCAAGCTCTCTCACGAATAGCTTTCCTGTGAGGAATGGATTTTCAACCTGAACCACAACCTTCCCCAAAGAATATCTCCCCCTCTTAGTTGGGATCGCCTCATAATCTATCCTTATCCCAGCTGATCCCACAACAAACCTTGCAGCCGCGTTACTTCCTTTTGAGAGTTCAAAATGCTCAGGAAGCTTGTGCATCACCTTCAAAACACCAAATCCAGAAGCTGACATCGTAATTACTACTTTGAAATTCTCTCCAACGTATCCTCCACCTTCAAGGTGGTGGCCGAGGATTTTAACTCTAACTGGGAATGTGGGAGTTAAGAGGAAGAGCATAGGAAAAACAGAAAGGGCTACCAACTCGTAGGAGGTGAGAAGGATGCCTAACACTAAAAGAAACATTGAGGTCTTTACCAGCACGTATGTACCCTTTCTGATTTTCATCCTATCTCCCTATTAAATTACACCATCTTACGGTCTAACCTCCTCCTTTTTTGGCACTTCAACGCTCTTCAAGACATCTTCGATGACAGACTCCGGCTTTACCCCTTCGATAAGGTACTCAACGTTCAGAATTATTCTGTGAGAGAGCGTTTCGAACGCAACCCTCTTGACATCATCCGGAATGACGAAGTCCCTCCCGTCGATTGCAGCCAGAGCTCGAGAGATCTTAAGCAGAGCAAGACCGCCTCTTGGGCTAGAGCCTATCTCAACCAGCTCATGTTCTCTCGTCGCCCTCACGATTTCAGTTATGTATCTCAGAATGCTCTCATCGACGAAGATGTGTTCAACTATCTCCTGCATGTTCCTGAATTCCTGGAGGCTCACAACGGGTTGGATGTGAGAAGTGGGGTCGTCGACTTTCCAGTCTATTCTCCTTCTCAATATTTCCATCTCCGATTCAACGCTCTCAGGATATCCAGGAGACATCCTTATCAGAAATCTGTCCATCTGAGCTTCGGGCAATGGATACGTTCCCTCCTGCTCTATCGGATTCTGAGTTGCTATCACATAGAACGGGGGGTCCAACGGATAGGTTTCACCCTCTATAGTCACCTGTTTTTCCTCCATAGCTTCCAGCAACGCAGCCTGCGTTTTTGGTGGACTCCTGTTTATTTCATCAGCGAGTAAGACATTCGTAAATATGGGCCCTCTCACCAGAACGAATTCACCTGTGCTCTGCCTCCAAACCTTCGTACCTGTTATGTCAGCAGGCAGCAAATCGGGGGTAAACTGTATTCTGCTATAGTAGGATCCGATAACTCTGGCAAAAACCTTCGCAAGCAAGGTCTTTCCAAGCCCTGGATAGTCCTCAAACAGAACATTCCCGTTCGTAAGACAGGCGGCAAGCATCTTTTCGACTATGTCCGTGCTTCCAACGTAAACGCTACAGACCGAATCTATTATGTCCCAACTCTTCCTGCTAAAGGTTCTAAGATCCAATTCCAACACCCTCCTTACTCAGTTTTTCTTCAATTCTTCTTAAAATTTTACTTCTATTCTTTTTATTTTTATTTTCAATCATATTTTTCTCCCATCCAAACGAGAATTTGGGCATTTTCTCATCCTCATAAGATATTAAAGGAGAAATTAAAGCGGCGATTCTGTCTTCACTCCATCCAGCATCCACCAAAATTCTAGAAAGGGTAGCTATCAGTGGTGACTTCTTACCCTCTTCAAGGAAAAGTTTTCTCGCTTCCTTCAACCGCTCCAGCATCTCATCCTTTTTGTATGAAAGTCTCTGCCTGTGAACCTCAACCGCTTCAACCTCCTCAATGGATACAGACTTCCTGAGATCGTTGGAGAATTTCAGAAGAAATATCCCAACAAGAACCCACTCCATAAAGTTCACAAGACCGCTTCTCTCAAGAATCCTAGGCCTGATTGCGATGTAGTAAACCACAGCTAAAACCAAAAAGGAAAGAAGAAAGGCTCTAGAATTCCTGAGCCATTTCGCAGCTCCACTCTCCGACAGATTTGCAAGAGATGTCGCAGCAAGAATTACAAGAAATACAAGAAAGCCCAATCCTATTTTTTGTGTTCTCTCAGGATCGATAGGAAGATTGCTGAGAATTAGGTAACCAAAAAGGCCCATGATTATGAGACCACCAGCCGACACAGCCGGCTGAACGAGTTTATGCACTTCAAAAGGTATCTCAACCCTTGCTATTGCAAATCCGATGAAGAAAAGCAAGAAGTACTTATCCATCGAATAGACGAAAGGATAAACGAGAGCAAAAGTGCTGAACCTAGATATGGAGTAGGCTATAACCTTTAGCATCAGATAGAGAGCTATTGAGAGAGCAAAAGGTTTCAGAGGTAGTGTATACCTGTGCAAGCCAAAGAGAATGTAAGCTAGAAGGAATGAATAGATTGCTATAAGCATGTCCGTTTGAATTACGATTATGACCCTACCAGTAATTGAGCTCTGAAAGCTCGTGAAGAAGTAGAGGATTCCAAAAAAGAACGTCAGAGCAACGATTTTTGTAAACTCACCCCTCAATCAAATCACCCCTCACGGATTTGTAGGAACGATAAGCTTCGATGAACTCCTTCCGATCGGCATCTCTAAGACCGTACTTGGAGAGTTCGAAGAGCTTTAGAAGCTTTCTTCCTTCTGGCTTTTCCCTTCCATTGAGGATTTTGAACATCTTCAGAATCTCTCTCGCTGTATAATCGCTCAGATCTATCCCTCCCGTTTTTTCAAGATTTTTGACGAGTTCGGAGAATATGGATATAATCGCCTCTCTATAATTCATTATTCTTACCTCTATCTCCTCTCTCTCAATCACTCCCTTCTCTCCAACTCTCTCAGCCAAAATCTTGTGTGTTCCAGGCTCTTCGAAGGCTATAGTTATCTCAAGCCCTTTTTCATGGCTTCCAACAGCATGTCCGTCGATAAAAACCCTCAATATACCTTCTCCAAGATTTTTAACTCTCATCTTGATTTCCTCGTCTACATCCCAGATCAATGGTAGATCTTTCTCCTCCCTCTCAACTTCAAATACTATGTAGCTCGCCGTCAGCTTCCTGTACTTTTTAATAAGGACGTAGGCGATAAAAGGAATGAGAATGGAGAAAATAAGAAAAGGAAATGTGGATGTTTTAAATTCCTTTTCTGAAGGGAGATACCTTTCATTCCCCTCAAATACCGCCTTAGTGGCAGATGGCGGTTCATCGTAGACGAATACTGCCAATCCCGCATTGTTCGTCTCAACTGCTCTATCCCCTATTTTTATTACACCAAATGCTGGGATGCTTTTTCCCTTCTCCCTCAGCAAGACGTAGATGTAAGTTTTATCGTTTTCCTTTTTTACCGAAACGTCCATTTCAGTTTCAGCCCTAACGGATAGATTGATCGTATCCTCAAATCCAACTCCTTCAATTGTAAAATTAACTGGAACTCTCCCTAAATCAAAATTTTCTGGAATCTTACCCTTTACTATGAAGGAACCCGAATCATCGGCAACTGCTTCTGTCACAAAGTCATCCCTTGAAAATCTGATTACCGCTCCCCCAAAGGGTTCACCCTTGAAAAATATCTTTCCAGAAGATACCCACTCTCTTCCCTTTATAGCCGTCTTGTTGTCAAGTAAAAGCTCTATTCTACCAACATCAACGAATCTACTTTCTGAGAGTGGCATGATGAACTCAGAACCCAGATATTCTATTGAAACATGATGCCTACCTTCTTCCTCGATTTCAAGGGTGAAATAAAAAACCCCGTTTTCATCGGATTTCGTTTTCGCAATAATCTTGCCATCGACTCTCAAAAAAATGTCGGCATCGCTTATGGCAGTTCCATTAAAATCTACTATCTTTCCCCTTAATTTAAAGGGGATTCCGGCTGCCATCTTCGCAGGAATGTTGACCCTTATCTCAGGTGGACTGTAGATCTTGATTATCGGATCGCTCCATGACTCCTTGAATCTTAGGCTCCCAACATAGTGAGCTACCACATGATATTTTCCAGAGACATCAGGAACCTTCACCCTGCCCTCAAACTTCCCCCTATCAAGCTTTAAAACACCTAACAAGAATCCAGTTTCATTCTTCGTTTTCTTTATGCTGATTTCAACGTAGCCGCCATAGATTGGTAATCCATCCTTTGTTGTCACGATACCTTTAACCGTGAAATTGCTCCCTTTCGTAGCAGTTGGATCAGCGTACGTTATCTCAGTAACAGTTGGAACCATGTTTTCAGGAGAAGGAGTAGGATCTATCTCTACCCATCCCTTGCTGAACTTTACCTCAGCCCATACATGGGCTTGAGAGGCCATAACCGTCTGATTGTCCGGAATTGGCCTAGCGATGTATCCGAAAACTGCTCTGGCAGGAATGCCAAGAGATCTTACCAGAGCTACGTATGAGGTTGCGAATTCCTTGCATATACCTTTTTTATGCTCAAATAGGAAGTATGTTACCGGCTCAACGTCTTCCGGAGGGGGTTGATAGTTCGGATCGTATTCATAGTTTTCCTCAAGATATTCCTTTACTGCTATTACCCTCTCGTAATCCGTGATCGCATCTACCGTGATCTCCTCTGCCAGAGACCTTATCCTCTTCAGATCTTCATCCGAGAAATGAAGCTGGGTGTAATAAGAGTTCTCTTCGATCATCCCCGGATCTTCAACCTTCCAGGCTGTAGAGTATGCGTCATAAGGTTTGCTCAAATTGTATTCGATCAGATAAGCTCCAGTTTTCCTGTCAAACTTCGCTGGAGCTGTCACATAGGCAGTATCTTTGGCAACTGGGATGTGCCGGGAAAACTCACTTACAGGAGTAATACGATACTTCGTAACGTGACCGCTTGGATTTACTGCAGGGGTCTCTCCGTAATTTCCCTCCTCCTCTGTCCACTTTCCATTCCTGTATTCAGCTGCCGTGAAAAGGCGAAGCTTATTTGTGTACTTATTAAGACCTTCAACGAAAAATATCGGAACCTGTGGGGGGTCAAAACCTTCATGGAGGTTTGCAATTGAGTCGCTTACCGAGACTTTAATGTTTCTGTAAGGCTTGACTTTCTGAACATCCGGCGGAATGACCTCGGTGGGAGTTATTTCCTCTGCCCCAATACCAATGAACCCGCTCAGACCAGTATTACTGAAATCAAGGGATGACACGAAGTTGAGGAGAAAGGAGAGAGCTACCAGAATAAGGACTAGAGAAATTAACTTTTTTACCGCCTCCAGCAATTCTTCTCTCACTTTGAGGAAATTTCTGTTCAATAAATATCTATTTTTCGCTTCTAGGGATGATGATAATGCTTCAGGCGTCTATTTTTTTATTCTCCCAGCCCAATTTGATTTGATGATATGCATCTGCCTTGTCAACACCTATGACAAACTCAAGCTGCATGAGATACACCTGAGAACTATAGCCAGAGCTGCTCCAATTTGCTATGCCTACGATTTCCATCTTGCCCTTTTGGATTTCCCTTTCTGGAGGAGCGAAGAGGAGATGATCGAGACCATAGCAGAATACACAACAATTGGCGAAGGTGGTAGGTTCGCAAAAAAGCTGCTCGAAAAAGGGAAAATTCATCTGATAGACAAGATTCCCGCCTATTTTGGTGTGGTTGTTGCCACCACCTCCAAGCCAGAAAATGGAAGGGGGCTTGAGATGGACGACTTGAGAAAACTTTTAAAAGAGGCTTCGGTAACCTTTCTTATAGGCCTCGGTAGAAGGGGGTTACCCAGGGAAATGGTGAAAAAGTCTAGGTACCAGCTGGATGTTACGTGGAAAGGTGTTAGCCTTGAAACTTGCTGTGCGATAGGTGTTATTTCATCCACAGCCTACTGGCTCAGCAGGTGATTGTGGCTAGAAATAGGAGATGGGTGATCAAATGGAGGACATTAGATTCTGCCCGGAGCACGGATACTACCGCGGAATTAAATGTGAGATCTGCAACTTTAAAGGAGAGATAATTTTGGATAAAGAAAGGGTTGAGAAGCTGGGAAGGTTCGTTTCCGGAGTCCTAAGGCATTTTCCACAAAAATTCAATCTTAAAATGGACGAAAACGGATGGGTTGATTTCGAGGAACTCTCGAGGATTGTGTCAAGGAAGTACAGATGGGCAAACAAGTGGCTTCTCAAGGCTATGGTTTATTCTGATAAGAAAGGGAGATATGAGCTATCAGATGATAAGATAAGAGCAAGATACGGGCATAGTGTCGATGTAGAACTTAATGATTACGAGCTGGCTGATGATGACTTGCTTTACTATGGCACCAGCGAGGAAGAGGCACATAGATTACTCGAGATAGGAATAAAGCCGGTAAACCAGAAATTCGTCCATCTATCAACGACGATAGAGAAAGGGATAGAGGTTGCTATACTGAGGACAGATGACCCGATTATCCTCGTGATAGATGCAAAGAGAGCCAGAGAGAAAGGCATCAGATTTCTGAAAGCAAACGAGTTTATAGTGCTTTCCGATGAAATTCCGCCCGAGTTCATAAGATTGCTAGAGACCTAGCTGAGTTTTTTACAGGAATCGAAGACTAAAAAAATCATTTGAAGACTAAAAATCATCTTATGAATAATAGAAAGCAGGAACCTTTGTAGTATTTTCAAAGAGAAATGTAGTCCCACTCACATTTATATAAACGTTAACACATCTACCTAGCTCTATTCCAGGAAAATACTTTGTTCCATTTTCACTCTCAAAATAGATTCTAAATGTTGCCTCATCGAGATCAACTTTCGTGAATTCAATTTCTGAGTCGGTTATGTTTGCGAGTTCATCTCTTATCGGCATGGCCCCAAAAAGGAAGAACTGAATTTTCCTAAGAGGATCCACATCATAAAGCATTTTAATCTCAACAGCCTCTCCTTCAACCGTTACAAAGACTTCTTTGATTTTTAAATCGAGGTTTTGAGCATTAGCTACGGATATGAAGGAAAGGAGAATGAGAAATGATAAAATACCTTTGAGTGATTGCATGCCTCATCATAAGATTTGGAGAATATAAACTTTGCCATCTTAAGTTTTACTATTTAAGCTAAGTTATAAAAATTATGCCTAAATTATTCTACCGCAACACTTATTTAGAAGTTTAGGTTATTATTTAATGGGGTGCCGCCTGCAGTAACAGCTATTCCCGCCGTCACCGTAATAATAGCTATTATCTGGCACCCCTGAAACCCACCTTACCCCGTTACCAAAAAATTTTATAAGTTCCAGTTTTTGTCCAACTCAAATGATAGACGAGATAAACACAAAAATCAGTGAATACATATCATATTTTGTTAATATTCACGAAAGCACCAAAAACCACAAAAACTACTGGAGAGAGCCTATTGTAGCTTTTGCAGATGCAAGTGATCCTCTGTTTTCAAGATTGAAAAAAGTTGTATCGCCGGAACATTTTCTTCCATCCGAGATACTGAGAAATTGTGAAAGTGTTATAGTGTACTTTATCCCTTTCAAAGGTGATGTTGTCCAAAGCAATTCCAAGGGTTTACGCTCATCGAAGGAGTGGGCTGAGGCATATATCTTAACAAATCAGTTGATCGTGAGGCTGAATCGTTTTTTGTCAGAAAAAATTCAGAACATGGGATTTGAGACGGTCGAAATCCCCCCAACCCATAATTTTGATGAGGAGAAATTGATAAGCTACTGGTCACATAAGCATGTAGCCTACATAGCCGGACTCGGAAAATTCGGTTTACATAAGATGATTATAACAGAAAAAGGATGCTGTGGAAGGCTTGGGAGTATCGTGACTGATTTAAAACTACAGCCAACAGACAGGCCAAAGAATGAGTTCTGTTTGTATTTTTATAATCAAAGCTGTGCAGAATGCGTTGAAAAATGCCCTTTTGGAGCTCTTGGGATTGATGACTTTGACAGGAAAAAGTGTTACCAAGTCTGTCTTTCCAATGCGGAACTGCATTCAAAAATAGGTTATGCAGATGTGTGTGGAAAGTGTTCATCTAATGTGCCCTGCTCACTGAAAAATCCTGTGAGAAGAGATCGAGAAAAATTAGATGGGCGGAAAGTTAGGAAGTAAATTTAAATTTAAATTATTCTCCACTTAACCACTGAAGTTGCGTTAGTTCCAACATTTGCAACCCACAACAGTAAGTGTTTAATATGCAGTACCGAAGAAGTTTGCTCCATGGTCAAAATTGCAATCTCAGGAAAGGGTGGAGTTGGTAAAACAACCCTCACAGCTATGTTGGCCTATCTTTTCGCGAAGGATGGTTATAAAGTCACAGCCATAGATTGTGATTCCTCCATAAATCTCCCTACCGTTCTCGGGATAACGGAGGAGATTAAGCCAATGTCGGAGCTTGAAGAGATCATAGAGGAGAGAGTAAGAGGTCCTCTTGGTACCTTTAAATATAATCCGAAAGTTGACGACGTGTTTGAGGAGTTTTCAAAAAGAAACGAGTTTGGAGTTAGAGTGCTAGCTTTAGGGACGATTGAAAAAGGTGGTGAGGGGTGCTTCTGCCCTCAAAATGCTTTTCTGAGGGCAATTTTGAGGCATGCGATATTCAGAAAGAAAGATGTTCTGCTTCTCGACATGGAGGCTGGGATAGAACATCTAGGGAGGGGAACTGCAAGGGGAGTTGATTTGCTTATAGCCGTAATCGAGCCGGGTATGAGATCCGTTGAAACGTTGAAGAGAATAGAGAAGCTTGCATCCGATATCGGGATAGAGAGGATTGGAGTGGTTATCAATAAATACATCGATTCTGAAGCCACAAAGAAACTTTTGGGAGAAATAGACAAGGAAATTCTTGGAAAGATTGCCTACAACCAGTGTTTTATTAAGGCAGATCTCGAGAACATCCCGCCCTATGAGCTCGGATGTGAGATGGAGGCTTTTAAGGAGATTAAGAGAAGGGTTATTGACTTAATTGGAGTTGGTGATTAGCGATTTAGCTTAGAAAAAAGTTGATAAATTAGATAAATATATCCAGGATTATTAAACCTAGAAATATTGAGCTTACCAAGGCATTAGAGTAGAAAAATGCCAACTGAATCTTTTTCTCGTTATACCTTTCTCTTACAATGTAATGCTCAAATAAAAGTATTAATCCAATCAGAACCACTCCATAAAGGTAGATACTACCTTTTATCCAGAAAATAAGAATATAGGCTGAGATCAAATAAAAAAGGAGGTGGTTTGCAGCGGATAATATCTTTGCAACTCTCACTCCGAAATGCGCGGCAATCGAGTGAAGACCCATTCTCCTATCAAACTCGACATCCTGAAGAGCATAGATCATATCAAAACCAGCAACCCAAAATATTAGGGCTAATCCGATCATAAATGGTATGAATTCCCTTCCAAAAATGTCTATCGAGTCAGTTATCGCTATCCATCCACCAAGAGGGGCGAAAGCGAGATTTAAGCCGAGTACAAAGTGGGACAAGCAGGTAAACCTTTTGAGGTAAGGGTAAATCCATGCGGTGATTGCAGGAATTGGAGAGAGTACAAAGGCGGTGTGGTTTATGTGATGAGCAGAAAGAAAGTAAACGGTAAAGCCTGCAGCTGCTATTGCATATCCTTCTCCAACAGAGATCTTGCCTGAGGGAATATGTCTTCCAGCTGTTCTCGGATTCAAGGCATCTATCTCCCTGTCAATTATTCTGTTCAGGCTCATTGCAGCTGTCCTCAAGCCCGTAAAAGCCGTGAAAATTAGAATGAATGTTCTCAACTCAAACCAACCGTTTGAGGCAAGAAAGGCTCCCGCATAAGCGAAGGGGAGGGCGAAGAGGGTATGTTCAATTTTTATGAAGTCGAGGTAATCCTTGAGTTTACTCATCTTTTTGTGTTTTTCCAAGATTGAAGATTAACCTTTCTTTTTTAAAGACGGGTTAAAACTTGTAAATATTAAATGTTAAATGTTAAATCTCCCCAACACCAAATGGTTTTCATGTTCGAAACCGAGGAGGATGCGGCAATTGCTGCGGTAATTTCGATGCTCCTTGAAG
>Ga0190363_1002412_pt1 | contig 10691 bp, 14 predicted proteins | sample 48721867_MG_FD_161272 | JGI IMG/M metagenome (GOLD analysis project Ga0190363, IMG submission 161272) | Hydrothermal vent microbial mat bacterial communities from Southern Trench, Guaymas Basin, Mexico - 4872-18-6-7_MG | ecosystem: Environmental > Aquatic > Marine > Hydrothermal vents >...
TACTTTCGTTTCTCGGAAAATAAGGGAGTACGTTGAAGATCCAAGAGTAATGTATATTTTGGAACCGCCTGAAATATTGGCTTATGCTTTAAAAATTCTTGAAGAAGATAAAGCTAGCGCTAAGGAGATTAATGACTACATAATCTTAGCAACAGCACTTCACTACAATTTAGTGTTAGCAACGTTTGATAAGGAGCTGAAAAGTAAAGCAATAAAGAGAAAGGTGAAAGTCATCCCTTAGAGAAATCATGTACGTTTAAGATGAGAGGTTATAGAAGTTTAATTTACTTAACTTTTAAGCACGTACATTACGTTGTCTGAGCCTCTTAGGAATCATTCTGGTCTTCTTGATTATATTGTGTGAAAAGTTTATATTTGTGTGCTATTGCACAAAATTTTTGGCGATAATGAGTATGGATTACCTTCTAATTTCATGTTTTGTTATAGGTTTGGTTGCAGGGTTTATGAGTGGGATGTTTGGAATTGGAGGGGGTTCTATTAGGACTCCGCTATTGATACTTTCAGGTATACCTCCGTTAAGTGCTTTTGCAATAAACTTGGTTGTTATACCGTTTTCCTCCCTAGTTGGTGCCTTAACCCATAGGGTGAATGTTGATGTGAGAACAGGTGTTTACGTTATTGTAGGAGGGTGTTTAGGCTCGTTTGTTGGAGCGTTACTTGTAGGTTTAGTTCCTAGAATTGTTTTAGCCTTTCTCTTCCTAGCGAGCTCCGTGATAACTGTGTTTGGAATGTATCTTTACAAGATTGCTCCTAAGGTTTATGGGAAAATAAATCCAACCCCTCGATCTATTATGTTTGGAGCTTTTATTCTAAACTTAATCACAGGAATGAGAGGTGGGAGTGGTGGTTCCCTTTTCCCACCGTTTCTAAGGATGATGAAGTTAGATATTCGTAAGGCTATCGCGACTTCTCTTTTCTCAACAGTATTTACAGCTACGGTTGCAATATTCGTTTACTGGTATCGTGGAAATATTCTTTGGATACCAGCGATTTTGACAATAATAGGCTCAATGCTAGGTGCGAGAATAGGTGGGAAAGTGTCTTTAAAAGCTAAACCTAAATGGTTACAAACACTTTTGACAATATTAATTCTTACCTTAGCTGTAGTGTCTGTTTTCAAAATAATGAAGATTATGTAAGCACCTAAATAGTGTCCCGAACCCGATAATCATAAATTCCACCTATATGCTTTACATTTTCTCTCATTTAAGATCCAATAGCATTTCTCGAAGAAGCAACATACTAAATATGTAGTTTAGGATTGCGTTTTAGAAAGGTGCTAATATGCTATGGTGCTGGAAAGCTTTAAAGTTTATATTTGGAAGTTACTTCGCTGGTTGTGTATGCTTTTACATATTTTAACGCTTTGTTTTTAAGTTCCTTGTCGTCGGTTATGAGAATGAAATTGTTTCTCATGGCGATGTAGAGGTATGATGCATCATATATTGTAATATTTTCCTTGGAGGCTAGGTTGAAGACTTATTTTTCTAGTCCTCTTATCGACATTATTCTGGTAACGTTGAATATGCTACTTATAATGTCTAGAAGCTGTAATGCTGTTTCCTTGTCAAACCTCTTCAATAATAAATGTTCTTTCCATACGGCGTTAAGGACTTCGTAGAGAGTTAGATCTAGGGTTACTCCGTGAGCGAATGGTTTAACAGTACCTTTCTTAACTAGGTTTATAATTGCGCCTGAATCGAAAAGATACATAGCTACCTTTTCTCCCTATATTCACGTATAATTCTGGCTATTTCCTCGTCAGGTATATGTGAGATTTTCTTACTTAGCTTCCTAGCTTTTTCCTCGATTTCGCTAAGCATACGCTTCTTTACTTCTTCTTCTAAGGCCTTCCTAATAATAGGGCCAGGCTTGATGCCGTATTTTTCAAGTAGCTCCTTTAACCTACGAGGAATTTTAGCGGAAACGGTAATGTAACCCATAAATAACACTCATAGCTACTACCTACAGGTAGACCTTATAAGGTTTACCTTGAGGCCGGTAGGTGCTGAATATGCTACTAAACCCCTCATGTACTTCATTTATGCTTAAACATTAAGTGCCGGATGTAGGAAGACTGAAGGGGTTTTTCAACGATGAGGCTATGGGATGTGTTGGAGAAGTAAGGAAGATTACGTGAACCACCATTTTCTACTTTTTAAATCTATTACTATGCCTAAAGCTTCGATGCATTTATCTGACATTATTGCTTCTTCTTCTCCTGGGGTTATTAGGGCTTGTGCTTTAATTTCTCTTGTTTCTTTCTCGGAGCTTACTGTTATGGTTACTTCTCCTCCATGGTATGATGAGCCTCTTGTGAGGCCTGGCCCTTCGAATTCTATTGGTGTTCCTACTTGTAAGCCTAGTTTTTCAGCTAGTTCTATGGGTAAAGATATCATGGGTACCGGGGTTTCGAAACCTGTGTTTAGTAGGGCTAGGGTTTCAACGCATTTACTTCTATAGCATATTTTGACTTTTATTCTTAAAGCCATTGGTTTACGCCTTAATTTTCATTCTTTTCCAACGGATAACTATGTTGCGTTTTTTCCTAGCTTCTTTCTCGACTTTTTCAAGGTTTTTTAGGAAGCTTAGTAGTCTCTTTTCCTCCAAAACTCAGCCCCTTTTCAACACTATATTGTTTGGTAGGTGAAGTATTTAATTATTTCAGAATTTTATTTGGTTCTTTAATGCGCTAAATGGTTTAATGAACTAGCAGTTGTCGGCCATAATCTAGTTACTGCTAAGGTTCCATCATATCTACCAGTGTGGATGAGAATTCACGCATATACTTGAAGAATATGTTAAGGAATAGTCTTTAAACCTAACATGCAATAAGTATTTAACTACCACATGTTTTTATCAAACCCTCTTCTTAAACCATGTAGTTTTAACTATTTAAAGTGTTTAATGTTTTAAGATAGGTTTATTAGCTCGTGGTAGAACATCTTTATATAGGTTACTTATGGAGTTTGTGGTTGCTATCGATGAACGTGGTAGGATTCTTATTCCTGGGAAAATTAGGAAGATCCTTGGAGTTAAGGGTAAAGATAGATTTTTGCTTAGAGTTAGAGACGATGGTGTTATAGAACTTATTCCTTTAGGTAAAATGTATAGTGTAGGTTCAAAGATTTTCGAAAATAAGTTCAAAGGTTGGCGTGAAGAGAGCCATGAAGCTTCTAAAATTCTTAAAGAGTTGGTGAAGAGTTGAGCGTTTCTCCCCTAGCAGACCATTACATGATGAGGCAGTAGGAGTTTTAGAGTCTTTAGGGCCGAATAGGAAAATATCTCAAGCAGCATTAATTGAGCTTAACTTGCTTATGAAGTCAAGGGGGTTTACATTAGATGAAAGGTTAAAACTTAGAAGTTCTTAGAGAAACTAATTCCCGCCGAAACCATTGAACCAATAATTCCCCAGGGTTTCACTATAGCAGCTGTACTTACTGAAAAGTACGGTTTAAACTGTTTTGACGGACTAGTGGCTGCGCAATGTATGGTAAGGAATGCTAAGCCGCTAACAACAGATAAAGACATCATAAACGTTGTATCTAAAGTCACGATTTCAGACATAAATTAGCTATTTACTTTTCGTTTTAGCTATTGCTGCTAGATTCCATTTTCTTTTCTTTATGTAAAAACATTTTTCCTCCCTACTTAGTTCTCTTATGAACTTTTGAATTTTCTCTTTTACACCTATATTGTCTTTTAGTATTTTATACCCTAATACTAGTCCTGTCAGAAATGTTCCTACCGTTAGGTTTTCATTAAAGCTTGTAGTGTCAAATATATGGAGATCTACGTTTCTCCTCAACGTTTTTCTGAGCTTGATTGCTGTTTCTACTTCTAGTTCGATTTTATCGTTTATGTTTTTGAGATGGTCTATAACTACTATTATGTCTATGTCTTTGGCTTTACGTGGGTTGTAGATGTAGCTTCCGAAAACTATTATTGCTAAAACTTTTCTTCCCAGGTTTTCAATTGTTTCAACTATTTTAGATGATATTGTTTCTTCTAAGGAAATCTTTAACCACCTTAACTGTTTTCTTTGCTAACTCTATTCCTTTCTCTGCTATGTCTTTTGTTATGATGTCGCTTGGTCCATAAACTTCTCCTCTGAAAAGGAATGGGTATCTTGCGCGGGTATAGTATTCGGTTAGGTATTCTAGAGCTTCAACTATGGTGTTGTATTCTTCTCTCCACTCAGATGAGAATGTGTCGCTAAATATGGATATTAGTTCTGGTCCGTGATTATAAACTACTTTCTTCTTAAATTCAAGCATTGCTTTAACTCCTTTTTCTACTGATTGTTGAGCGTAGAAAACTGCTTGAGAATAATCGTTTACACTAAATGCTCTTATAGCTCTTTCTAAATCTTTTTCGCTTTCCTCAAAATACTTCTTAGCAAACTTAGCGAATATTGACATTTCCATCATAAACTACCATTGTCTAAGCTTAATTTATTTTTTACCTTTACCATATTTGACCATGGGGGAGTCGTGTTAAACTATTTTTCTGGCTAGTTTAGTGAAGAACTTCTTGAAGACTATTGCGAAGATTATTCCTCTTAAATATACGTCTATGAACATTGCTGTCCATGCTCCTATAACTCCTAGGATTGTTGTTAGTATTGCTGCTGGTATTACCCGGAACAAGTAGAGGCCTAGGGCGTTGATTGCCATGGGGACTATGGTGTTTCCTCCTCCTCTTATTCCTCCGCTTAACGTCATGGCTAGGGCTAAGCCTGGTTCACTTAGCCCAGCTAGTATTAAGTATATAGCGGCTAGTTCGGCAACTTCTTCTGATGGTGAGAAGGGGTTGACTATGTAGTATGATGTGATTGCAGCTATTAAGCCTAGGAGAGTCATTACTGCTGTAGCTACTTTTGCAGTTTCCCAACATATTTTCTTCGCTTCACCTATGTTTCCTGCACCTATTCTTTGACCTACTAGAGATGATGATGCAACCATGAATGCAAATCCAGGCATGTAGATAAAGCTTTCGATTCTAATACCTATTTGGTGAGCGGCTAACGCTATTTCGCCGCATCGTGCAATAAATGCTATGTAGGCGTTACCTCCTATAGAGTGTATTGCTCTTTCAACTGCTATTGGTGTTCCAAGCCTAACTATTTTTGTAATGTATTTTTCTTTGAAACTAATTTTTGGAGAAATACCTGTAATTTTTAGGAAGAAAAACTCTAAAGGTATAATGTAGCCTATTGACAGCACTGTAGCCAGTGCAGCACCTTTAACACCTAAAGCTGGTGCTCCGAATAAGCCGAAAATGAGTATTGGGTCTAGAATTACGTTTAACCCTGTACTTGACATTATCGCTATCATTGAGTATTTTGTTGCACCAATAGCTCTAAGAGATGAGTCCATGAGGAAAGCTGTTGCTGATAGGGGTAATCCAAGGATTCTTATAGAAAAATATGCAACACCTTTCTCAACAACACCAGGGTTTTGTCCAGCTATTAAGCTTATGAAGAAGGCGGAGTTATGGTGAACTATTTGGGAAACTGCGAGAGCTACGAGTAAGCTGTAAACTATTGTTTCACCTATAGCTTTCCTTGCTTTAAGAATTTCTTTTGCACCATGACTTTGAGCAACATAGACTAGTAAACCCATTGTAAAGGGAATTATGGTTACGAAGAAAAGCCATGATAGGTAAGAGCCTACGGCAACACCTGCTAAAGAAGCTGTGCCTAGTTTTGAAACAAAGTATGTGTCTACTATAGAGTATAAGCTATCACTAAGCTCGCTAATAATCATAGGCCATGAAATCCTTATAACTTCTCTAACTAAGCTTCTATCGCTCATCAGCTTTTGCCCTAATGGAATTTGCTTTACCGAGGGTTCACGTTGGATTTAAAATATATCATTTACTATTACACTATAAAATTTAATGTTTAATAACCTAGTTAGGTATAGTCATAAGCTTAAATATATTGTAAAAGCTGAAACCATTGAAGCTAAAACAGCAAATAATACAAGGTTATATGTTTCAGGGAATTTCGCTCTAAAGTAGTCTATTGAAAGTACTAAACATAGGTGCATTGGTGAAAGTAATACACCTGCCATTCCGCTTACATAAGATAGAATTAGGGCTCCAGGATCTATGCTTCTCTGCCCTATTATTGGGACAAGTAGGGGGAATGTTATGCCTACGAAAGCAAATGAAATACCTGTAGTAAAACCTACGATGAATGGTAGGATAGATAAAATGAAGTATTCTGGAATTCTGCTTTCAAGTAGTAGATTAAATATTTGATAAGCTAAATTAGTATGCTCGACTATTGCTTTATAGAACATTGTTGCTATTGGTAGAAATACTATTTTGGGGTCCAATGCTTTCCTCAGTATTTTGGTTACATCGCTTGCTTTAAAATCGCCAGTGATTATGAGCATTATAAGTGATGTAGGAAACGCTATTGACGCATCTATCTTTAAAACTAAAATTAATGCTATTATTAAGAAAATAGGCCATGTTGAGTATGTAAATTTCTCTAAAATTTGTTTTAAAGAGGAATTCTTTTTTACAATGAACTTTTTCTTAAGCGGTTTTTTCTTGAAAATGTAATAGCCTATAGCTAACCCTATTAACGCGTTAATAGCGGTCATGGGGCATAATGTTTTTATAGTGTCTACTATGCTTATGGAGAAAACTATTCCTGTAAGAATTATCCCTTGATATATGGGCCAAGAATACTCTATGATATGTCTGAACCAGTAATTTAGGAAAGCTGCTTCTTCAGGTGTTAAGTTAGTTTTCCTGGCAATGTCTTTAACCATGGAAGCTGAGACTACTGCACCTGCAGGCATGGGTACGAGACCTATTAGTGCTGGTGCAATGTATAAAGCTGTTTTAGTACCTATGTTTTCTAAGGTTTCTGCGAGTTTACCTAGTAATCCTTTTAAATCCATAGCAACACCAAGCCCTATAGCTGAAGAAATTATTATTACAAGTCTCCAAGTTTCGATGCTTAGAGAGGTTTTTAGGAGTAAAAGAAGTAGCTCACTTAAATTAATTGAGCTTAAAACGGCAAGTACAATAGCTCCAACGAATATAGCTACGCTAACGTGTAGTTTAAGTTTTAGCGTTATGAAAACGGCTACTATGGACAGTAATAAAGCAGCTAAAGTGTTCAAGAGCTTAAGCACCTTTGGAATGTTATGTTTAGGTTGAATTTAAACGTTAGTTTGATTGCACCAAGGTATGTAAACACATTAGTCTAGTGAAGTTATCGGCCTTGTATTTAATTGCTACATTGCTTTAAGCTTATATGTAATGTTTTATACAAGTTTATGCTAAAAATTCGCTTGGGTAGGTGGTGTAGTTGAGCAAGTTTGGTAGGTTTATTTCTTTGAAGACTTGGAGATCTAGGTTTATTTCTAAAAGGTTTGGTAAGTTTCATAAAGTTCATAGAGAATTATGAGGTGTTTAAATGGGTGTGAGGGTTCTCGTTAAGATCAAACGTGATAACAAAGTTGTAAGTAGTGCTGCACTAGTTAACAGCGGTTACGAGGCTGACGAACCTGAGTTACATATCCCCTAAGCTCTAGCCAGGACCTTATGGTGGAAAATCGTTAGGAAGTTTGAAAGTAAAACCGAGTACCATTAAACAAACCCATTCATGTACAATAATATTAGAAATTAGTTAATGGAAAACTTAATTTCTTTGCAAATTATTTTTCGCCCTCATTTTATTAGCTTACGGATGTTTTCATTCGCATTTAAGATTTTATAGGGGTTTTGTTTATGCTTATTTAAGATTCTTAAGCGGTGGTCTCGGTGAAAAGTGTAGCTAAAAAGGTTTTAAATGCTAATGTAGAAATTGATATTTTAAAGAAAGATATTGAAGCTGTTGTTCGCGGAAAACAATTATAGAGGACGGTGTTTGGAAAGCATGAAAATCATAAATAGTAGGAAAGTATTGGAAGTAGCTGTTTATGGTGGTGCTTTTCTAGGAGGAGGTGGTGGAGGATCCATAGAAGAGGGTATGAGGCTAGGAGAAGTTGCTTTAGAAATAGGAAATATTGTTCTTACTTTACCGAGTGAACTAGAAAGGAAGGGAATTGTAGTTACAGCTTCAACTGTAGGTTCGCAGATTAAGGGTAAAGGTGTTCTTAAACCGTTTAACTACATAGAAGCTGCGAGAATAGTTGAGAAAGAAGTAGGGAAGCTTGTGGGGTTAATTAGCTCTGAGAATGGAGGGTTGAATACTGTTGCAGCTTGGATTCAAGCTGCTGCTTTAGGGTTACCTGTAGTTGATGCTCCATGTGATGGTAGAGCTCATCCTACAATACTTATGGGGTCTATGGGTCTACATAGGCTAAAAAACTACGTTACTGTTCAATCGTTTAGCGTAGGTTCTCCGGCGGTAAACCATGTTTCAGGTGTTATTAAAGGCCCTTTACTTGAATGTTCAAAGGTAATTAGGAGTATCGCTAGTATTTACGGCGCAGTCGCTGTTACAAGAAACCCTGTTACCGTAGATTATTTGCTGAGAAATGCCGCTGTTGGAGCGGTTTCGCTAGCTATTGAAATAGGCGAAGTTTTACTTAAACACTTTAGCGAACCTTTAGAAGCTCTCCATAAATTAGCTAGCAGATTTAGCGGAAGAGTTTTCGAAAAATGCACTATTGAGTCGCTAGAATTAGAAACGAAAGGCGGATTTGACGTAGGGAAAGCTATTCTTAAATGTAGGAGCGAAAGCTACGAATTAACATATATGAACGAGTTTATGACTCTTGAAAATTCTAAAGGAGAAAGAGTAGCAACATTTCCTGACCTAATAACGTTAATTGGTGTTGGGGAAGCTAAGCCTATTCTGAGCGCTGAACTGAGAAGAAACATGGAAGTCCATATGGTGGTTATTGATAAGATACAGATACCGCTTGGTTCAGGGTTAAAATACAGAGAAGCTTATAGTATTTTAGAATCGGCTTTAGGCAAACCTATTACAACCTACATATCAACTATACTTGTGAGGTGAAAGTTTTGAGCATGCTAAGATATATTCTCGACGTAATAAAGGTTCTCGATAAACCTCGTGTTGAGGAGAAGGAGCTTAGAGAGCTTCTTCAAAGAAGCGGAAGAGTAACTTTAGCTTTCAAGGAAATTAAGGGAAAGAAAGGCTCAACATTATTCGTTAAAGGAATTGTGAAAGGCGAGGGCAAAGGACCAACATTAGGGGTTATAGGCAGGTTGGGAGGTGTTGGTGCTAGACCTGAGCTTTTAGGGTTAGTTTCGGACGCTGACGGGGCAATTGTTGCTTTATCGGTGCTGTACAAGTTAGCTGAAATGGCCGAGTACGGTGATGTTCTGAAAGGGGACGTTATAGTAACGACACATGTAACTACTCATGCTCCAACTAAGCCTTACAAACCTGTTCCCATGATGGATTCTCCTGTTGACATATTTACACTACTTAGGGAGGAAGTTGACAATAGAATGCAAGCAATACTCTCCATCGATTCTACGAAAGCAAATAGAGTAATAAACTACACAGGGTTTGCAATAACCCATGTTGTTAAGGAAGGATGGATTCTTAAAGTGTCAGATGAAATACTCGACATCTACACTAGAGTTACAGGGGAACCTCCGGTCATAGTTCCGTTGACAATGCAGGATATTCTACCGTTTTCCACTAAGATATACCATATAAACAGTATGGTTCAGCCATGGATCTACACTACAGCCCCTGTAATAGGTATAGCTACTACAACACGAATGCCTGTTCCAGGTTCAGCTACGGGTGCAACTAATGTTTATGCTTTAGACCAGGCAGCAAGGTTTGTTCTGGAAGTTGCTAAAGACTATACTGCTGGGAGAATAAGCTTCTACGATGAAAAAGACTGGGAGACAATATTGAAGGTTCATGGGAGTATTAGGGAAATTATGAGGAAGGGAGCATCACTTTAGGAGAATAAGTGGCAAAACACTACATGATCACTGCTAATAAGTACTGGTTTAGGTTCTTCTTTTTTACACTTCTCCGTAGCAAAAGGACATCTTGGATGGAACCTACAGCCAGGTGGAGGATTAGAGAGTGATGGAGGATCACCTGGTTTAATTTTCAACCCTAGTTTTTTAACAAGTTCTTCCTCTTCTGGTGTAACTAGGGGTATTGCGTCGATTAATGCCCTAGTATATGGGTGTTTTGGCTCAGAAAATATTTTGTTCACTGTTGTTGTTTCAACTATTTTCCCAGCATACATAACTGAAACGTGGTCTGCGAAGTTTCTTACAACGCCTAGGTTATGTGTTATGAGAATATATGTTAGCTTTAGTTTTCTTTGAAGCTGTTTAAGTAGGTTCAGAATTTTAGCTTGTACTGAAACATCTAGAGCTGATGTTGGCTCGTCAAGTAGTATTAGCTCAGGTTCTAAAGCTAATGCTCTAGCTATTGCTACTCTTTGTCTTTGCCCTCCACTTAGTTCGTGAGGATACTTGTTGAGGAAAGATTCGTCAAGTTCAACAAGTTTTACAAGCTCCTTAGCTTTCTCTATTCTTTCTGAAGCGGATCCTATTTTGTGGACTTTTAAAGGAGCTGTTACTATGTCTACAACTTTATGTCTTGGGTTTAGTGAAGATGTTGGGTCTTGGAAAACTATTGACATTCTTCTTAGAATACGTATTCTTTCTCTTCTCTTAAGCTTAGTTATGTCTAT
>Ga0190363_1002414_pt1 | contig 10675 bp, 12 predicted proteins | sample 48721867_MG_FD_161272 | JGI IMG/M metagenome (GOLD analysis project Ga0190363, IMG submission 161272) | Hydrothermal vent microbial mat bacterial communities from Southern Trench, Guaymas Basin, Mexico - 4872-18-6-7_MG | ecosystem: Environmental > Aquatic > Marine > Hydrothermal vents >...
GGTTTCGGAATTTTTAGTTCTCGGTTGAGAAATTCCAGCTCTTCTTTGCATTTCTCATTTATCCGCCGGCAGACATACGTTAGTAGACGCTCAGCAACCCCCATAATGTCCATGTAGCTTGCATGCGCCTGTTCAACATCAACTTGCCTGAATTCGGCTAAATGCATCCTAGTCGAGATGGATTCTATGGGTTCCAAGCGTATGTTTGGCGACAGGGCGAAAATCTTCCCTAAACTTGCAACCGCCATTTGCTTATAAAGTATCATACTACTCATTACCTTGAATTGGGCACCGTAATAGTCGATGGAAACTTGTTTCGCGCCTCTATTCCAGGGTCGGTAACAGGACCTATTATGGGCGCCAATATTTCTATGAAACCTTCATTACGTAGAAAATCGCGTAACGCTGAAAGTATTTCATTTTGAACGCGCAGAATGTATTTGAATTGCGGTTTGCGAATTACTCGATAGCGTTTGGTTAGGCTCCATAAATGCTTATCTTCGATTTTCGCAGACACCCTTCATTATTTCACCTTTATATTCAAGAATTCAGAGATAATTATAAACATTTTTCGAGAATTTTAGTAAAAATTTTCAATAACCAAAAATTTAAAAGTTAGTTGCTGAAATTTTTTCATATGCACCGGCCAGTAGATAAAAAGGACATTCAAATACTTAGGGTAATTCAGAGAAACAGCAAACTTACTACGCGGGAAATAGCAAAACAACTAAACATTCCGGTAACCACGGTTTTTACAAGGATAAAAAGGCTTGAACAAAATGGAATAATAAAGGGGTATAGGGCAATATTAGACGAGAAAAAACTTGGAAAAAGCACGACAGCATTCATACTTGCATCATTCACTTATAGAACACCAAACAAAGAATTGCTGTCCCAAAGGGAACTTGCAAAGGAGATAGCGAAATTTCCAGAAGTACAAGAGGTACACATAATAACAGGCGACTGGGACCTCCTAATCAAAATAAAAGCCGAAAGTGTAGAGGCCATAGGAAAATTTGTCATAGACAAGCTGAGATTGGTGAAGGGAATAGAGAAAACCCTCACATGTGTTGTATTTGAAACAGAGAAGGAAACAACGGAGATATCGCTATAAATCTTCTATAAAAATTCTCCATTGGACTATATAAACAAGAAAAACGCAAATCAACATATGAAGGCGCAGAAAAGCTACAAGTGGCTGTTCATAGGGCAAATACCAATTCTCTTAGAAACCCAAAGACTGGCAAAACAGCTAAAAATAGAAATTTGGCTAAATTCGGAGGAAATTCTGAGGCAATTAAAGCTAAAGGTTGTAGCAAAGAAAACTGAAAGAAATTTCAGAATGAATTATATTGCTTAACATTTTAATCTTAGTGAAACGATTACTCTAGCTGACGATTAACAATCTTGGGAGAATTAAGCCATGGAAATAAAGGAAGAAAAAATTCTAAGCAAAAAAGTAGTATTTGCGCTTCTATTGTCTTCATGTATCATAGCAGCTTTTTTCGCTTATCTATATGTAGACATAAGCCAGAAGTTAAAGGCCCTGTCGGTTGAAAGCGGAATATTCAGTCCGGCCTCCCGCTCACCTCAAGAAATCTATGATGCAGCAAAGGATTCTGTGGTTTTAATAGAAAGAAGAGAAAATACGTCCCGAGGTATGATTACAAAAAGCATATGCTCAGGATTCATTTACCATGACAAAAAACACATAATAACAGTTTACAGCTCCGTAGCCAACGCTGATGAAATAAGGGTTGTATTCAACAACAAAACCAAAGTGAAAGCAGAAATTCTAGGATTCGATGAATACAGTAACATAGCCGTCCTAAATTTCACTAAAGACCTCACCATAACGCAAGGTCCGCTCTATCTAGGGAAATCGGATTGGCTTCACTTAGAAGAAAAAGTACATATCGTTGGAAAGATTTGCGGAACCGAAAATCTACTCGTTTCAGGAGAAGTTAACGGAATTAATGTCCCGTATTGGCTGAAAAATGAATTTCCACTAGTTGACGTAATAAAGTTCAGTGCACGTGCCCTAAGCTCGGAAACGCTAGGCGCCCCTCTATTAAATTCAAGAGGGGAAGTTATCGGGATGATTATCGACTTGGTTGACAACGGAGGCAATATTACAACATTAGGCTACGCCATATCTTCAAATATGATAAAGAAGATAGCGTCTTCTATAGTAAAGTATGGGAAGTACGAGCATTTATGGCTTGAAGGGATTTGGGGAATTGATGTGACTCCAGAAATAGCTGAATTTATGGATGTCAACTTTACAACGGGATTTCTGGTAACCTATATAGACTTGAATGTATCCTCTAAATTAGCATATGAAGAGAAATTGCAAGCCGGGAACAGAACAGTAATTGTTGATGGAAGAAATGTTACAATCGGTGGAGACATAATCATCAAAATAGGTGACAAAGAGGTTAATGGAATGTATGATATAGCTGCCTATCTTGAGGAAAATAGAAAGTACAGTACCGTGAGGCTTACTGTTGTACGTGACGGAGAAATCTTAGAGAAGCCAATAATTTGGCCGGTTGCCGCCTTCCACCCACTGCCAGATTAGGAGCTTCTTCTGTCGATAATTTGAAGTGAGCTTGGGCCTATTCCAATCAGAGTTACTGGAACTTTAATTTCAGCTTCTATTCTTTCTATGAAATTTCTAGCTTCAACTGGCAATTCTTCATAATTTTTTGCTTTTCTACATTCAGGGAAAATTACGTCAAGTTTTGTTACTGCCGCCTCTGTTGCAGAATTTATTATTACGGCTCTTCTTGCGAGTTCATAGTTGAATGGCGCCGCCCTTCTTTCACGGCCTGTCCCCGAAATTTCAAGCCAACCTCGCCTGATGATTTCTTCTCTTGGCAATTCATTGGGCAGAGGGCCTCCGCCGACTCTGGTTACATACGCCTTAAAGACCACAAGTACGTTGTCTACTTTTTTGGGGCCTATACCTATTTCTGAGCATACTGCGGAGGCGCTTGTGTCTCTTCCAGTCACATATGGGTAGGTTCCGTGATAAAGAGATAGGTACAAGCCTTGGGTTCCCTCAAGTAGAACATTTTTTCCTTCATCTATTGCATTGTTTACCTCCATCGCTACATCCGTCAAGTATGGTTTTAGCTCTGCGATATCCTTAGCAAGTTTAGCTGTTCTTCTCACTCTTTCCTCTATTGCTGGACCCACCCCCCATCCAGTTGTGCCTATTACACCTTTTAGGTGGGCACTTGTTTTATCCTGAATTGAATGTTTTTCCTCGATAATTGAGCACTGAGCGTCTATCCCAAGTCTATTTCCAGCATTTGTCTCCTTTATTTCCTTCAGTAGCTGCGGAACATGAATGTTAACGCCTGCTCCCAGAAGTAGCCTACAATTTTTATTTACGAAACCTGAAGGAATCATGTGAAGTTTTAGAGCTTTTCCTTCATGAATTACTGTATGGGCTGCATTTACTGAGCCTGCCCTCGCGCAAACCTCGATATTGTCTTTTAGAGCTAGGTAGGAGATTATTTTTCCTTTCCCTTCGTCTCCCCAAAATCCTCCAACAACTACTGTGCAGGGCAATTTCTCACCGGAAAGAACAATGCAGTATTTGTTTAAAAAATTTTTGTAAAAAATTATGTAAAATAATTTTTGTTTTTAACAAATATTTGTATGAAGCTACCATTCAATCATCTTTTCAGCTATCTCTGACCAGCACTTACGGCAGATTGGGATCTTCTTACCTTTATAGATTATGTATAATTCAATGTCGCTACAATTGCATTTTCCATTCCAAGGGTTCTTGCAATACTCGACTTGAAGCATTATCTTAAGCCTCTACACCAAATTGCAATTTGAACTTTTAAACTGTTTGTTAATGTTGATGTTGACGCTTGCGGAGAGAGAGGTTAAAGTAATATTTACTGGCAACATGCATTGTGGCGGATTTCTGATAGTATTGTTTATTTAGTTGTTTGTTGCTAAAAATGGAAAAACAAGGCGTGTATGCAAATTTGTCCAAGAGACTGAAGTGGCTGGAGGAATTATTCGAAAGCCTAAACAGAGATTTGAGACTAATTTTTGTTTCAAATTTGGTTGGGTCGTTTGGAGACGGCCTTTACGCCTATCTCCTACCAGTATATATCCAAACTGTTTTACATGCTAATCCCGTTGATGTCGGCTTTCTCTATACTATTTTAACTCTTTCTGCAGCTTTAACCCCTATTCCAGGTGGATTATTAGCGGAGAGATACGACCGTAAGAAGATTATGATTTTTGCTTGGGCACTTTGGTTTCCAGTTCCATTACTGCTTTCAGTTGTCACCCATTGGACTATGCTTTTTCCCGCTATGCTTCTTTATGGATGCTCCATCAGCGGGCCTTCCACGACAGCCTATATAGCTAGGGCGGCGAGAAAAGACAGAATCAACTTGACTTTCACCTTAATTTCTTCCGCTTGGTGGATGGGCTACATTTTTTCTCCGAGCATAGGCGGATACTTAGCCACAAAAATGGGTATGAAAGTGGTTTTTTACACGGCCTTTGCATTTTATATATTGGCGGCGTTCATTCTGTTTTTCATAAGAAGCCAGAGAGAAGCAGGGAAAGGGCAGTTAAGTAAGGGAAACCCTAGTGCTTCTTTTAATATAAAGACTATTGTGGGTTGGGCGATTTTCTTCGCTTCAATAATGTTCCTTAATGTTTTGATGCGTCCTTTCGTGCCGACCTTCCTTAAAGACGCCTACAAGTTTGACGAATTCTTAATCGGAGTTTTAGGTTCATTTACATTTGCTGGCTCGGCCTTTCTAGGCATATTAATTGGGAGATTGGGAGACAAGTTTGGAAATGAAGCTGCTGTAGCTGTTTGTCTCGCTTCTACAGCGTTTTCGCTGACTGCCTTCCAATTTACGTCCAATTTTCTATTGTTGGCTCCCGTCTTCTTCCTGATGGGAGCAACCTATACTCCTTGGGCCTTGATGAATGCAACTATAAGTTCGCTTTCCCCGGAAAGTCTAAGAGGAAGATGGGTGGCAATATCTCAAACCGCAAGTATGTTTGCAGCTTTTTTCGCCCCTTACATAGGCGGAAACCTTTATGATATTTCGCCAAATTACCCGTTCATGGTAACGGTTATAGGCATCCTGATCCTGCTTGTTATGTTCATTGCTTTTTCCTTTCTTTCCACGAGAGGAAAGAATATACCGTTAAACAGAGAAAGTGAAGAATAGTGAATGTGTGGTGAGCATTAAAGAAACAAAAGAAGGAACAATAATAAAGGTTTACGTAAAGCCAAAATCCAAAAAGTTCTCCATCAAATTTGAAAACAACGAAATAATTGTTCATTGCACTGAGCCGGCAATTAAGGGAAGGGCAAACAGAGAAATTGAAAAGAAGCTTTCAAAAATTTTCAAAGTAAAGGCCATAATTCTCTCTGGACATGCAAGCCGGCATAAGTATATTCTAATCCAAGGATTAAGCTTTGAAAAAGTTAAATGTCGGTTCAAAATTTGAAAGCAAAGGGAGAACTGTTTCGTCTTGAATGAAGATTTGAGGTTCAAGGCGTTAATCGTCCATTTAATCCTTAATGGTAGGATTGAAGAGGCCATCCGCCAATTAAGTGAGCATTATAAGGTTTTAGCTCCCAAGATCAAAGTTGGAATGCCAAAAGGTCATATAAAAAATGTTGCGTGCTATGTGAGAAAAACGAGAACTATCCATTTTTCCAAAAGAGAAGCTCTAACCAATCCTATAGTTATTTTACATGAATTTTATCATCATTTAAGGGCTGTGACTGACAAACATGGCGGAGTAGAAAAGAATGCAAATAAATTTGCGGAAGGCTTCTTAAAAGCCTATAAGAAGTTTTGTCAGCTTTTAGATTATGATATGTAGTAGCACATAACCTTCTGCATTCTTTTTGGCACATTTTCCTGTACAGCAAGCTTCTTAATTATGTCCATTATGTGAGGGTGAAATCTGGCGATGTCTGTTATTGAGACTAGACCTACAAGCTTTCCCTTCTCGACAACTGGAAGCTTTTTGATTTTCATTTCAAACATTAGTTTGACGGCGTCTTCTAGATCCATGTCTGGTTCAACAACGATGAGGGGCTGGGACATAATTTCTTCAACTTTGGTCTTCCTTGGATCTGCCGCTTTGGCGACTACTCGCTTAAGCATGTCGCGTTCAGTCACTATTCCAACAGCCTTATTTCCCTTAACGACTATTAGACAGCCAATCTCATGCTTATTCATTACTTGTGCAGCCCGTTTTGCGCTGGCTCGATAGCTTATTGTAATTACATCTGTCACCATTACGTCCTCAACCTTAAGTGTCACGGCAATCCCTCTAGAACAGCCTAAATTCAGCCTTTAACTTTATAACGGCTCGACTATTAATTATTGCTAATTAAAAATAAGAATTCAAGATAAGTTAAGGATTGAGAGCTTGAAGTTTACAAAAAGTCATGCGCTATTGGTGATTGCAAGCATAGGGCTTAGCTTCATCCTAGTATTCTCGACTACCTTGAAGAATTCCGGAATTTCGAGTCTGCAGCAGGTATTTTCTAGGATGGCTTTCTCGCTTCCCCTAATCTTTCTTTTAATGATGGGGAAGGCAAAGTTAGAATTTAGGGACAGTCCCCATTTTATGCTGAGAGGCCTAGTTTTTTCAGCTTTCCTATTTTCGGCTCTGTCGTCAATAGCCTTTGGCTGTCCAGTTCCAGTAACAGTGGCCCTAGTCTACACGCAACCATTCTTCACAGCCATAATTTCCTTTCTCTCCGGAAGAGAGAAAACTTCAGCAGGGAAACTTGCCATAGTACTTGTTGGAATGTTCGGCGCATTCCTCGCAAGCGGATTAACCCCTCAACAGATAGCCGAGCTAGACATTAATCTGGGAATATTCCTAGCTCTCTTTGGAGGATTTTTCTATGCCCTATATTTATTTCTAAAAAGAACGGAGAAAAGTGCTTATACTCCCCTACAGGCACTATTTAACACATTCCTGTTCGCTGCTCCATTCACTTTAATTTTAGGTTTTATTCTGAGATTTCTCACGGAAAACCCGCTTCTAGTAAGCTTCGTAATTCCAAACCATTATCAGCTTACCCTTCTAGTTTTGTTTGCAATTTTCAGCACGGTGCTTCCTTATGGCCTTCTAAACTACGTAAATACGGCGGAAGTTTCGCCGACAAGTGAAGGAACTATCCTGCTTTTTGACCCAGTGCTTCACGTTACGTGGGCAATTTTGCTTCTAGGACAGATTGTTTCCATATTCCAGTATCTTGGGATAATCCTCATTCTAATGAGCGCCTTCGCCATGTTCAGAATTTAAGGGCTACATTTCGCCATATATTTCTCAATAAGCTCCTCTACATTTCGGCTTTTCGAAGTTTCTGCTTTTTCAAATTTTTCTTTGGGCTTTTTAAGTGGACGCGTAGCATCTATTCCCATTTTAGTGGTTGTTCCCATTTCTTGGTCAGTTGAGGGGTCTAGGGTTGAGCCTCTAGCGTTTGGTATAATTATTAGGTCTTCGCTGGCTTGGAACCTTGTTGCTATTGCCCATTCGACCTCTTCCAAATTGTATACATTGATATCTGTATCCACGACTATTGCATGTTTGAGGCTTGGATGAGCGGCGAAAGCAGCTAATAGAGCGTTTTTTGCGTCGCCTTCAGTCTGCTTTTCTATTGAAATTATGGCGTGAAGCCATCCTCCGCCTCCAGGCGACAAGTTTATTGCCTTAACCTTTGGAACAACCTTAGAGACGGCTTCCCAAATGGTGGTTTCGCGTGATAATCCCATCAAAAGTTTATGTTCATTCCCAGAAGGAAGGAGGGCTTGATAGAGGTAATCTTGTCTATGCATTACACCGACAATTTTAACGATTGGCTGCTTCCTCTTTATGTCGTAGGTTCCAGTTATATCAACTAGCGGGCCCTCATCAATCATTTCGCTGATTGAAAGCTTACCCTCTAGGACTAGTTCTGCCTCCGCTGGGGCATAAGCATCAATATGTTCGCATTCGACAAGTCTAAACTTTCCTCCAAGTAGCGTGTTCGCCACGTAATATTCGCTTATTCCGAAGGGAACGGCAGCTGTAGCGGCTAGATGGACAGCTGGATGCAAGCCTATCGAAATGGCAACATCCAAATCCTTATTCTCCTCTTTTGCCAGAAGCCACAGCCTATGAAGATGGCGGGGAACAATCCTTATAGCCAATTTATCATTGCCCAAAACCTGCAACCTATGAATTGAGACGTTCTCAACTTTTTTGTCTGGACTCTTCGCTGAGATTACAGCTGAAGTTATGTATGGACCCGCATCATATTTGAAATGTGTTAGAATAGGAATTTCTGAAAGGCTGAATTTTTCCCTAACAACCTCTTTTACTGGGGTATCCTTCACTATTTTCGGCTTGGTTGGATTTCGCCAAGCTTCGATGAGTTTTTGGTATAGCCTTTCTTCGCTTATGTTTAATGCCCTACATATTCTTTTGCGAGTCGCACATACATTAGCGACAACCTTTGCTGAATATCCTTTAACGTTTTCAAAAAGCAGTATCGGTCCATCATCAAAGGCTTTCATCATGGCTGCTATTTCAAATCTCGGCGAAATTTTCTCCTTAATATGTAGAATCTCTCCCTCAGCTTCCATCTGTTCGAGGAAGCCTCTTAAACTCAAGTTTTTACCTCCTCTCCCTTAACTTTGCCAGATTCTAATCTGGCTTCACTTTCCTCAGCTCTTTTGCCCATAACCTTTTCAACAAGTCTTACAAGAATTGGCCCGGCTACACTTTCGTCCAATGTTTCAAGATATACAGAGACAAGCGAGACTTTGCTGGTTTTTGAGGCCATTTTTTCGGCGATTATTCTCGCAATAGTCGCATTTTTTCCTCCAAGCAGCACTGAAGAGGTTGAAGGGCCAATGAGACCTTTTCCAGGCGGAATTGCCGCCACTAGGGTTCCTAATCGATCCTCATTTTGGCTAAGCATGAATATGCATGAATTCTTTGTTTCAATAAATATGACTAGGAACTTTACGTTTTCCTCAACTATTTCATCCTTGATTATTCTTGCTCTTGACATAGATTTTCAACCTTTTCAGCCTTACCTTTCGTTCTTTTTCCTAGATAAGCTTTAAAAGGTGAGTGCATGCATAAAGCGTTTTGTGATACTATGGAATTTGAGCCTTTCGACATTGGAAGATTTCTTATAGCTCCGGATAGAAAGTTTCATTGCCTTCTGATTAAAACAGAGCTAGCGCCAGGAGTAATGGAGAGACTCGCATCAATCGCAGCGAAGTATAGAGTCAAAGTTTCATATGTCTCCTACTCCACGCCAAGACAGTATGAAAAACCCATAAACGTTGTCGCCTTCATAGATGTAACAGATGCAACCGCACCTATAGAGCAGCTTCTAGAGGAAGCTAGAAAAATAGAGTTTGTGAAGGAAATAAGGGGCATGAAACCGGAAATTGGAGGGTTCGCCTTAGATTTATTCTCATTCCCACTCGTAATAGATGGGAAACGAGCGATAATTGTTAGAGAGCAAGGAATAAGGGGCATAATTAATGGTTTAAGGAAACGTTTAGGCTCAGCAGCCGAGGCCATTCAATATTTCTTAGGATTCGAGGCGGGACTAGAATATGGGAAAAGCCACAAAAAACTCGGAGAAAAACTTGGAATAAAAAGTCCTTCAGAAATACTATCGAAAATAAGCGCTCCGCTCTTTACGCCAATAGGCTTTGGAGTAATGAAAATCCTAAAATCAAATGATACCCCTCCATACACATACATAAGAGTATACAGATGCTTCGAATGCGAATGCGCCCCTCAAAAAACTAACAAGCCCTATAGCCACTTGGTCAGGGGGATGATAGCCGGAGTCTCCACTGAAATTTTAGGGATGGAAATGACTGCAAAAGAGATAAAGTGTATAGCAATGGGCGACCCATACTGCGAATTTGAAGTTTACCCAAGAAAATAGAATTTTAGCATCCTAATTTTCCTTAGTTAGTTTTTCATGGAGGGCAAAAGCAAGGGCTGTTAGGGCAGAGGCTGCCGCCAAATCCGTGGCTATGGTAACCCCTGGACAGAGGTCAACAACTAGAGTTGCGAAACGAAATATTCCGTGGGGGATTCCCTCTCTAGAGCCGACAAGGAAGTTTATTCGTTTACTTTTTGTCGTTAGTTCCGCCAGTCTTTCAGCCACCTTATTTATGGGTTCTCCTTCAGGTTCAAAAACTATTATTGGTTCCAATGCACGTTCCCTAACGAGTTCGTAAAGATTTTGAATATAGACTTTGGTTCGGACAGGCTTTTGGGCATAGGTTCTCATTTGAATTTTATATCTTGACTCTATTCCCTCGAAGACTCCGTTTAGAAATGCATTGAGCTGTTTGGCGTCTACGCCTCCAACTGGGGCGATAACAAGCTCGCCCACCTCGAAAGTTTGGGCCTCTCTACCTATCCTATTTCCCATCTCTTTAGATGCCTCCAAACTTCCAAGATAGGGCATCTGAATAAGCGAAACTTTGCTGAAGTATCGCCTAACCTCAACTTTTCCCTTACTCATCTTTCTTGGAAACTCTTTACCGTCAACAACCCCTAAATAGGCGTGAGGCCCCAAAATCTCCACAAAAACAACTTTCTCCGGAAAATCAAGATTAACTTGGCA
>Ga0190363_1002415_pt1 | contig 10672 bp, 14 predicted proteins | sample 48721867_MG_FD_161272 | JGI IMG/M metagenome (GOLD analysis project Ga0190363, IMG submission 161272) | Hydrothermal vent microbial mat bacterial communities from Southern Trench, Guaymas Basin, Mexico - 4872-18-6-7_MG | ecosystem: Environmental > Aquatic > Marine > Hydrothermal vents >...
TTAAATTTACAGTGTAACATATTTGATGTGCGGTGCTTGGAGATGTATCTTCCAAGTCGTTGAAACAACGATTTCTAAGGAGAAAAGCTCTACTGTAATCTCCCCTACAAATGCCACTAGTAAAGACACTAAATCTCTTAGAAGTCATTTCGATATCGTTCTTAGTGATTCTGCAACGATAATTTTAGCGTATGATATCATCAGACTTGAAGAGAAACTTATAGTTGAAGAATTTAGGAAAAGAGGTATTGAACCGAAATTACTTAACGTTACAGCTTATCCTCTACACTTCAGTAACGGTTTTCTAAGAAAAGCAAACATAGCTTTAATAAGACCTATAAGTATGTATCGCGCCTTCTATACAGCAGTTGTTTTAGAAACGAACGGTGTACACACGATAAACAATAGCGAAACAATTCTAACATGTGGAGACAAAATTCTAGCGTACAAAAAACTTCTCGAAAACAAGTTACCAATACCTGAAACAGTTGTTGCTTTCACAACGGATTCAGCATTGCAAGCGTACAACATAATAGGCTTCCCCGTAATAGACAAACCACCTATCGGAAGTTGGGGTAGGCTCGTATCGCTTATCGAAAGCAGTAAGGAAGGCATTTTAGTTGCTGAACATAGAGAAAACCTACCTTCAACACAGCTAAAAATTCATGTTGTTCAAGAATATGTTCCGACATCAAACATGGACATTAGATGTTTAGTTGTAGGGGACCAAGTTCTAGGGTGTATTAAGAGAAAAGCTACGTCAGGGGATTGGAGAAGCAATGTTGCAAGAGGAGGTAAAGTAGAAGCACTGAAACTAAATGAGGAGCTAATGGAGCTCTCACTTAAAGCGGCTAAGGCAGTAAGAGCTGAAGTATTATCGGTAGATATTTTGGTTCATCCTGAAAAAGGATATTTAGTTAATGAAGTAAATGGTGTTCCTGAATTTAAAGGTTTCATGAAAGCAACCGGAATAAATGTTCCAGAAAAAATAGTTGAATATGTTGTTTCCAAAGTTAAAAGGTAGGTGCATGAGTGATGAATCTTAAAGGTAGAGATTTCCTTTGGCTAGGAGATTATAGTAAAGAAGAACTAGAGTTTATACTTAAAGTGACTGCTCAACTTAAGGAGAGATACTATGCTGGAGAAAGAATAGTTCCTGTGCTTAAAGGTAAAACATTGGCTTTAATATTTCAAAAGCCAAGTACAAGAACTAGGGTAAGTTTCGAAGTAGCTATGAAGCAGCTTGGAGGATTCACAATAACCCTAAATTGGAATGAACTACAGCTTGGCAGAGGAGAGACAATAGCGGATACTGCAAGGGTTATGAGCAGATATGTTGATGGAATTATGGCGAGAGTATATTCACACAATGACCTCGTTGAATTAGCAAAGTACTCTACAGTACCTGTAATTAACGGGTTAAGCGACTCATTTCATCCAGTACAGGCTTTATCAGACATGTTCACTATATTTGAGAAGAAAGGTAGGCTTAAAGGAATAAAGCTGGTGTTCCTAGGTGATGGAGGAAACAATGTTGCTCAAAGCCTACTCGTAGCTTCAGCAAAACTAGGAGTAAACATTACGGTATCTTCACCGCCAAAATATAGGCCCTCAAAAGAGGTTTTAGAGGTAGCTGAAGAAGCAGCTAAACATAGCGGTTCACAAATAGACTTCATTGAAGACCCGTATGAAGCAGTAGAAGACGCGGATGTAATATACACTGACGTATGGGTTAGTATGGGCCAAGAGAAAGAGAGAGAAACAAGGATTAAGGAATTAAGTAAGTACCAAGTTAACACTAAACTTATGAAGCACGCTAAGAAAGACGCTATATTCATGCATTGCTTACCAGCACATAGAGGTCAAGAAGTAACTGATGATGTAATAGATGGTCCATGGTCTGTCGTATGGGATCAAGCTGAAAATAGAATGCATACGCAAAAAGCGCTTCTAGCATTACTTCTTTAAAGAACTTAGCGGAAAAATCTCCATTAGGGTGGCTATAACCGTAGGTAAAACTATTAAGAAGCCGTAAGCGTAAAGTATAAGTCTTAAATCTATGGTTACTTCAACAGCGACATTATCTACAATAACGGTTCTACTGAAAATTCCGCTTTCCAATAAGGTGTAGATTAGTAGGAAGCTTATTATGAATAAAGCTAAACGAAGCGATTTACCTAAAACCTTCCATACTCTGCTTTCTTCAAGAACCCCTATGATTATCGATAGAAAAATTATTGTTGCGAAATAAGCTTCAACATTATATTCAACAGTAAATACGTACTCAGTCTTAAAACTCTCATATAATGATTTTTCAAAATAACCTCCAATACTACTAATAAGCCATAAGGGAATAATTATGGTTACAATTGATGTTCCCAAACCCTTCAGAACTCCCTTAATAATGCTTTTCCCCAACTTACATCACCACTAAATTTTAATGATTATTGTTCTCGAGGAAACAACTTTCCCCTTTACCAGTAGGTTTATGGAGAAAGCAACCCCCTTCTCTAAATCTTCCTTTGGAACATTAACTAGGGGTAGGTTTAAAACAGTGGTATTACATGGCATTAATGTGATATTTGATGTTTTAGAATAATTTAGTACTGTAAAAACGACCTTACCATGAATTTCTAATGGTAAATAGTTAATTATAGTAGCGTTCATAGTTACACTACATTCTGAATTATAAGCGGTGTAGCCTACTTTAAGAGGCTCTATTTTGATTCCGTAAGCATCTTTGAAATCTCTAAAAGCTATCTTCAGCGGTATAATGCCGTCGTAATTGAATTCGAAGCCTAATAACAAAGAACTGTTCCCATAAATTACGTTTCCTAAGTATTCTAAAGGAACTTTGATTGTTAAATTAGCTGTTTCGTTATGCCCTAAATTTATGGAGTGACTTTTTAAAGTAATATTTTTTATTTTCAAAAACGCTTTGAAGTTTTTTAACACACGTTGTCCATTATAGCTAACTTCAATGTTAAACTTTAAGCCATCATTTTCGGGTATGCATTCAATGTTAGCTATTTTTGCTTTGAAATTTCCCTGACCTAAATCGGAAGTTAATGAGAATATTTCGATAAGTAACACTAAAAATATGAGTAATGCTAATGCGTAACCTAGCAGTTTAATTAAACTGCTAATTCCCTTCAAAGTTTAGCACCGAAGCACTAATGCCACTATTAGTAATGTTCTTCTTCACTAGCTGTTAGTAACGATACTCCTCTTAGTGTAATTATTGAACTAATCCATCCCATTATTCCTAAGAAAGCTATTTTCATTACTAAGTATATTCCCCAACTAAGCATCCATGAAATAATGTTTTCTGTAGAGCTTGCTTCAGGTATTGCTACGCTTTTGTATTCTATATATGCGAAAATAAACACTGTAAGCAGTAAAACCAAACCTATTGCTAAAAGAATAAAACCACTATATTTACTTGCTTTCTTGGACAATATATTCTACCTCAAAATAATAGATGTTTTTAGTTATGTAAAAATGTTGTTAACAATAGGTTTTAACCTAAAAATCCGCGTATTTTAGCTGTTTCAGTAACGTATGAGAAGACTTCGAATCCGATGATGCTTGAGAAACCATTGTAACATATCTTTCCTCAAGTTCCTCACAGTTTTTACTTAATATGTCAATGTTTTTCAACGTCTTCATATTAGTTTTCCCGTAAATATCCTATGATATTTCGATTAAACCTAGCTTTGCTAATGCTTGAATAGTTCTCGCAAAGTCCTTCTCTTCGAACCATCCATATTCTGAAACCATTAGTTCGTAAAGTTCACGATATGTCCATGGCTTAGTGTTTAATGCAACTATGGTGCTGTATGTTATTGAGAACAATGCTCTATTCTTCTCCATTAACTTAGCTAGTTTCATAGCGAGCTTTGGTTGCTTAGATAATGCTTTTCTCATGCTGAACATTTGCTTTACCTTAAGCTTTAATGTTTTATCTTCTAGTTTTCTAGAGACCTTAACCTTAACGTCCCTATATTTTATTTTTCTTGAAATATCTTTCTTTATTTTCTTGACCTTGCCGCAAAAACTGCTCCATCTCTTACATATGCTTTCTAAGCTAGATAAAGCGTAGTTTAGGTAGTATTTCGAAAAAATGTTCCTTAAAACATTGGCTTCTTTATGACTTAATATTGTTGCTAATTTTTCATAGTAATCTCTCATTAAGTATGAGTGTATTATTTCAACTATTGTTTGTGGAGGGGTTTTAAGCGAAACAGTATAGCCTAGTGTTAAAGCCATAATACCTGACATTTTAAGCATTTCAGGATCTACTTTATCAGGGGTGTCCATATGTGTATGATAGTACCTATCCGGCCACTGATTAAGCATTATTGAGGGTTTTCTTGCAAAACAGAAAACGTCATGATCGCTTCCTACGGAATACTCTGTTGAAGCATATCTTACCTTAGGGGTTCTTGTTGAGCTACTAAATGTCTGCTCTCTTCTAAACACAATATCTGCTATATACTCAGCTAATTCATTTCCAAAGTAAGGTAGAACTAAGGGGGACTTTATTATGTTAAATACCGAACCTACTTTCCATTGGGATTCGCCGACCATGTCCAAATTTATTAGGAAACTTACTTCACTAACTACTGATGGTTCTTTAGCTAGAATAGCTAACGTACCCGTATACTCTGGAACCCAAATGAATCTAAAGCCTAATTCTCCTCGATTAAGTTCTCCCCTATCATAGATTGTCTTTATTGTTCTAGCCATTTCGATCAATGTTGCTGAGCCAGAAGCATTATCATTAGCTCCCGGTGATGGATGACAATAGTGAGCTATGAAACCGACATATTCTTCTCTTTCACCTTCAACATCAGCTACTATTGAGAATCCCTGTTTAACCCTATGTTCAGCATCTACAAAGGCTTGAACAACAACATTCCTACCACGTTCGATAGCTGAAATCATTTCGTTAGCTACTCTTTCAGAAACAGATAATGCAATGGTTTTCGAGAACTTTCTAGTCTCCTTCCTAGTAAGAAATAGTCCAAAATAGGGTACAGCATTTGGTTCAGGAGAATTCCTCTTAAAAACAATTATACCTTTAGCTCCAGCTTTAGCTGCTTCTACGAAAACATTGTAGGGTCTTTCAGATACGAGAACAAATTTCCCTTCAACATTCACCTTCCTAAAAATCCCCGATTTCCAAGAGCCAACGTATACTACTTCTCCTTCGAAAACTTCCCCACGAGTTCCCGGGGAATGAGCAACCACCATCGTTGGAACTTCCTTAAACGTCGAAATGAGTTTTTCATGAGGCTTAACTACTTTCAACCAAGCATCCCTAATGTCCCATCCTAAAGGCACCGTGAAACCGAAGAATTCGGAAACACCATTAAACATGAATGTTACCTTCTTAACGCTTAAACCGTAACCTTTAACTTGTTTGAAAATGTAGTTTCCAGCATCAATAAGCCCCTGCGAACCCTGAATCCTATGATACCTAGAAATTTCGTAGACATGTTCCAAAGCACTTTTCGACGAAAACTCCTTCTCAAAAATCTTAACTGTCTTCTTCAAATCCAAAACAATACCACCCTATCTTACTACAATAATGGTTATGGTTATTAAGTGATTTTCTCAAAGCAGTCTATGGCTATACGAAAATTACTTCTTCAAATTTCTCCTTAAACTCAGGATGCTTCCAAAGCTATCTCTTAACGAAACTACATGAAACCTTAAGCTTCCTAAAACCTTTGCTTAAAGCGTAGTTCAAGGCCTCCCTAACAGCAATAGAAGCTAAACCCCTACCTCTAAAAGCCCTAAGTGTGTACGTTGAAACTAGATGGAAAACATCATCTTCAATCCTATATAAAAGTCTAACGGCTCTTTTACCGCATACTTTAACATAAAACATTTCATTATTAAAACCAACTTCAACTTCTTCGCACTTGTCAACATCTAGCTTCATGACCTAGATCCCGCGGAACTTCTTCCTTTAAAAACTTCAAGAAAGCAGATAAAGATTTCTCTTACAAAATTATTAAAGAGACATTAGGTATCTAACTCTTCAGCAAAGTTACAAATACCTCTTGAACCCTATTATAAACAGTGTGGTTCTGTCATCATAAACCTTAATGAAGAGAATATATTTACATAAAGTCCTAAAGTTTTAAGGTTACTCTTAAAAATGGTGCCGTTATGGAATGTTGCAACTCTTCCAGAAACCTTCCTATTATTGACAACTATGACGTTTATGTTTTCTAACCATGGGCTTAAACCTAACTGCTTAAGTGCATTGAGTACTTCCTTAATTAAGTACTCGTATATTTCCTTTACAGTATCTATCTTCCTTTTAATTACAATAGCGTAATTTATTATTTCCGAGGTCATGATATACTGCTCCACCGTCTGTAAACCTCCTAACTACTGAATTTCCTAGCGAACTTCTCACTAACTTCCTCATCAACAATCTGAAAATACCCTATAACTACAGCGTTACTTCTGCGCCAAATTCTTAACGTAGGATCACCACCGATTTTATCATAAATGCTATAGAAGGCTTCTTTAAATGCAAGATTGTAGTAATAATTCCTAGGCGTTTCAAAGAGTAATACACGAAGCTTATTCATAACTGGTCATCACATGACTCTTTACATGAACAGTAAATGGCCTTAATTTTATCAAGATTTTATTAATTATTGTAGATATCGAAAGTTATCATTTAAAACATTTATTTACAATATACGTAATGAAGTTTTAACAGGCTCTAATGATCATCGCATTCTCACATAAACTTCTCAAAAGCTACGGTATATTCTTTCTTATAACCAGCGATGATAAATATAGAAACATTACTCCAAGAATAATTGTAACTGTAAATGATATGTGAGGAGGAACTATATCGTAGGTGCCACTATATGAGTATCTTATAGCCTCGGTAATGTATGTTAGGGGTAGAAGGAAGGAAATAACTTTAAGGACGAGAGGAAACGTGCTAACAGGTATTATTACATCAGATAGGAACATCATAGGAAACCTAACTATGTTAAATATGGTCATTGTTTGAGATGGATCCTTAATTAGGAATGATAGTAGGACACCAAAGGTTGAAGAAGTAAATGTAGCAAGTAATATACATAATGCTAATAATAAGGGATGAATATGAGGCGCAGAAACAAATATTTCAGCAAGAATTAAGACGGGAACTGAAGCAATAATTCCAAGAACAAAGCTGCTTAAAGACTTACCTAAAGCTATACATACGTAGCTCACTGGAAACAGAAGAAGCCTTTCGAAGGAATCTATTCTTCTCTCAAACACTATAGCCATAGCCGACATCGAAGTTGAACCGAAAAATAATGCCAAAGATATCATTCCGGGAGCTAACCATGTTGTCAATCCCCCTCTCCTAATCATGAACGCTAAGGAAAAGACAAAGGGGAACATTAAACCCCAACTTATAGTTCCAGGTTTCATATAGTATTCTTTAAGATCCTTCTTAGCTATGTAAAATGCCTTCTTAACATCGTCGAACATTAGGAATCACCTACAATTTTTATGAAGAGCTCTTCAGCATCTATTCCCCTTACATTTAACAAGTATATGTCAAGGCCCTTAGATCTGGCAAGCTTAGCTATTTCCTTAAGAACCCTCACGGTATCATAAGTGACTATCTTAAGCAGTTCATGCTTCCTTTCAACCTTAATAACCCCATGTAAGCTACTAACCTCCTCAACTCTAGGATTATTGGGATGGAAAACGATCTCAATAATTCCTTTAGCGCTAAAAGCCTCCCTAAGCTCCCACGGTCTTCCCAATGCGACTATTCTACCCTTATTGATTATTGCTATTCTATCGCATACTTCAAAAGCTTCACGAACATTATGTGTTGTTAGAAATATCGTCACTCCCTTCTCTTTTAATCCTAATATTCTGTTCCATAACATTCTCTTACTAAAAACATCAAGTCCTGCAGTTGGTTCATCCATAAAAAGAATTTTTGGATTATGGATTAATGCTGCAGCTATAGTTAGCCTTCTCTTAAGCCCTTTGGATAGATTCTTAAACTTAACATTTCTCTTACCCCATAACCCAAATAACTTAAGCAGCTTTATGGCGCGGCTAAGTCTTTCCTCTCGAGGAACACTGAACATTTCCCCGCAGAACAGTAAATTATCTAGGCATGTAAGGTCCCAGTAAAGGTTTGAGCTCTCGGGAACAACACCTATAATTCTCTTAACATTCTTATGATTTCGAGCAACATCGTAACCATATATTTTAGCCTTGCCACTAGTGATTTTGGTTAAACCACAGAGCATCCTAACAGTAGATGTTTTCCCAGCACCATTCGGTCCAAGGAAGCCGAAAATTTCGCCTCGCCTAACGCAAAAGTTTATTCCCTTAACAGCCACTAGATCACCATATTTTTTAGTGAGCTCCTCGACAACTATTACGCATTCATCATGGTTCTCTAAAACATCATCACCTCTAAAGTATAGATTTAGCATGCCCTTTAAATCTTTATCTTAATGCCCCACTATTATCGAATAAGATATGTCGCATATAGTATTAAAGAGAATGTCTTAGGCAAAAACACCACATGCTTTATAGCCCTTATATATACTTTTATGAAATCACCATAGCTTCAGTATGCCTAAAATCACGCCTGCTAATGCCGACATCGCTAAAGCTATTATCGGATGTATTTTAAACACATAGACGGATGTTATTACGAAAACCATTATTGCTACTACAGCTAACGTTTGTGGAGGTTTGGACAATGTCGTAAATGTTTCTTTAGCTGTTGATATGAGTGCTAATGTTATGAGCCCTATTACTGCTGCTTTTAATCCGTTAAGTAATGCTTGTACTAGCCTATTTGTAAAATACGTTGTTAGCGAGTAAACTATTAGTGAGATAATTGTGAAAGGCGGAAGAACCACTGCTAATGTTGCTACGAACGCTCCTATAGGCCCTGCTAATTTGAATCCAATATATGTTGCTGCATTCACAGCCACAGGTCCAGGTGTTGAACCGGCTATAGCTACAACATTCATGAATTCTTCTTTCGAAATCCATTTTGCCTCCTCAACAATTTCCCTTTCAATTATTGGAAGTATTGCCCATCCTCCACCAAACCCTACAATACCTATCTTCAGGAATCTCACGAACAAATTTAGTAGCAAAGTCACGTTCATAATACACTACCCTTCTTCTGAAGTAATAGCACAAGCAGTTTAAACAAGTTACTAAGCTATAAAGTATTTCCTAGGCAAACATGTAATAAAGCATGTGTAGCTTCGAAATTTTTAGCTAAATCAGCTAAAACTATAAGTTCTTAGAAATTCCTAGTAAACTATTAGGAGACTGTGGAATAATGGAAATTCCACGGAACATCATAAAACGTTTATTTCTTTTTGAATATGAGTATTGGAAGGTAAAAAGCTTAGATGAAGTTAGAAGAAGGGTGAGTAAAGAATTTCAATTTTTACCTGTGGAAAGCTTAGTTAAAGTTTTAGAGGAAATAGTTGGAGGCATAGAAAGCTTAGTTAAATATTCTTCTGAAAAAGCATTAGCTATTAGAAGTGCTAGAGTAAAACCCCCAATGGTATATTTCCTCATAGTTGAAGAACACGAGCTTGGAGGGAAAGTATTTCTTATAGAAACAATATATAGCCAGTATAGTTATGATAAAATATTGGCGGGTATGAGGGCGTTTTCGGCTTATGTAGGCATAAAATGTAAGCTCATTAAACAACTCTAGCAAATACTGACTTAAACATAGCTACCATAAACACTATATTTTGGTGATAAAGTTTTTGAGGAATTGAAGTAATGTTAATACCGATAAAACAAAACAATATGCAGAAAAGCTATTCCCTCTAAGTAATGGTTAAGCATACAGTATTAGTTGCTAATATTTTCGCTCCATGCATTCTGCGATTTAATTAAGGAATCTCTAAAGTATTTGTGTTTAAAACCTAGCTATGCTTAAAGCCTATTTAGTTTATTATTTAATAGCGGTGAGAATGTGGCATCTGCAGGAGTTTTCCAAATACCTAAGCCTGAGAATGAACCTGTTCTATCTTATGCTCCCGGAACTAGGGAAAGAGAGGAGTTAATGAGGAAATTAAGGGAATTGAAAAGTAGAAGGATGGAAATTCCCCTAATTATAGGTGGTAAGAATATTAAGACTGGAGAGCTTGGTATTTGCCGTTGCCCACATAATCATTCTTTGATTTTAGGTTATTATCATAAGGCTTTGGAAGAACATGTTGAAAAAGCTATTGATGAAGCTCTTAAGGCTTGGGATAAATGGGCTAATATGGACTGGTATCATAGGGCAATGATTTTCCTTAAAGCTGCAGAATTACTTGCCGGACCTTACAGGTTTGAAGTTAATGCTGCAATAATGCTATGTCAAAGTAAAACTCCTAGGGAAGCTGAAATAGACTTGGTAGAGCTTGTTGATTTCTGGCGTTTTAACGCGTACTACATGAGGTTTCTTTATGAGCAACAGCCTGAATCGCTTACTGGAGAACTTAACAGAATAGATTGGAGGCCTCTTGAAGGATTTGTTTTCGCAATAACTCCGTTCAACTTCTTCTCAATAGGCGGTAATTTACCGACAGCACCTGCTATGATGGGTAATGTCGTAGTGTGGAAGCCTTCAGCTCCGGTAGTTTACTCA
>Ga0190363_1002417_pt1 | contig 10670 bp, 12 predicted proteins | sample 48721867_MG_FD_161272 | JGI IMG/M metagenome (GOLD analysis project Ga0190363, IMG submission 161272) | Hydrothermal vent microbial mat bacterial communities from Southern Trench, Guaymas Basin, Mexico - 4872-18-6-7_MG | ecosystem: Environmental > Aquatic > Marine > Hydrothermal vents >...
AACCTCAGGGCTTGAAATAGCAAACTTTAAATATAGAATTGGTAACCTCTCGATGTCGTCTAATTTGTACAATAAAGGGTGGGGGATGAACTATGGAAAAGACAGAGATTCTTGAGAAGATTAAAGAGGCAGAGAGTAAAGTCGAGAGTGATGTCGCCTCTGCAGAGGAAAAGAAAAAGAACATGATCTATGAAGCTAAACTCAAGGCTAGGGAGATCATTGAGGATGCACAAAAAGAGGCTGAGAATATTAAGGCTAAAATTATTGAAGATGCAAGTTCATCGATTGAAGCTGAAAAAGAGGAGATTAAACAGAGAAAAAGTAGGGATATCGAACAGCTAGAGGCTAAGGGTAAGGATAACGTTTGGAGAGCGGTTGACTATCTTTATGAAAAATTCTTAGGGATGGTAGAGCATGTTTAAGCCTGCTAAAATGGCCAAGGTAACTTTAGTGGGTCCTAAAGATTACCTTGAGCAGGTATCAGCCACGCTCCACAGACTTAATCTGATGCACGTTGAAGATCCGGTTGAAGAGGAGTATTTCAAGATCGGCGAGCCATTGAAAAAGGCGTCGGTAATCTCAAGGAGCTTGGTTCAGCTGAGAAGCCTTCTTTCTTACCTCAAACTCGAGCCAGAAACTTACGAACCAAAAAGAAAGTTCAGGGCAGAGGAGATTGCTGCATCGCTTGATCAAAAGCTTGAGGAGTACCGAGAGCAAATAGAAGCTAAGATTGAAGAAATCAGAAGCCTGACAGAGAAGAACAGAATGCTCGAAGATGAAATAAAGATAATAGAGCCCTTGAGGGAACTTGGAATACCACCGAAATTGCTGAGGGGTTACAAGGCGGTTGCAAGCTTTGTGGGATATCTCAAAGCCGATCCCACGGAAAGGCTTAAAGAGATAACCGACCAGTTTGAGATATTTTTGAAAGAAATAAAGGGTGAATATCTGGCAGCAGTTTTTGTGAAGGCTGAATTTGCCGATGACTTTCTCTTGGCTCTTCAGGAACACGGCTTTTCTGAGATATCTGTTCCTGACATAGAGGATTATGATGCAAGGCTTTCTGAAATAAATTCGGAAATCGAGAGTAACATTGCCAAGATAAAAACTCTAGAGAACGAGCTTGAAGAGGTAAAAGCAAAGGAAGCTGAAGTAATGATGGCCATAGAAGAATACCTCAGCGTCGAAATGGATCGCTCAGAACTTCCGCTTAAGACTTTAGTATCGAAGTATGCCTTCGTTCTTACCGGCTACGTTCCGGAAAAGAGAGTCGAAGAACTAAAAAGGGTAATGGAATCGCAGACGAATGGAAGAGTAGCGGTCGACGTGATTGAGGACGAAGAATTCGAACCTCCAACACTGCTTCAGAATCCCCCCGGAATAAAGAATTTCGAGCTTTTCACAAACCTCTTCTCCATACCAAAATACAAGGAATTCGATCCAACTCCGATAATGGCTGTTTTCTTCCCGATTTTCTTCGGCATGATGCTTGGAGACATTGGTTATGGTTTGCTGATTACCGTACTGGCGTTATATCTGAAAAGGATTTTCAAGACTGAAGGCTGGCAAGGATTGCTCAACATAGCTCTTTATTCGGGAATTGTCTCGATAGTTTTCGGTTTCATATACGGAGAGTTCTTCGGTCCTTTCACAGTGCCGGGCTATCAGCCACCTCAGATTCACTGGGTAGGAGCAATTATGCAGAGCATGTATTCCTTCAACCATGGCCATCCGGTTTTCGACAGGGTTGAGGAAATGGGTGTAAAGGTTCTGCTTTTCACCGTTCTCGTTATTGGAATGTTCAAGATTCTGTGGGGTTTCGCGATAGGCTTCAGAAATGTTTACGTTGAACATGGCTTGAAAGCGGCGATTCTTGAGAAAGCGTCCTGGTTCATTGGAGTTCTTGGAGTGGTTTTCCTGATCCTCGGTTTCTCCTATAACGTTCAGGTATTTTACAAGCTCGGACTCGGTCCAAACCCAGGGGACGTTCCACCTCTCCCGTTGCCCGGAATCTCTCCAGGTTGGGAAGCTGGTGTCAATATATTCTACAAACTGGCGGTTCCGTTAATCGTGATCTGGTTCATCCTTTTCTTGATGGAAGAGATACCGAAAATGGGCGCTATGGGAGTGGTTTTGGCTGTTGAACTGTTAACATGGTTCGGACAGATAATGAGTTATGCAAGACTTCTTGCTATCGGTCTATCTTCTGTTTACATAGCCTTCGTTGTGAACGTCGTTGTTCCAAAGCTCATGCATACCTTCATTCCAATTCCGATAGTCGCCAGCGTAGTTGCTGTGATCCTTATGATCCTTGCCCACGGAATCAACCTTTTGCTAGGAATCCTCGATCCTGGATTGCAGTCATTACGTTTGCACTATGTAGAGTTCTTTACGAAGTTCTTTGAGGGTGGAGGAAGGCTCTACGAGCCTTTCGGTAGGATAAAGAGGTTTATTGAGGAGTGAGGTGTTTTGGTAAGGAGGTGAGATGAATGGTAGATGAGACACTGGTAAGGGGTTTGATTGCAATCGGAGCTGGACTGGCAGTTGGACTTGCAGGTATTGGTGCAGGTCTCGGTGAAAGCGGTATCGGTGCAGCTGCAGTGGGTGCTACAGCAGAGGACAGAGGCTTTTTCGGTCTCGGTATTCTGTTCACGGTTATACCTGAGACCATAGTCATTTTCGGCCTTGTCATAGCATTCATACTGATGTTCGCGTTCTGAGGTTGAAAACATGCCACTCGATAACGTTATTAGTGAGATATACGAAAAAGGGAAGCAACAGGTGGAAAGCATTCTTAAAGAGGCGGAAACTGAGGCAGAGAAGATAGTAGCCGAGGCAAGAAGGGAGGCAGAGGAAATCCTAAGGAAGGCTCGCGAAGACGGAGAGAAGGAAGCAGAAAATATTAGGAGGCAAGAGGTCTCTTCCGTAAGCCTTGAGATGAAAAGGCTATTCCTTAACAAGCAGAAGGAACTTCTAGAATCAGTCTTCGATCTGACGAGGCAAAGAGTCAGGGAAATGGAAGAGACTGAGAGGAAAAAGCTCCTTGAAGTGTTGCTCAGAGAAAACGCCCAAGATGGAATGGTCGTTTACTCGAGAAAGGAAGATGAGCCAGTCGTAAAGGAAATCCTTAGTAGCATGGGTAGGAAGGTTGAGTATGCCGGAAACGTTAACTGCCTCGGAGGAGTAATCCTTGAGGATGCAAAGGAGGGGATAAGAATAAATCTCACCTTTGATGAGCTTCTTAATCAGCTTTTTGATCAGGAAATGAGTGAAGTCTCGAAAATTCTGCTGGGTGGTTGAGGATGCTTATTGGAAAGAACGCTATCTGGGCCTACCTCGCTGCTAGAACAAAGGTGATGAAGAGAAAGCTCATCCCTAAGGATACGTATCGAAAACTGCTGAATATGGAGTTCAATGAAATAGTGAGATATCTGGAAGAGACAGAGTATAAAAAAGAGATAGATGAGTTCGGATACAAGTATTCCGGTCCAAAACTCATGGATTACGCCCTATCACTAAACCTTTCCAGGACTTGTCAAAAGATAATCAGGATCTCTCCCGGCCCTGCAAAGGATCTTATAACTGCTTATCTCAAAAAGTGGGACATAACGAATCTGGTGAGCATTCTCAGAGGAAAAGCTGCAAACATTCCGCCTGAAGAGATAGAGGAAGCGATAGTTCCTGTTGAAAAGGACTTGGAGTACTACAAGGCCCTAATTGCTAAAGATGTTGACGAGATCGTGAATACTTATCATGGAACTCCTTACTTCGAAACTCTTTCCAAGATAGGTACCATGCCACCAAACCAGCTTGAAGATGAGCTTTTCAAAACTTACTATCTTGAGCTAACAAAGCTCAAGCCCGCAGAGCTATCGTTAAAGCTTTTTGTAGATTTTGTGAAAATGGAGGTGGATTTGAGAAACCTCAAGACAATTCTCAGGATGAAGGTGGAGAATGCAACTCCCGATGAAATAATATCAAGGCTCATACCCAATGGATACGAACTTACAATTGATGAATGTAGAAAGCTTGCCACGATGTCTTGGTCTGAACTCGTAAAAGCTTTAGAGGGCTACTGGTTCTGGAAGGGAGTAGAGAAGATAGAGGAGGAACTTTCAACCACAGAGGTGCTGTTCGATAAAGCGTGGATTGAGACAATTGCCAAAAGAGCAACGAGCTATCCCCTTTCGATTTTACCGGTGATGCACTACATGGTACTAAAGAAGGTTGAGGTAGACAATCTGAGGATTTTGGGATGGGGCAAATGGTATAATATGCCCAACGAGGAAATAGAGAAACAGATGGTGATCGTATGAAGATCGTGGTTGTAGGTGATCCCGAGTTTAGTGTGGGATTCGGTCTTGCGGGCATATCAACTGAAAACATGTTTGACATCAAAAGCGATGAGGAAATCGTTGAAAGCGTGAGAAAGGCGCTGGACGATAAGGAAGTTGGGATTGTGGTTATAAGATATGATTATCTTAAAAAACTCCCTCCCGCCCTTAGAAGGGAAATCGATGAAAGGGTGCGACCAACATTCGTAGCAGTTGGTGGGAGTGGGGGTGTTGAGGAGATTAGAGAAAAGATAAGAAAAGCGATAGGTGTTGACTTATGGAAGTGAAAACAGCTGGAAGTGTGGGGGAGATATATAGAGTTTCTGGCCCTCTGGTTGTGGCAGAGGGTTTGAAAGCAAGAATGTACGATGTTTGTCTGGTTGAAGGATTAATGGGAGAGGTAGTAGGGCTGGCAGGTGACAAAGTTCTTATTCAGGTTTACGAGGACACATCGGGGATAAAACCTGGTGGAAAGGTTAAGAACACGGGAATGCCATTGAGCGTCGATCTCGGGCCGGGGATACTAACTTCGATCTACGATGGGATCCAGAGACCTTTGCCGGTGATGAAGGAAATTTCTGGAGACTTTATCGGCAGAGGTATTGAAGCTCCAGGCATCGATATGAAGAAAGAATGGGAGTTCAAGCCTACGGTTAAGAAGGGGGACAGCGTAAATCCAGGAGACATCATTGGGGTTGTTCAGGAAACGAAAGTTGTTGAGCATAAAATCCTTGTGCCACCAAATGTCGAAGGGGGAGTGGTGAACGAAATCTATGAGGGTAAGTTTACGGTGAGGGATACGATAGCGGTTCTTGACAAAGGAGTGGAGCTAAAGATGCACCACAAGTGGCCAGTAAGAATTCCAAGACCTTATAAAGAAAAGCTCCCGCCTGATGTTCCTTTGCTCACCGGCCAAAGAATCTTCGATACTCTCTTTCCTATCGCGAAAGGTGGAACAGCGGCCATTCCTGGTGGGTTTGGAACCGGTAAAACCGTGATGCAGCATCAGCTCGCCAAGTGGTCCAACTCCAATGTTATCGTTTACGTGGGATGTGGAGAGAGAGGAAACGAGATGACAGAGGTTCTTGAGGAATTCCCAGAGTTAATAGACCCGAGAACCGGGGAATCTCTTATGGAAAGATCGGTTCTTGTTGCAAACACATCGAACATGCCTGTTGCCGCGAGGGAGGCATCGGTTTATACGGGGATAACCTTGGCAGAGTACTTCAGGGACATGGGATATGATGTGGCAGTCCAGGCTGATTCAACGAGCAGATGGGCTGAGGCTATGAGAGAGATGTCGGGTAGACTTGAAGAGATGCCTGGTGAAGAAGGATATCCGGCCTACCTCGCTTCAAGGCTTGCAGAGTTCTATGAAAGAGCTGGGAGAGTGAGGACTCTAGCCGGAAGCACAGGAAGTGTCAGTGTTGTTGGAGCAGTTTCACCACCGGGTGGAGACTTCAGTGAACCCGTTACCCAGAACACACTGAGAATTGTGAAAGTGTTCTGGGCTCTCGACACGAAGCTTGCTGCGAGAAGGCACTTCCCAGCAATAAACTGGCTCCAGAGTTACAGCCTATATGCTGAATCCTTGGCTGATTGGTTCAAGGAGAATGTCTCTCCCGAATGGAGTGATCTGAGAACATGGATAATGACGGTTCTACAGGAAGAAGCAAATCTCATGGAGATAGTTATGCTTGTTGGAAAGGATGCGCTTGCGGACAACCAGAGGGTGTTGCTCGAAATTGCGAGATATATCAGAGAGGTTTACCTTTCCCAGTACGCATATCACGAGGTTGACACTTACTGTTCGGTTCAGAAGATGTATGACATGATGAAAGCGATAAAGGAGCTCAATGACATATTCTACAAGGCGTTAGATGCTGGCAGAACGATCGATGAGATTGAGAACGTTGAGGGAAGAGAGGACTTTGCCAGAGCCAAATTTGAGGAGGATTATAAGAAGCACCTCGATGCGGCTGTTGCAAAAATTAAGGCTAACCTTCTTGGAGGTGAAGCATGAAGGAGTATAGAACCATTAGGGATGTTGCCGGGCCTTTGATCTTCGTTGAGAAAACGGAGCCTGTCTCCTACGGTGAGCTCGTTTTGATTACACTCCCCGATGGTACAACGAGAAGAGGCCAGGTTCTTGACTCGGCTAAGGATATAGTAGTAGTTCAGTCTTTTGAGGGCACAAGAGGTATTGACAAATCTTCAGCTGTCCGCTTTACCGGTGATATCGTTAAGCTCGCCTGTTCAAAAGACATGATGGGCAGGATCCTCTCCGGTTCAGGGGAACCTATCGATGGGGGACCAAAGATCATTCCCGAGGAGAGATTGCCGATCATAGGTTCTGCCATAAATCCATATGCTCGAACCTATCCGAGAGAGTTCATCCAGACCGGTATATCTGCTATCGATGGAATGAACACCCTCGTAAGAGGTCAGAAGTTGCCCATATTCAGCGGTTCCGGTTTGCCACATAACGACATCGCCCTGCAGATCGCAAGACAGGCGAAAGTTAGAGGCACGGGTGAAGAGTTTGCCGTCATCTTCGCTGCGATGGGTATTACGTATGAGGAAGCTCACTACTTCATAAAGGATTTCGAGAGAACGGGAGCTTTGGAGAGAGCGGTTATCTTCCTCAACCTTGCAAACGATCCGGCCATTGAGAGGCTTATAACGCCGAGGATGGCTTTGACAGCAGCTGAATATCTTGCCTATGAATACGACTATCACATCCTCGTCATCCTGACGGATTTCACAAACTACTGTGAAGCTTTGAGAGAGATAAGTGCGGCAAGAGAAGAGGTGCCTGGAAGAAGAGGTTATCCGGGTTACATGTATACCGATCTTGCTACAAACTACGAGAGAGCCGGGCGTATTAGAGGCAGAAAAGGATCAATCACTCAGTTCCCAGTTCTTACGATGCCGGCTGACGACATAACCCATCCGATTCCGGACTTGACTGGATATATCACTGAAGGCCAAATCGTGCTGAGCAGAGAGCTCCATGCTAAGGGTATCTATCCACCGATCAACGTGCTACCATCCCTCAGCAGGTTGATGAAAGAAGGAATCGGAGAGGGATTGACAAGAGACGACCATGTCCAGTGGAACGACCAGATGTATGCTGCCTACGCAGAAGGAGTCGATCTGAGAGGTTTGGTTGCCATCGTCGGTGAAGAGGCTTTATCGGAGAAAGACAGGAGATTCCTCAAGTTCGCAGATGAATTCGAGAGAAGATGGCTCCAGCAGGGGAGGTATGAGGACAGAGACATTGAATATACCCTCGACCTCGGATGGGAGCTCCTCTCCATGTTACCTGAGGCGGATCTCGTTAAGATTGAGAGGAAGTTCATAGAGAAGTATCATCCTGCTTACAGGAAGAAAGCAGCTGAAGAGGCTGCTGAGGCAGCCTAAATTTTTTTATTTCACGGTGATATCATGGCAGAGGTACAACCGACGAGAATGGAACTAATAAAGCTCAGAAGACGAATAGCGATGGCTACGAAGGGACATGCGCTTCTTAAGATGAAGAGGGATGGTTTGATAATGGAATTCAGGCAGATTCTGGAGGAGGCAAAGGAAGTAATCGGAAGGATGATCGAGAAGTACGAGAAAGCCCAGCAGAAGCTTGCCCTTGCCATGGCGGTGGACGGTGCGGTGGCGGTAAAGTCCATATCTTTAGCCTGCTGTAGAATCCCTCCCGAATTCACAATGAAAAGGAAAAACATAATGGGGGTTCCCGTGCCCGTTGTTAAGAAGGAGCCGATTCGAAAGAAGATAACGGAAAGGGATTACGGTGTTTTGAGTACGACGACAAGAATAGATGAGGCGGTTGCGGCCTTTGAAGAACTTGTAGATGCCATCCTCGAGGTTGCAGAGGTTGAGACAACCCTAAGGAGATTGATTGATGAGATTGACAGGACAAAAAGGAGAGTTAACGCCTTGGAATTCAGAGTTATTCCGATGATGGAGGAAACGGCCCGTTTTATCACGTTCAAGCTTGAAGAGATGGATAGGGAAAACATCATCAAGTTAAAACACCTAAAGAAGAAGATGGCAGCAAGGGCCTAACATGGGCCTGATGGAGTTTGAAAATCCAATTTTGATTTTTATTTTCTTTTTTGTTTCTGGTCTTTGTTTTTGATTTCCCCACTTTTCTTAAGAGCAACGTAAATGTATACCCATCCTGCAACAACCAAGATCACTCCGGCATAGATAGCCGTATACCCCATCTTTTTATTAATAAGAGGCAAAAAAATGCCACCTGCGATGAGCAGGTAGCCTATCGTTTTCATTCCAACTCCAATCGCTAGTCTCTTCAGTTCTCTTATTAATTTAGGATCCACTCCGAAAACTTCGGTTGGAATTATTTAAAATTTAACTCTGACTTGGGATGTTATGGATTGGGGAAAATCACAGATTTGCAAACATCATAATAAGGGAGACTGAAATGATGAAGATTAGGAGTAGGGCTATGAAAATCCTGATCAGTTTTGTTATCCTCTTTCTCTGCTCTGTGGTTATCACCTCTACCCTCATTCCAGCCATGCTCGCCCTTGTCTTAGGCCCTCCTTCGAATCTTACCTCTACCTCGTATTTCCCGGGGAACATGAATTCATAATCAACCTCAAATTGACCGTAGATATCCGAATTGAACTCTCTTCTTTTAACACCATCCACAAAAAGCAAGAGTTTACCCCTCAAGGGATCCCATCTCTTGTTTTCCGAATCATAAACCTGAAGATGACCTGAGAATAAAACCCTCTCCTTTGGTATGGGCTTTTTGTTGCTGACGTGAAATCCCGAAACTCGAGTTTTTGCCTTCACAAAATAACTTTTTTCGATGGGAAGATAAAGTTTTAGACCTTAGATCAAATTTGAGAGGACTTCTGAGAGGCCTTTTAAGCTTTTGAAAAAGATTGTGTAGAGTGTGTTAAAATGTAAGTATAAAAGTATAAATAAAACGAGGTTAGCTCAGATTTATGAGGGAGGCGGACACAAAAATTGCCATTACCGCCCTAGTCTGTTTGATTTTTAGCCTCTCATTCCCAAGCTCTTTGATTTCTCCCTCGACCCCCTCTCTCAGTTCGCACCAATCTGGATTTATGTTATCTACAGGCTTACTGGAATAGCGAAAGAGCGTTATGTGGTCTGGGTTTATGTTATAATTGTATCTACCGCGGTAATTCTTGTCTTATATTCCCTATTCAAGTGTTTTGCGTAATTCAACCATTCTGGAAAGAAATTAAATTATTTATACCGAGAAGTGTTAACTTAAAATTTATGAAAATCGGTATACTTTCGAGATGGAACGCCACGTGTGGTGTTTCCATGCATGCCGAGCTTTTAGCTTGGGAATTTATTAAAATGGGTCATGAAATCAAAGTTTTCGCTCCTTATGTTGAGACGGCAAACCGCTGGTGGCATCATCGGATAATCAAAGAGGATGAACCCTTCGTAATCCGGTGCTACGCTGAACTCAGGCCAAAAGATTTTAAGGGAGGGAGTTTGGATTTTGATAACATTCTGAAAGGGGATTTTGATTTCTTTGTCGTTGAGTCTTACACGAGCATACCCTATAGGGAAGTGGAAGAGCTCGTAAGAAAATTGAAATGTGAAAAAGTGGCTGTAATTCATGAGGGAAGTAGGTCTCATCTCAGATACTCGAATCTCGGGGTTTTCGATTCTCTTGTCGTTTTCGATGAGCGCTACATCAACGAGATGCTCTATGATTACAGAGACATAACAAGAGTAATCCCATATCCGTGTCATCCCGTTGAGAAAGGAAATAGGAAGTTTGCAGAAGATATTCTTACTTTCTTCAGCTTTGGAAGACAGCCACTCGGGGAGTATGTTGATTATATAAAAGCCCTTGATTGGTTGGCCGAAAGATACGATTTTGTCTATAGGATACTAAGGTCTGATGGTTTTCTCCCTTTCCAGAAACCATGGATCGAGCAGAGCAATGGGAGGATATCCAACAGGGAACTCTATGCTCGTTTACATTCTGCAGACATCCACCTCCTGCCTAAGGGGAAAACAAAGTTCGTTGTTGTTTCCTCAACCCTCTTCCAGTGTTTGGGAAGTCTCGTACCAACTGTAGTTCCCAACACCCGACACTTTGAAACCTTGGATGAACAAATGTTGCCGGTTGTTGTCTACAAAGATGTAGAAGATCTTAAAACAAAGCTCATCGAACTAATTGAGAATGATGAGTTGAGAGCACGAATCATAAATGCCGCAGAAAAATACGTTGAGCAGAATGAGGTAGGGAGAGTAGCTAGGAAATTTCTGGAGTTATTCGAATCTATTTGAATCCATTTGAAT
>Ga0190363_1002418_pt1 | contig 10667 bp, 11 predicted proteins | sample 48721867_MG_FD_161272 | JGI IMG/M metagenome (GOLD analysis project Ga0190363, IMG submission 161272) | Hydrothermal vent microbial mat bacterial communities from Southern Trench, Guaymas Basin, Mexico - 4872-18-6-7_MG | ecosystem: Environmental > Aquatic > Marine > Hydrothermal vents >...
TACTAAGCTGATTTCTAACACGTTCAGGCCATTGCAGATATAGATCTTCCAACTCCTAGAGACCCTCTTCAGTTCCAGGGGCTAAGCAACAATAACAGCTCTTTTAAGCTTAGCCCTCAACACTACATTACTCGTAATATCCACGTTAATAACTATCTAGCTAGTATTACTACTTTTTAACTACTTTAGAATAGATGCTAGAATTATAAGTGAAGATTCAATTGCTGCCGCTATAGCAAATAGTATTACTGAGACTAGTAGTAACGCTACTTCCTCCTTTAATCTTGCCTTATACTCTCCGCTCGATATCTTGTTTAATATTCTTTTCCATATAGATACGCCAAAGTCTATTCCACAACTAGTAGCTATAATAAAGGCTGGTACCTCAAAAACACCGTGCGGGAGCATAGCATATATTGACAATATTGCTGGTACACCTAGTTTTTCCTGAACATATACTACTATTGCTGATATGCTTGCACCGTTTACTAAAGCTATTATCGTTGGTGCGGCAATGGTTATACCTGAAAAGAAGCCCAATGAAATAGCTATTATGAGGTTGTGCCCAAGTATGTATATATATGCATATAGAGGATTAGCTGATAACTCTTCAGCAATACCATAAAGTTCTTTAGATAATTGCTCGCCAATAATATCCCAATAGAGCACTCCTACCATGGTCCCCATTACGAATGCTATTGTATTGGTTATGACGTAGTACTTTATTCTCTTGAGCCCAGATGTAGATAAATGAATTAGTGTTTTAAGTTTCTGCATAATACTTCACTTCTTAGGACTCTATACTCCCTAGGTGGTGTATAGTGGTCTTAGAGGAATATGAAGGATTCGTTGTAATAGGAGCTGGTCCAGCTGGCTCTGCTTTTACGTACTTAGCATCAAGGAAGCTTAATGCTGATGTTATAGTATATGAAGCTCTTAGTAGACCAGGAGCTAAGGCTTGTGGATGGGGTCTTATACGTAGTGTTGAAGAATACATTGATGTCATTCCTAAACGTTATATCTTGAACAAGATTAAGGGCTTTAAGATCTATGTTGATAACGTAGAAGTAGTAAGATACGTTAGCCGTAAAACATTTGCCTACATGATCGATAGACCAAAATTAATGGAATACTATATTGGTCCAGGCAATGTTCATTTTAATACTAAGGTAAGTATAGAGGAGATTACCAAAAACTATCCTAATTACCTACCAGTTATTGCATCAGGGTATATGTGGAGTCCTCGAAAACGTAAGCTTATCATAGGTGTTGAATATCTTGTGGAAAACGCTAAAATAGATGAACCAGAACATTTTGAAGTCCACACATGGCAAGGTTTCATAGGCTATCTATGGATATTCCCGTTTAACGATAGAATTGCCCATGTAGGTGTAGGAGGCCTAACCAGTTATAGTGAATTAGTTAACATGCTTGAAACCTTCTTAAAGAATGATTATAGATTTAAGAACATAAGCATAGCAAGAAAATATGTTGGATTAGTTAGCATAGATGGTGTTAGGAAAGAATACATGAGCCCTAACTATCCAGTCATAGGTGAAGCCTTGGGAACAGTTTTACCATTAACTGGTGAAGGTATGAGACCCTCTATTATATCCGCTTGGTGCCTTGTGGAGGCTATTAAAAGAGGAAACTGGCGTTTATATCTTAGGCTACTTAAGAGAACAGGGGTAATACAAAGTATAGTTTTTCAGAAAAAAGTTTTCGAATACATTGAACGCAGGCATGCACGTCTAAATGTTTCTAGGATTAAATCACTCGTAAAAGATTGTGAATGGCTTGTTTATGAGATAGCGTTTGGCAGGCCCTCATGGAGTATTATCCTTAAGGCGCTGCCATGTGGTTTGCATAGAGCTATAGCAGTAGCTGGTTTACTTAAAAGGTATATGGGTTAGACCGGCATATTTCCATGTTTCTTTGGTGGTACTCTAACTCTTACCTCTCTCTTAGTTAAGAATAGTTCTAGAGCCTTTATGAGCTTGGGCCTTGTCTCGTTAGGTTCTATTACATCGTCTATATATCCTCTTGCTGCAGCTACATATGGGTTAGCTAGCTTCTCACGGTACTCTTTTGCCAGTTTTTCAAGTAATTGCTGTCTCTCTTCAGGGGTCTTAGCTTTCTCTAATTCTTTACGGAATATTATCTCAGCCGCACCTTCTGGGCCCATTACAGCTATTTCTGCTGTAGGCCAAGCTACTACATAATCTGCTCCAAGATGACGGCTAGCCATGGCAATATATGCTCCACCATATGCTTTACGTACTATAACGGTTAATTTAGGTACAGTTGCTTCACTATATGCGTAGAGAACCTTAGCACCATGCCTTATTATTCCACCATGTTCCTGTCTTGTCCCTGGTAGGTATCCTGGCACGTCTACAAATGTTATTATGGGTATGTTGAATGCATCACAGAATCTTACAAATCTTGCGATTTTGTCCGATGAATCTATGTCCAATACTCCTGCCATGTATGCTGGATTATTTGCTACTATTCCAACAGTATAGCCATTTAATCTAGCGAAACCTACAATAGCGTTTCTAGCCCATAATGCGTGTACCTCTAAGAAAGTGTCCTTGTCTACTACACGCTTTATTATTTCATACATATCGTAGGCTTTGTTAGGATCTTCTGGTACTATATTATCTAATTCGTAGTCTCTTCGCTCTGGGTCATCGCCGGTTGGTATTCTTGGTGGATCTTCCATATTATTACTTGGTAGATAGCTTAAGAGCTTCTTTATTATTTCTATGGCATGTTTATCGTCTTCTGCTATGAAGTGTGCCATTCCGCTCTTAGTTGCGTGTACTTCTGCTCCACCTAACTGGAAGTGGTCTACTTCTTCACCTATTGCTGCTTTTACCACTCTTGGACCAGTTATGTACATAAAGCTCGTCTTCTTAACCATTACTATGAAGTCCATTAGTGCTGGTGAGTATACTGCTCCTCCAGCACATGGGCCCATGATCGCCGCTATCTGTGGTATTACACCAGATGCCATAACGTTCATGTAGAATATTTCTCCATAACCCTTAAGACTGTCAACACCTTCTTGAATACGTGCTCCACCTGAGTCATTTAGAAATATTACTGGTGCACCAACACTTAATGCCATCTTCATTGCTTTAACTATTTTCGCAGCATGCATTTCTCCTAGAGAACCACCCATGAACGTAAAGTCTTGCGCTATAACGAATACCTTACGTCCATTAACTTTACCAAAACCAGTTACAACACCATCTCCTAACGCCTTTCTTTTCTCCATACCAAATTCTGTTGCACGATGCGTTACAAACATATCTATCTCAACGAAGGTATCTGGATCCAAGAGAAGCTCTATTCGTTCACGAGCTGTAAGTTTTCCTCTTTTATGCTGTTTCTCTATTGCTTCTGGCCCACCGCCTAACCTGGCTTTCTTTCTCATTTCACGTAGCTTCTGTATTTCAGGTCTAACACTCAAGGCCACTCGTCACCCTTAAGTCTGAGATAGGAGTAGGGTTACGTGGTGGCTTAGGAAACGGTTTAATATAAACGATGCGGTGGAGTCTATTATGGTATACACAAGTAGACTTGGATACTTGCTGGTGTTATGGGCTTTACTAGTAGTAGTGGTTTCTATTGTAAGTATATCTGAAACTCTCAGAGTTATCCTATTAGTATTTCTACTAGGTATTGGTTCGTGGACTTTAGGGTTTATAGCTAACCTTAAGCGATTAATGCAATTATTATTTCTCATATACGTTATAATTATACCAGTAGTACTATATGTTTACATAAAGCCTACCAGTATGCATGATATAAACGTGATATTAGCATATATACCAATACTTCTATATGCTTTGTATTCTTGGCTTAAGCGTCCTAAAGTGAGTTGACTCTATGTAAGTTCTGCTACCCTTAACTTAATATACCTCTCCCAGGTTCATTCACTTCTGTAGCCTAGCATAACAGCTACCTTACTGGCTATGTTTATAGATATCAAGAGGTGTGCAAAGACTGCCGGGACCGATCAACATACTATATGAAATTGCTAAAACCAATATCACACGTACACAAGAACTTGAAGCAGGTGTAGTACTTGCAATTCTAGGCTTTACTATGACATTCGCTATACTAGTAATACTAACCCTCTCAATAAAGATTATGTCCGTAGTAGTTACAAGGTATGTACGTTCAAGAGAGAAAAGAAAACCAAAACCAGTTGAAGCTGAAAAACCAAAACCAGAGGTTGGAGTTAAACCAGTTGTATCTGAGGCAAAACCTGCATTACCAGTACCTCCCGAGATCATAGCTGCCGCCATCACTGGTGTTAGAATGTACTTAGAGGAGAAGATGAGGCTTCGCAAACCTGTCACAAGAGCTCCTAGGATTAATTACTGGGTATTTGCTTGGAGAATAGATTCCTCGTTTAACCTAAATGATTTAGATTATACTCGTTGGGATAAATCCCGTAGGATTAGGTGGTAATATATGAGTAGAGAATACATAGTTAGAGTTGAAGGAAAGGAATATACGGTTAAGGTAACTGAGATAACATCTGGAAAATTTAAGGTAATAGTAGATGGCTACGAACTAGAAGTTGAAGCACCATTTGCTACGGGAGCGGTATCAACAGCTCTTCCAGCAGCTCCTAAACCAGTGCCACCAGCAGAACGAGTTGAGAAGCCAAAACCAGTTGAAGCTGAAAAATCAAAACCGGTTAGAGAGGAAGCTAAGCCTGCTCCTCCACCTATGCCAGAAGCTAAGCCCGAAGTACCTAAGGCTCCTCCAACTGCTGGAGCAGTAGTTGAGGCCCCTGTACCTGGTAAAGTACTCAAGGTCTTAGTGAAACCTGGACAACGGGTTTCAAAAACTACTGTTCTCTTAACACTTGAATCCATGAAGATGGAGTTAGAAGTATATCCTCCTAAAGAAGGTGTTGTTAAAGAGATACGTGTTAAACCCGGAGACTTCGTTAATGCAGGTGATGTACTAGCCGTACTGGAGTAATATAGGGTGAGGTGAAGATATTATGGAGAACATGCTTGTAGAATCCATCATTAAGTTCTTCCTTCATACAGGGATATTTAATTTCAATCCTTTCCAGCTATTATTCTTAGCTATAGGTCTATTGTTCATATACTTGGCTGTTGCCAAGAAAATTGAGCCCCTACTATTAACGGGCATAGGTACTGGTATGGTATTAGCTAATATACCCTTAGCCCATCTAGCAGCTCCTCCTGAAACCTTAGCACCCGGTGCATCATTAACTATAACAGATCTCGTACAAGGTGGCGCAGGACCATTATTCATACTATATTACATATTCGTACAGACAGAGCTAATACCACTATTCATATTCCTAGGATTAGGTGCTTTAACAGACTTTAGACCATTAATAGCACAACCATATACATTCATACTAGGTGCTGCCGCACAACTAGGAGTATTCGTGGCAATGCTTGGTACATTGTTTATGGGATTTCATTTAAATGAAGCTGCAAGCATAGGTATTATTGGTGGAGCTGATGGACCTACAACGATTTACACCACAATTAAGCTTGCACCATACCTATTAGGGCCCACAGCCTTAGCAGCATATACTTATATGTCACTTGTACCTATAATTCAACCACCAATTATAAGGCTCCTGCCAAGAAAGCATCGTGCAGTAAAAATGAAGCCGCCCAGACAAGTACATCAACTAGAAGCATTAATGTTTCCAATAATACTTATGGTTGTTGCAACCATATTCGTTCCTAAAGCAACACCATTAATAGGAATGCTTGCTTTAGGTAACTTATTCCGTGAAAGCGGTATAACAGAGGTCGTAGAAAGACTTAGTAAGACTGCTGCAAACGAGTTCATGAACATATTGACTATATTATTGACTATAACTGTTGGTTCAACAATGAGCATGGATATGGTGCAATATTATTCCCGGCAAATGGGTATAACAGTTGAGGAATTCCTAACGAAGTTCGTGTTAATATTCGTTTGGGGTCTACTAGCTTTCGCTATATCTACTGCTGGAGGAGTACTATTCGGAGAAATATTGTACTTTGTAACCAAAGGTAAGGTAAACCCGATTATAGGTGCTGCAGGTGTATCAGCAGTACCAATGTCTGCTAGAGTATGTCAGAGAGAAGCACAAAGGGTAGATCCTACAAACTTCATAATAATGAATGCCATGGGGCCCAACGTTGCAGGAGTAATCGGTACCGCAACCGCAGCTGGAATATACATAGACTTTGTTCAAAGATTCTATGGTTGGACTTAAAACCATAACTTTTTGAATTCATCTACCTACATTCTTAATTGAATAACACAGCATCATAGTATATAGGCTGTATTCTTATAACTATACCATAGCCTATAGTGTAAGGTGTCATACTAGTTGGTAAAAGTAGTATATGCTATCCGAGTACATCGTAGCGGTATAAATATGTTAAGGGAGAAAGGTTATAACGTAGTAGTGTTTGAAGGAAGGGAACCCCCAAGGGAATGGCTTATAAGAGAACTTGTGGATGCTGATGTACTTGTTATAGCACCTATTCATGTTATTAACGAAGACATACTTAGTAGTGCAAGAAAACTTAGGTTAATAGTACTACATGGCAGCGGCTATGAGAATATTGACCTAGAGTATTGTAGTAAGAAGGGTATATGTGTTGCTTATGAACCAGATGCTATCGCAGAATCGGTAGCTGAATATGCTTTAGGCTTAGCACTAGCTTTACTAAGGAATATTGTAGTAGGTGACCGTTACATTAGAAGACGTATGTGGGGTAAAGGTCCTGCTCCTCGAGAACTACTAGGTACAACTCTACGTGGAAAAACTGTAGGAATAATAGGTCTTGGTAGAATAGGTGCTAGTATAGCTAGAATATTCAAATGCGTAGGCTGTAGAGTTATATATTGGAGTAGACGTAGGAAGCCCGAAGTGGAACATGCTCTAGGAATAGAGTATAAGAACTTACTAGAATTGCTAAGTGAATCAGATATAATTATAATCTCACTGGCTTTAACCAAAGATACCCAAGGATTTTTGGATTATGATAAACTTTCCAAGATGAAAAGTAATGCTGTATTAATCAATGTTAGTAGAGGTAAAGTAGTAGTCGAAGAAGATCTAATTAAGGCATTGAAAGAAGGTATAATAAAGGGTGCCGCACTTGACGTGTTTTCTAAGGAACCTATAGATCCAAGTAACCCGTTAATAGAGATGGACAACGTTATATTAACACCACATATTGCAGGCTATACTCGTGAAGCAATGATTGAGACTAGTATACGTGTAGCCAGAACTATAATAGATTTCATGGAGAGAAAGCGATTACCTCTTAACCCCTTAACACCATGTACCTTCTAGAGTCTTTGCTCACGAGTAAAGCATGAATCTAGTAAATAAGAGAGATGAGGGTTAACCTTATATTATTCGTAAACTACATCATAGACCTCGCCTACCTCTGTTGCTACTGTGAGCCACCTTGAGAAGTAGTGAACCTATACTTATACGTAATATTACCATAGTAGATTCAGAAGTAATTAAGACGAATACCAGCATATGTATTGAAGACTCCATCATAGAAAACGTAGGCGGAGAGTGTAGTAAGGCAGGTATAGTTATTGATGGAAAGGGAGGTATAGTTACTCCTCCATTTTACATAGCACATATCCATTCAGGACTATATCCCGTATCGAGAATTACTGGTCAGTGGACACATTTAGATGAATGGGCTAGTAATATTGCTTGGAGATGGGAGCCTAGGCTTACACCAACTGATTCATATTATTCGGCCATACTAGCATTATACGATTATATTAGACAAGGAGTAGCTGGAGTAGCTGATATGCATTTTAATATGGATAGTGTAGCAAGGGCCGTAGAGCTATCTGGCATTAGAGCTAATCTATCAGTTGCTATAATGAATAGAGGTTTTTATGATGATGAATGGAAGGCCTTAGAAGATAATCTTAGGCTACATAGTTCATGGAATAATAGAGATGGTAGAATCAAAGTAAGCCTAGGGCCTTGTACCATTAGGTTTGTTTCAAGAAGTCTACTAGAGGAAATATCAAGAATACGTTCTACTGAGAATATAGGAGTACATATGCATGTAGGTGAAGTATGGGAGGACGAAGAACACAGTTTACGTAACTATGGTGTAAAAGCGATACGCTTCTTAGAAAAACTTGGATTGCTAGGTAGGGATACCATTATAGCTCATGGTGTATGGCTTGATGATACCGAGTTAACTATACTCGCTAAATATAAGAGTATATTAGCTCATAATCCTACAACCAATATGCTCCTAGGTAGTGGTATCGCCAGAACTAGAAGAATGCTACAATTAGGAGTAAAATTAGCCTTAGGACTAGACATATCCCCAACACAAAATATAGTAAATGAGGCATTAAACGCCATAGCTGTATCAAGGCTCATAGGTGAGCCAATATCACCTAAAGATGTATTTGATATGTTAACCCTATATGGTTCTGGCATTGCGGGTGTGAAGAGAATAGGTTTAATAAGAAGGGGTTATGTGGCTGATGTGCTATTATGGGCTCGTAGTGCTAAGCCTAGAACAAATATTTATGAAGACCTATTACTTGGCGCTTATAAACCGCATACACTAATAGTAAATGGAAAAATTGTAATGGAGTCTATGGAGGTAAAGACTATATCAAAACATTTGCTTAGCAAGGCATTAAAACACCTAGAGGAGAAGGTACAGCAATTATTGGATGAACTATATGGTTAAGAGTCAGCGCTCAGCCATATTCCACATGCTATGTACTTCGGTTCCCACCTTTTCATCACACATGTTTATCGTTAATTAAGCCCCTAACTTATAAACATTAAACATAGAGTGTCTCTAAACCTAAGGGCCTGGATTATGGGAAAATGTAGTATATGTGGTAGAACTTCAAAGACTATAAGTAATGTTATAGGTGTATGTAGTGAGTGTCTTAGATCTAATGCAGATAGGGCATTAGGAGTGGCCCTACGTAGTCATATTGATTGGAGAATTAAGGTAGGGCTGCCACCGGAGCCCCCGAGATACAAAGATGGTATAAAATGTAATCTATGTGTAAATAATTGCAGTATACCTTTAGGTGGGAGAGGTTATTGTGGTGTCATAGTAAACCGTAATGGTAGGCTGGAAAATGTAGCAGGTTTGAGAAAGGCTGTTGTTCACTGGTACCTAGATCCTCATCCAACTAATTGTGTTGCTGAACCAGTATGTCCTGCAACAACTAGTAGAGGGTACCCTAAATATACATTCTCGAAAGGAGTAGAATACGGCTACTATAACCTAGCTGTATTCTTCGGTGGATGTAATCTTGATTGTCTTTATTGTCAGAACTGGGAGCATAGGTTCATGCCACTAAAGCTTGAACAAAGATTTGTGAGGAGTGTAGATGAACTAGTAGAAGCAGCTATGAACCCTAGAGTTACATGCATATGCTATTTTGGGGGAGACCCTGGACCACATATAGTGTACGCTATACAAGCTTCAAGAACCATAGTTAAGAAGACAGAGGAAGAGAACACTATTAAAAGGATATGTTGGGAGACGAATGGACTAGAGAATCCAGCTATAATGAAGGAAATGGCTCGCCTAAGCCTTATAACTGGGGGTATAGTTAAGATAGATTTTAAGGCATGGACTCCAAGCATTTATAAAGCATTAACAGGAATCGATGGTGTTGAAAGAATCAAGGAAAACGTTAAACTAGTAGCGAAAATGATGGATGATAGACCTGATATACCATTACTTGTTGTAAGCACATTATTAGTACCAGGATATGTAGATGAATATGAAGTTGAGAGAATAGCAAGCTATTTAGCTGAACTTAATCCAAATATACCATATGTTCTATTAGCTTTCCACCCTGACCATAGACTAAGAGATTTACCGCCAACAAGTAGTAGACATGCCATAAACGCTTATAAGATAGCCAAAGAGAAGGGATTGAAGGAGGTATATATAGGAAACATCTTCTTATTAGGAGATTATTACTAACCCACATCAGCCAGCTAAGGTAAAGTTAAAACCAGAGACAACACTATACAACTATACTATACTTGGGGAAGCCTTTTGGCATACACTGAAGATAACGTCACTAAGACTTTAAGGCAAATATTAAATGATATTGAGAGACTTAGAAGAGAACTTACAGGATACATAATTAACGGTGAAGCACATAGAGTTATAGCCGATATCGCTGTAAGAATAGAGGAATTATCATTAAGTATACCTACGTATAGCGATGTACTATCTGGGTTATCAAGAAGACTTAAATTATTATCTACTCTAGCACAAGCACTACATAATCAATGGAAACATGTACATTCTAAAAGAGCCTTAGGTAGAGTTAACTACTTAGATCAACATCTAAGCGAGGTAGAAGGAATACTCAGAGATCTAGAAGAGAAGATAAAAAGCGGATCAATAGATAAAACAGAGATAAAGGTTATTCGTAGAATTGTATTCTAAGTCTAAACTATCTTTTAGCACAGCCACTTGCACGGAATATAGGTGTATACATTAATGCTATATGCGTCTTACCGCTATAGAATTTCGTCTCCACATTCCTAGTCTTAAGTATTCTTTCAACATCTTCAACGTTGAGTTTTGATGGATCATACTTCTTCGAGCCGA
>Ga0190363_1002419_pt1 | contig 10661 bp, 8 predicted proteins | sample 48721867_MG_FD_161272 | JGI IMG/M metagenome (GOLD analysis project Ga0190363, IMG submission 161272) | Hydrothermal vent microbial mat bacterial communities from Southern Trench, Guaymas Basin, Mexico - 4872-18-6-7_MG | ecosystem: Environmental > Aquatic > Marine > Hydrothermal vents > Microbial...
TCCCCTCTATCTCCGGCGGCCTATAGATCCGCGGGAAGACGAAATACAGCGCAACCGTTAAGGCTATGGACGCTATGATCACGGCGATAAAGAACAGGTTCCCTCGAACGGTTACAGCCTTAAAGCCGAATACCTTTCCGAAGCCGAATAGGTCGAACACTATCTTACACTGGGGATTCATGATTATCCTGAAGCCTGGGTAGATGTAGTATAATGAGACTATGATCAGCGGGTACACCACCAACGTTGTGATAAGCTTCTTCCTAGTGTCCTCGAATAGGAAGCTACCTATAGCTATCGAGAAGACGGCGAAGAACGGTGGATAGAACGTCGCATGAGACTGGGCTAGAGCCCTCATAACGCCTAGACGGTTTTCAAGAAGCCTCAGGCTATAGTATGCCTCTTCGAGATACTGAAACCTAACCGCATCGAGCTCGTGCTCGCTCGGGCTTGGGTTCAACGGCGGTAGTAGGTTTTTAGCCGCCTCGACGTTTTGCACGACTCCACGCTGAAGATCCTCTCTCTCAGCTCCGACGTAGAACCCCTCCTGCTCGGCCAGAGCCAGCTTCTCCTCGAGGTCTCTGGTTAGAGTCTCGAGTGTGTCGGCGCTCACCTTATACATCTCGCTTCGAATGTCTACAAGTATCCTCTCTCCCTTACGTAGCTTTATCGATTTACCTTGGAAGCCTATAAGCATGGAAAGAATATCTTTTCTCTTAGTACGTTCGTTGAGAAACTGCATCTTCGCTACTAGATAGATAGATGTATCGGCTGGAACTATGACCACGTTTTTCGCGAATAAATCTCTCGAAGATAGATACTGGATATCCGCCCCCACTATCCATAGCCTTTTTTTAACGCTGTGGACCGGGGGCTCACCGTATATTACGACGGTTCCGTTAGGGAGCGTAGGGGTTTCGAAGGTCGAGGAGTCCACAGGAGTAATTATGTACCATGAGGGAGCGGATTTGCTTAGTATATACCACATATCTGCTTTTCTCTTCGGATAGATCTCTATCAGAGCCCCTGGTACGAGGTTGAAGCTCAGCTCCATCGAGCTTTTAATCCCACCTTTTGAAACGTCTTCAGGATACAGCGCCGGTACATAGTCGATCAATCCCGTGGACGAATTCGTATGGAGCACATAGATCAGATACTCACATCTCAGGCCATACAAGTCATACATCGGTAAGGCGATTTCATAAAAGCCCTCGCTATCGGTGTATGCGATAAAGTACCTCTGCTCAAAGCTTCCACGCCAGGGTATCGCTATTATCGTGGCGTTAAAGATAGGCTCAGACGTATAGTAGTCGACGACCTTACCATAGATCCTTAAGCTCTCCTCGTATGACTGAGCCGTAGCGCTAAAAGCTATTAAGGACAGCATCGCTAGAGCGATGGGAAGCAGGATCTGCCGTCTCCGCATAAATACACACCGAGGCTAATAAGAAGCCACAACCTTTTTATATTCTTTATCTTCTCCATGGATATTTTACTTTAAATAACATAGTCATACCCAACTCAGATTCTACTTGGTGAAAAGAAACGGGTTTTGTGGTTAACCTAGGGGTCGTTTATCCCCCCCGGGGGCTAGTTTTGGGTTGGAAAGTATTATATCGCTAATCCGGTGATAACTATCTTTCCGATGAACGTCATAAAGCATCTCGAATCTACCAGAAGTGAGTACATCGAGAACTTCAGAAAATTCTTAAGACAGCCAAGTGTCTCAGCTAAAGGTGTTGGAATAGGGGAATGTGCTAGGCTTTTAAAAGATATAATGGACGAATGGGGTATCGATGCCGAGGTCCTACCTACCGACGGTAACCCCGTCGTCTACGCGACCGTAGAATCGAAAAAATCTGAGAAAACCCTACTTGTTTACAGCCACTACGACGTACAGCCTCCGGAGCCGCTTGAGGAGTGGATCAGCCAACCGTTCGAAGCGAAAACGGTTGAGGGTAGGATAATTGCTAGGGGGGCTGCGGATGCTAAAGGCAATATACTCGCGTTCCTCAAAGCCGTCGAATCCTATCTTAAGACCGAGGGTGAGCCTCCTGTAAACGTTAAGTTTCTGTTCGAAGGTGAGGAGGAGATCGGAAGCCCCCACCTCCCGTCCTTCGTAGAATCTCATAGGGATATGTTGAGCGCCGACGGGGTTGTATGCTGGGATGGTGGTCTTCACCCCTCCGGTAGACCATCGATAAGCTTAGGGGTTAAGGGAATGCTGTATGTAGAACTCAGGTGCCGTGGCGCTAGGACCGACCTCCACTCCTCCCAAGCACCTATAATCGTGAACCCAGCCTGGAGGGTCGTATGGGCTTTGAACACGATAAAACCCCCTGGCGGTGGAATAGCGGTTAAGGGATGGTACGACGATGTCCGCTCCCCGACGGAGGAGGAGCTTAAACTACTATCCGAGATACCGTTCGAAGAGGAGATCTTGAAGAAGGAGTTGGGTGTCGAAGAGTTTCTAGACGGTGTAAAGGGCTTGGAGGCTTTGAAGAGGCTCGTCTACGAACCCACGGCAAACATAGCCGGTATAAGCTCAGGCTACACGGGTGTGGGTAGCAAGACCGTTCTACCCTGCGAAGCCATGGCCAAGATAGACTTCAGACTGGTAGTAGACCAAGACCCGTATAGGCTTCTAAAACTTCTCAGGAAACACCTAGATGAAAGAGGATTCAAAGACATCGAGATAGTCGAACTCGGTACTCTCCTACCGTCTCGGACACCGCCCTCAGCTCCCATAGCGCAGGCAACTATGAAGGCCTCTGAGAAGGTATATGGTGCGAAACCTGTCGTATACCCGAACTCGGCGGGTTCAGGTCCGGACTTCGTCTTCACGAAGATACTCGGCCTGCATTCTGTATGGACGGGTTGCTCGCCTCCGTTGGCTAAGGCGCATGCACCTAACGAGTTTAACACGGTCGAACACATGGTCAAAGGCGTCTTATACGCGGCTGAGATCATGGAAAACTTCAGGGGCCTTTGAGGTTAACCGGGGTTGAAGCCTCCTAGGGTAAGGCTTAGGTACGTGGGTCTATTAAGCCTAGTCGCAAGTATAGCCGCCGTAGGCTGTGGAGCGTTGTTTAGCCTCATAGTGAGTAGGAGGCTTCAACCTTGGGAGCTAGGGGAGTGGCGGTACATAAGCTCGATTTTTACCTACTTTCTGATCCCGCTTAACGTGTTGAACTTCTGGACCGTGAGATATGTATCTAGGGGCTTCCAAGTCTACTCCACAGTGGCCCTGACAGGTTTACTTGCGGGCGTGTTTGCCTCCCTATCCTTTCACATGCTCTCACCCTTACTAGTCGACCGACTGGAGTATATGGTGATAGTCGTAGCCTCCCTTCAGCTGTTCACGATGTTCATGGCAGGTAGTATAAATTCCCTAGCCTTAGGGTTTAAGCCTCAAGTTGCCCAGTATGGCGCTATGTCCTTCGAGATAATTAAGACTGCGATAGCCTACCTTCTAGTCCTCCTCCTTAGGATGAGACTCGTAGGAGCTTTCATCTCGGTAACGTTTGCGTTTGTCGCGAAGGCTTTGATAGAGTTTTTGATGCTCAGAGATGCTGAGTGGAAGAGTTTCAACCCGGGTTTTCTGAAAGATGTCATAAGGCTTTCATGGCTGCCACTGTATTCAACCTTTGTCTCAAGCCTCGCCTCTTTAGATGTTATTATCGTAACGGCTCTTCTCGGAGAAACAGTGTCCATCGGCTTCTGGACGGCCGCGTTCACGATCGGAAATCTCCCATCGATCGCCTGGTCGCTGTCGGCGGGTTTATACCCGCGTCTTCTCAGAGAGGTTAGGGTTAAAGACGTAGAGCTCTCTACGAGGCTCGTATATATGCTGTCAACCCCTGTAATGCTGGGCGTAATACTGATCGCCGAGCCTCTGCTCAACATCCTTAGACCCGAATACATAGCCGTCTGGCCTGCCGCCTCCATCCTAGCCGTCAACAGCTACATCTTAGGAATATCGCTTATATCGTCGACAAGTCTCATGGGCTCTGAGGATGTAGAGCTTAAGAATAAGGCGTTTAAACCATATCTTAAAAGCGTACTATTCAAGCTGCCGAGCCTCAAGTTGGTGAAGTTTACGGTTTACTTAGCTATGTTGGTAACGTTTTTTTCGCTGTTTAAACCCGACACCGTTAGCGCCACGGTAACTCTATGGGCTGCCATAAGGCTCCTAGCGAATCTTCCGTTCAGCCTATTCGTCGCCTATTGGTCTGCTAAGCGTCTGAAATGGAGTCCACCGTTTAAGCAGATGGGTAAGTACCTCGTCCTATCGCTTTTCATGGTACCGCCGGTGCTTCTCACCAAACCCCATTCCCTAAGCATCCAAGCGGTCAATGCTTTTCTAGAACTCGCCCCCTCCATACTCCTAGGTGCATCTGTGTATCTAGGTCTTCTCTACGTTTTCGATAGGGAATTCCGTAGCCTAGTCTGGGGGCTCTTAAGGTTTCTGAGAACTTATTACTTGGTCTATACGCCGCGGGATGACAGAAAACCTTATGATTAAGACGGTCGGTTAATCTCCACCAATGTCGGGCATGAATTTGGTTGAAAAAATCTTATGTCGAGTTTCTGGAAAGAGTAGGGTAGAGCCTGGTGAGTTCATAAGGGCTAAGGTCGATAAGGTGATGTTTCACGACCTCACGGGGCCTCTGACGGTTAAAGCGTTCAGGGAGATCGGTGTCTCTAAAGTATGGGATCCAGATAGGGTGGTCGTGGTCTTCGACCATCTGGTTCCCGCAAATACCGAGAGAGCCTCTTTGAACCAAAAGTTCATAAGAGAGTTTGTTAGAGAGCAGGGGATCAAGGCGTTCTACGACATCGGTAGAGGAGGTATATGTCATCAAGTTATGGTCGAAAAGGGTCATGCTCAACCCGGCGAGCTGATAGTAGGCGCTGACTCGCATACCTGCACCTATGGGGCTGTAGGAGCGTTCTCGACGGGTATGGGTGCCACCGACGTGGCAGCCATACTAGCCACCGGTGAGACGTGGTTGAGGGTTCCTGAAGTCGTCTGTATGAACGTCGAAGGTGAGTTGGATGAGATGGTTACGCCTAAAGACGTGATCCTCAGCATCATAGGTTCTGTCACCGTCTCAGGCGCCGTCTATAAGGCCGTGGTCTTCAGGGGTTCGACCGTGGAGTCCATGAGCGTCGCCGGGCGTATGACTATGTGCAACATGGCCGTAGAGATGGGGGCTAAAACCGGGATGGTCGAGCCTGACGAGGTGACCAGACGTTTCTTTGAGTCTAGAGGCTTACCCTACAAGCCCGGCTTTCGGAGCGACTCAGATGCGTCTTTCGAGGAGACGTATGACTTCGACTTTTCCAACTTAGAGCCTCAGGTGGCTTGTCCAAGCTCGGTAGACAACGTTAAACCCGTGTCCGAGGTAGAAGGTGTCCCCGTGGACCAGGCATACATAGGCTCCTGCACCAACGGCCGGTTAGAAGATTTGAGGGTTGCGGCTAGGATCGTCAAGGGTAGGAGGGTTAAACCCGGGGTGAGGGCTTTAGTGGTTCCTGCCTCCCAGGAGGTTTATCGGGCTGCTTTAAGGGAGGGCTTAATAGACATATTTATCGAGGCAGGTGTCTTGGTTTGTAACCCGACCTGCGGAGCGTGCATCGGTGCTCATATGGGTGTCTTAGCCGAGGGAGAGACGTGTATTGCTTCGATAAACAGGAACTTTGTAGGACGTATGGGAAGCACAGGGGCTAAGGTTTATCTAGCGTCCCCTGCTACGGTTATGGCGTCCGCCGTAGAGGGTCGTATAACAGACCCTAGGAGGCTGGTATCTTGAGGGTCAGGGGTTTCGTGGTCAAATATGGAGACAACATAGACACCGACGTCATAATCCCAGGTAAGTATCTCGGTATAACCGACCCTAAGGAGCTAGGGAGACATGCGATGGAGGGACTAGACCCTGAGTTTCCGTCCAAGATCAAGCGGACCGGCGTCTTGGTGGCTGGTGTGAACTTCGGATGCGGCTCGAGCAGAGAGGAGGCGCCACTAGCGTTAAAGTACTCCGGGGTGAAATGCATAATCGCGAAGTCTTTCGCAAGGATATTCTTCCGAAACGCTATAAACGTAGGTCTACCCATAGTGGTCTGCCCAGAGGCCGTGGAAAAAGTCGAGGAAGGTGACGAGCTGACGATAGACCTGGCTGAGGGGACGATAGTCAACGAGTCTAAAGGTGAAACATACAGGGTGGTTCCCCTACCGAAGTTCATACTCGACATCCTAAGAGACGGTGGGTTGATACCCCATCTCAGGAGGAAAGGTCTTTGAGAGCTTACAGGATAGCTCTCATACCTGGTGACGGGATAGGTCCAGAGCAGATGGACGCCACCTTAAAGGTGTTAGATGCTGTTCAAGAAAACCTGAGTCTAAAGCTTAACTACGTCTTTCTAGAGGCCGGTGATAGATGTCTTGAGAAGCACGGAGTAGCCCTACCGGAGGAGACGGTTAAAGCCGTTATGAGCTCTGACGCGGCTTTGAAAGGACCTGTGGGCGAGACGGCAGTCGACGTCATCGTAAGGCTTAGACAGCTCTTAGACCTCTACGCGAACGTCAGACCGTTCAAATCGTATCCCGGAGTTCCATGTCTTAAACCCGGTATAGACTTCGTCGTTGTCAGAGAAAACACCGAAGGCCTCTACAAGGGCTTCGAGTTCAGACCCTCCGACGACGTGGCGGTTAGCCTGAGGGTTATCACCCGACGTGGCTCTGAGCGTATAGCCAGATACGCGTTCGAAGAGGCCTTACGTAGGGGTTCGAAGCTCAAGGTCACGGCTGTTCATAAGGCGAACGTTCTGAAAGCCACCTGCGGCTTATTTGCAGAAGTCTGTAGAAGCGTCGCCAAGGATTATCCCCAGGTCTCTTATGAAGAGATGTACGTGGACGCGGCTGCCATGCGTCTCATAAGAGAGCCTGAGAGCTTCGACGTCTTAGTCACGACCAACATGTTCGGAGATATACTCAGCGACGAGGCTGCCGAGCTCGTAGGAGGACTCGGCTTAGCGCCTGGAGCTAACATAGGTGACCGGCATGCGCTCTTCGAACCCGTTCACGGAGCGGCCTGGGATATAGCCGGTAAGAACGTCGCAAACCCGAGTAGCCTGATATTGGCTTCGAAGATGATGCTTGAATGGCTCGGCTCTAGGCATGACGATAATGTATGCTTAGAAGCGGCCATCACCATCGAAAAGGCCTTGGTCGAGGCTTTTAGGAAAGGGTATACGACGAGGGACCTTGGTGGAAACCTATCCACGAGTATGATGGGTTCTAAAGTTGCCTCGCTCGTCAGAGAGTTCGCTACCTCACGATGAAGCCTATGTCTTCCACGGCTGCATAAGACTTTTAACCCGTATTTTCTCCACTATTTAGTTGTGTCCAGCCGTTATATTCGGATATTCGACACCACGCTAAGGGATGGGGAGCAGACCCCTGGCGTATCGTTAACCCCTGAGGATAAGCTAGTCGTCGCCCGTCAACTCGACAGGTTGGGTGTGGACGTGATCGAAGCGGGCTTCCCGATCACGTCCAAAGGCGAGACCGAGGCCGTTAAGCTTATAGCGAAAGAGGGTCTAAACGCCGAGGTATGCGGCTTAGCTAGGGCTTTAAAGCAGGACATAGACGCGGTCATAAACTGCGGCTTAAACAGCGTACACCTCTTTATAGCGACATCAGACATCCACCTTAAGTACAAGCTTAAGATGAGCCGAGATGATGCTTTAGCTAAGGCTTTGGAGGCGTTAGACTACGCTAAGGACCATGGTTTAACCGTCGAGTTCTCAGCCGAAGACGCGACCAGGACAGACGTAGGGTTTCTCAAAAAATTCTATAAGACCCTGTGTGATGCTGGAGCTGATAGGATAAACGTTCCAGATACAGTCGGCGTGATGACGCCTAGACGCATGTACGAGCTGATATCAGAGCTCAAGACCGTAGTCTCAAAGCCTATAAGCGTCCACTGTCATGACGACTTCGGTATGGCTGTCGCCAACAGCCTCGCGGCTGTCGAAGCCGGGGCGGAGCAGGTTCACGTGACCGTTAACGGTCTCGGGGAGAGGGCTGGTAACGCGGCTCTGGAGGAGGTGGTCGTCTCCCTTAAACTCCTATACGGCTTCGAGGTGGGTGTAGATCCTAAACTGATATACGGCACCTCTAGGCTCGTATCTAGGATGACCGGTATACCGATACAGCCGAATAAGGCGGTCGTCGGAGACAACGCGTTCGCCCACGAGTCCGGTATACACACGCACGGAGTCACGAGGCATCCGCTAACCTACGAGCCGATACCGCCCGAGTTTGTCGGACGTAAGAGACGGATTCTAGCCGGCAAACACGCCGGGTCTCATGGTCTTAAGGTGCTTCTAGAAGAACTCGGGCTAAGGTTGACCGAGAGCCAGGTCAAGGAGATTCTAGCTAGGGTTAAAGAGCTCGGTGATAAGGGTAAGCAGGTTACCGAGGAAGACCTGACGGCTATAGCTCGAGCCGTAGCGGGTGAAGTCGTTAAAGAGGAGAGGATTCTGAAGCTCGACGAGCTGGCTGTGATGACGGGTAATAAAATCATACCGACGGCCTCGGTTAAGGTGGTGATAGATGGTAAGGAGTATGTGGCCTCTAAGACAGGTGTCGGACCTGTGGACGCCGCCATAAAGGCATTAGAAGAGGTGTTAAACCCGGTGATCAGGGTATATCTAAGGGAGTATCGTCTCGAGGCTATAACAGGCGGCTCGGACGCCTTAGCCGAGGTTGTAATCAAGGTCGAGGATGAGGAGGGGAACATCGTGTCGGCTAGAGCGGCTAGGGAAGATATAGTTATGGCGAGTGTGGAGGCTATGGTGAATAGTATAAACAAGCTCCTGCTTAGAAGACGTAAGACCGGATGACCATGCTAGAGGGTTTCCTATTGGATCTGGCATCGTTCATAATATATGTGATCGTCGTAACGGTCTCAGGAGCCTTAAGCCCGGGCCCCTTAACGATAGCTACTTTGATCCACGGCGCTAAAGGCGGTTTGAAGGCCGGGTTAAACTGTGCCTTAGGGCATATGCTTGTCGAGCTTCCGCTTGCCGTCCTCATAGGCTTGGGTCTACTGAACCTAATGGGCTCTGGTGTGAAGCAGATTCTAGAAATCGTGGGCGGCCTAGCCCTAATAGGCTTCGGGATGCTGCAACTTAGAGGGGTCTTGAGGTCTGAAAACGGTTCTTCCCAAGATGTTTCTGCAGAAGATTCCATGCTTCCGGTGAGCGGAAGCGCTCTTCTAACGGGGGTAACCCTCACGGGGTTGAACCCTTACTTCATCCTGTGGTGGCTCAGCATAGGGTCTGCCCTGATATATGAGGCGCTGAACCTAGGCTTAGTCAAGGGGTTGGCTATCATGTATTTGGCCCATGTATGGATGGATTACGCGTGGCTGGGTTTGATAGCCCACCTATCCGGATGCGGTAGGAGGGTATTAGGACGTAAGATATACCGTTACATACTGATAGGCTTCAGCATAGCCCTAGTGATATTCGGAGTCTTATGGGTCGCCTCAGCCATAGGTGTCTCATAGCCTCTTCCTACCATGCCTATATGGTCTAGTCCTGTTTATCTCCATCTTCCTCTTAACGGCCTCCGATATCCTAAGGTCTAGGTCTCCGCATAGATGGAAAACCCTGATCAAGGTGTCGGCTATCTCTTCTCGGAACCCTTTCCTGTCGTCGTCTCTCCAAGCCTCCATGGCCTCAGCAAGCTCCGTCACGACCAGCATAAGGTAGACCGGTGCATTATCCCAGGTCACATGAAACCCCTTCGAGTTAGCTATCTCCTTAGCCTCCCTGACGAAATCTTCAAGCGTAGAAGATGTCAATCCTTTAACACCGTCTTCAACCGTTAGGCATCGGCGAACTTAAACGTTGTTTCACCGAAAAGTTAAGCTGAAGCTGATCGATTAGCCACGGATTATCACTCTGCTATCAACGGAATCCTAGGCGAGTTGAGGAATGTAGTCGAAGACGCGAAAGACATATCCCTCCATAGGATACTATAATTCTATCGGAGGTCGCTTTGAAAGAAGATGTTCTTAGAAGACTAAAGTTCCGGCTAGACCTCGTAGCGTTGCTCGATGATAAACCGGTTTTAGATAGGCGGTCTGCTATGCTCTTGAAACTCATAGACGAACGTGGTTCCATTCTATCGGCATGTAGAAGCCTCGGAATACCCTACTCTAACGCGTGGTCTATGATGGTCAAGACCGAGAGGTCTCTTGGTATGCGCATAATCGAGCCTGCTAAAGGCGGTAGAGGCGGAGGCGGAACCAGGCTTACGGAGGCCGGTAAGAGGCTTTTAGAGACCTACATGGCTCATCTTAAGGTGGTGTCTGAATCTGTAGAGGTCGAGACCGCCAAACCTATACCACCTGACTTGTTGATCGCCGGTAGCCACGACCCTTTACTGGAGGATTCTATAGAAGATTTCAAGACGTTTAGCGGTTTAAGGGATGTCGAGGTTTCATGGATAGGCTCCGCAGGCGGCTTAGCTAGCGTGATGCTCGGTGAGGCGGATGTAGCTGGAGTACACCTGAAAGACCCTGAGACGGGTGTATACAACACCCCCTTCTTGGCGAAGTATTGGCTGGACGATAAAGCCGTGATCA
>Ga0190363_1002420_pt1 | contig 10659 bp, 4 predicted proteins | sample 48721867_MG_FD_161272 | JGI IMG/M metagenome (GOLD analysis project Ga0190363, IMG submission 161272) | Hydrothermal vent microbial mat bacterial communities from Southern Trench, Guaymas Basin, Mexico - 4872-18-6-7_MG | ecosystem: Environmental > Aquatic > Marine > Hydrothermal vents > Microbial...
GGCTGTGGAACTGGAAAGCTCGCTCTTTTCATCGCCGAAATGCTTCGTGAGCAGAAGGAGGAGTGCGTCGTCGTTGGCATAGACACGGATACAACAAAGGTGAAGAAGGCTCGTGAGCGGGCTTTAAGCATGCGTGAGGGGTGTGTGGTGCGCTTTGAAGTGCAGTCAGCAACGCAAACAAGATTTAAAGATGGGAGTTTTGATGCTGTTGTCTCTTTGAAGGCGCTTCACGAGATTTCAGATGCTTATGCTGCGTTAAGGGAGGCGTTTCGTGTGCTTCGTTCAGGCGGTAGTATTTTTTTAATTGACTGGGTGCGGTGCCCCGCTACTGAGAGTCATGCGCATTTCCCACTTTACTTCACCGAAGAGAACATGCGAGATGCTCTGCTGAACGCAGGATTTGAGGATGTAAGCATTGAGAAGAGCGAGAGCGGTGAATTGATGCTCGCTTCCGGTTTAAAGAATCGCTAAGCCTCCTATGCTGCCTCCTGAAAGTCGGCCTGAAGGCTGGCATTTATCATAGCAATGAAAAGCATAGAAACAGAGGCTGTTGTTGCGCGGGCGGCAGCGGCGTGAGTTGCAGGAAGCATTTACGATCACTTAAAATTTTCTTTCGTTATCCAATATATTTAAATACTCCACCCCTTTTACGAGGTAAAGCAAGTAAAATGGGGGAGGCATGGCGCTCGTGGGCTGTTTGGCAGAGGCACTTCTCAACAGAATGCTTGGGCATAAAAGTTCAAAGAGTATACTCATGTGAGAGGGATATAGGCAAGATTAAAGGTTCATATAGATTATGAAAATAAGAAATGGGGTGTTGTAAAGGATGATTGAGGAGCGTTTTAAGGAGAACAAGACTTCTATTGATGTACGAAGTATTTCAGATATACTACAAAAATGGAAGCATATACGAAGCTCGTATATCCCGCTTGGGAGGATATGCGAAATATTTCGTATATGAACGGGTTAGGCGACATTTCGCTTGGCGGCTAAGGAAAAACCATAGACCACGTTGCGAATATACTTGATTGGAGGTGACAAAGATGAACCATATACTGAATAAAATAATAAGGTTGCCTACATATTTTTCGGAACCTGTGAAAGTGGAAGGTATGATTCAAATAGGCAAGCACTATAAACTTACAGTACGTACGATAGAAGGTCGGCTTGAAGAAATAGTTGTTTCCAAAGAAGATCTAGAAAAAGCTCAAGTAACTCTTGAAGATAAATACAAACTCGTGAATTCAGACCATTTATCTTTACTGGTGGAATCTTATCGTATTCATTATGCATATTGCTATGATCCATATTTCGCAGTCAGTCTTTCAGGAATTCAAACTTTACCTCATCAGATAGAAGCAGTATACGGAAAGATGCTGCCTCAACCACGCCTTCGTTTTCTTTTGGCAGACGATCCTGGAGCAGGTAAGACAATAATGGCTGGTTTATATATTAAGGAAATGAAACTTCGGTACGCAATTGAGAAAATTTTGATAATAGTGCCAGCTTCTTTAAGAATTCAGTGGCAGGATGAACTTCTTAGATTTTTTAATGAATACTTTGTAATAGTGGATGCTGAACTTGATAAACAACAAGCTCTCAATATTTGGCAAAAAGAAAGCCAGATTATTACATCAATAGATTATGCAAAACAGGAGGGTGTAAGAGAACGGATTTGGCAACAAGATTGGGATATCGTAATAGTTGATGAGGCTCATAAATGTTCAGCACGCACTAAAAGAAGAAGTGATCGTAACCCTGAACGTGAGGCGACAAAACGTTATCAATTGGTAGAAAAACTATCATTAAGAACCTGTTATCTTCTGCTTTTAACAGCTACCCCTCATTATGGAGATGATGATAGATTCTGTCATTTCTTAAGGCTTCTGGATCCAGACATCTTTCCAGAACCCCACAAGTTTCAAAATGAGGTGAAAAAGATAAAAAGATTGATTTTCCCGGATAAAGATAATCCATATATTTTAAGAAGGCTTAAAGAGGACTTATATGACCTGAATGGAAAACCACTATTTACAAAAAGACACACAATAACAATATCTTTTAAACTAAGCAAAGAAGAATACGAACTTTATCAAGCAGTAACAAATTATCTTAACAAGTTCTTGGTGCTTCAGGGCACGGGACGTGTTAGGCAAAGTATAGCACTGACCAGAATAGTATTCCAAAGAAGGCTTGCAAGCTCCACTTATGCCATTTATGAAAGTCTCAAAAGGAGATTACGAAAACAAAAAGAACTTTTAGATGAACTTGAAAGTTTGCCACCGAGAGAAAGAAGGAAAATACTGGAAAGACTTAGGGGTATTACAATAGACGAGGAAATGGAAGAAGGAGATATAGATGAGCAGGAAAAAGATAGACTTATAAATGAATTTTCACCGGCACAAGAAATTGATGAGATAAAAGAAGAGATAGCATATTTAAAAGATCTTGTTGAAAAGGCAAAAGCGGTTTATGAGAGGACTCCAGACACCAAATTGAATGCTTTGAGGGATTGTCTTGAAAGAGCGGAATTTGCAGAACTAAGAGATGGAAGAGGAAAACTTCTTATTTTTACAGAGCACAGAGATACCCTTTCTTACATAAAGAGAAAACTCGAAGAATGGGGATTCTCAACTTGTGAAATTCATGGAGGTATGAATGTATACGAAAGAAAAAGAGCCCAGGAAGAATTCAGAACATCTGCCCAAATCTGCGTCGCTACTGAAGCAGCAGGTGAAGGAATAAATTTGCAATTTTGTCATCTTATAATAAATTACGACATCCCATGGAATCCTGCACGCCTTGAACAGAGAATGGGCAGAGTTCATCGTATAGGGCAAAAGCGGGATGTATATGTATTCAACTTTGTGGCAGAAGAATCGATTGATAGAAAACCAATAATTGAAGGAAAAATTTTGAAGAGATTATTAGAAAAACTGGAAAGAATGAAAGAAGCGTTGGGAAGCGAAAGGGTTTACGATGTGATAGGTGAGATACTATCTTTAAACAAAGTAGATTTGGCAGAAATCCTGAGAGAAGCCGCTTATAATCCACACAGACTCGAAGAATACCTTGAAGTCATAGAAGAAATTGATCCTGAGAAACTTCGTAAATATGAAGAGATGACAGGTATTGCGCTGGCTCGCGCATATGTTGACTTCAGTAGTTTTCAGAAAAAGAATTTTGAAGCCGAAGAAAAGAGGCTCATGCCCGAATACATCGAAAAATATTTTAAGAAAGCATCTGAAATTGTGGGCTTAAAGGTTGAAAGAAGAGCTGATGGACTTTTACGTATTCCGTATGTCCCAGCTCATCTACGCTCTGAAGAACTTGAGTCTATACGACGCTTTGGAAAACCTGAACAAGAATACAGAAAGGTTACTTTTCACAAAGAAGATCTGGAAAAAGATGTGCATGTCGATGCTGTGCTGCTTAGTCCTGGGCACCCACTTTATGCAGTAGTAGATGAGAAATTAATGACAAAATTAAAGGACTTGAAAGGACAATGTGCGGTCTTTTTAGATATCAATACAACTCAGCCTTACTGGATTCATTTTCTATCATTCAGTATTGTTGACGCAAAAGGTAATCCGATTTATGAAGAACTTTCAGCAATAAAAGAAACAAGAAATGGAAAATATTTATTAATTCCCCCTGACATTATCCATGACCTCGCTCCTTATCCTAAGTCCATTGAAAAGATACCGGAATTTGATATTGAGAAAGTCAAGGATTACCTTATGGCTGAATATCAACTGGAAAAGAGAAAAGAGATACTGAAAGAAAGGCAGCGGAGAGCAAAGATTATCAAAGAATATCTTGAAAAATCATTTGACGCAAGAATATTCGCACTCGAAAGCAGAATAATGGAAGCAAAAGCACGGGAAATAAATGGAGAACAGATAGATATCGAAAGATTAGAAAGAGAAAGAGAAAATTTGATAAAATTGAAAGACGAGAAACTAAGAAATATTGATGAATTAAAAATAGTCAGAAACGGTCCTGTAAGTCATATAGCATCATTTTATGTGTTGCCACCTATTGAAATTCCAGAAATCTCTCCGTTTGTAGAGTCCGAAGAAGAAAAAGATAAAAGCGAAAAAGCGGCGATGAAAATAGTCATGCAATATGAAAGAGATAGAGGGTGGGAACCTGAGGATGTATCGAAACTAAAATTGGGCTTTGATATAAGGAGTATAAGTCCACCAGATCTCAAAACAGGACGCAGGGAGGTCAGACGAATTGAAGTAAAGGGAAGGAAAAAAGGAGAAAACATTCGCTTAACAGTTAATGAGTGGCTCAAGGCAAAACAGTTGAGGGGCACATATTGGCTTTATGTTGTCTGGAATCCGACTGAGCCGAATTATGAACTTGTAACCATCCAAGACCCAGCGAACAAATTGGAATATGCCACAAAGGAAATAAGGGCAATAAGTCATTATGAAATCAATGGAAAAGAAATTGAGAAATTCGGAGGTGCTACTTATGGAACTTAATGATAAACGTCTAATTGAGGACTTTCTTCCTGTAAGGGAAATAAGTAGTGCAAGCAAAAAATCCATTGAATTGCACAGATGGTGGGCTCGTAGACCTTTAGCTGCATGTCGTGTTGCTGTATATGCTTCAATGGTTCCTGCACCAAAGAATGAGAAGGGAAGGGAGGAAAAGTCCAGATTTATTGTAAGATTATGTAAAAATCCTCCTGACCCCATTGTGGTCAAACAGGCTATAAAGGAAATTTATAAAGCTCATGCTGAAAGGCTCTCAAAGGAACTCGGAAGGAAAGTAACGGTGGAGGATATAGAAGAAGGACGAGCTCCTAAACCGAAAATTCTGGACATGTTCGCAGGTGGCGGTTCAATTCCTCTCGAGGTTCTAAGACTCGGATGCGATGCTTATGCTGTAGAGTTAAATCCCGTTGCTCACATAATTGAACTTGCAACGCTTGTTTATCCTCAAAAATACGGTAAGAAACTTGTTGAAGAAGTAGAAAGATGGGGTAAATGGGTAATTGAAAGGGCGAAAGAAGAGATAGGGGATTTATACAAACCTATCCCTGATCCTAAAGGAGCTGGGTGCTTAACTCCGGTCGCTTATATCTGGACAAGAACTGTAAAATGCAAAAATCCAGCTTGTGGAGCAATCGTACCTCTTGTGAGACAAACATGGCTTTGCAAGAAAAAAGGAAAGTACATTGCTTTGAAAGTGATACCTGACTATAAAACCAAAAGACCAAAATTTACACTGGTACAGTCCTTTGCGCGGACGGAAAAGGAGGTGATTAAAGAATTTGGCTTCGACCCTGGGAAATTTTCAAGGGGTGGTAATGCGACATGCATATTTTGTGGTACTGTTGCTACCTCTGATTATGTAAAAAAAGAGGGGCAAGCAAAAAGAATAAAAAAACAACTTATGGCTGTTGTATGCACAGAGAAGGGACGAAGAGGAAAAATTTATCTCTCTGCAGATGAAGTGCCAGAAGATCTAATTCCTAATGAAAAAGAAATTTGGGAGAGAATTGAAAAACTATGTAAAGAAACAGGGTTGACAATTCCTGAGGAGGATATGGTTATAGATGGTAAAAAAGCAATATGGGCTCCTTTGTATGGATATAATACTTTTAGCATGCTTTTTACGGAAAGGCAACTTTTAACAAATCTTACAATAATTAAAGTATTAAAAGAACTGGAAAATATTTTAGTAGAATATGAAGATGGATTAAAAAAAGCAATTCTAATTAATTTAAGTTTTTTAGTTGACAGATTAGCACAGTTTAGTTGTGGAGGTGCACGTTGGAAATGTGACACAGAGGCAAATGTTGAACTATTTGGATTTAAAGGTGTTGGACCAGGTTGGGATTTTGTCGAAGTAAATCCATTCGGTAACGCATCAGGGAATCTTTCGAGTAGTCTTATAAACTTAACTAAAAATATTAGTAACATTATTGTAGATAAGGCTCAAATTGGTGGACATGTTATAAGGACATCCGCTGCAAAATTACCTTACTCAAATGAATTCTTTGATTATATTATTACTGATCCTCCATACTATGACAATATATCTTATTCCTGCTTATCAGATTTTTTCTATGTATGGCTTAAACGTTCCATTGGTTATCTTTATCCTGAACATTTTACAAATGAACTTACTCCTAAAAAACAGGAAATAGTCTCAGATAGAATTAGACAAGGTAGTAAAGAAAAAGCTAAGAAATTCTATGAAGAAATGATAAAACAATCTTTAAAAGAAGCGTGGAGAGTGTTAAAACAACACTCTCTTTTAATATTGATATATGCTCATAAAACAACATCTGGTTGGTCAACAATTATTGATGCATTAAGAGAATCCGGATTTGTGATAACAGAAGCTTGGCCTATTCAAATGGAAACACCTGGAAGAACCCGAGAGCAAGGCTCCTCAGCTTTAAAATCGAATATTTTTCTTGTTGCCCGCAAGCGAGAAAAAGGAAAAGTAGGTTCTTATGAGAATGAAGTGTATCCACAGCTTGAAAAGATAGTAAAGGAGAGGGTAAATACGTTGTTTTCTCAGGGGATAACAGGTGCAGATCTTGTTATTGCGTGTGTAGGTGCGGGATTAAAGGCTTTTACCCAATATGAGAAGGTTGAATACGCAAATGGTGAAGAGGTAAGCTCAGAGAAATTTTTGCACATTGTGGAAGGGCTTGTTCTTGAAACATTACTTGAAAAACTTTTCGGCATATCAAGAAAAGGGGTGTCAGAAGTTGACCCACCTACAAGATTTTATGTGCTTTGGCGATATACATACGGTAAAATGGAAGTGGATTCCGGAGAAGCTATAGTATTTGCTTATCCGCAGGGTGTTGAACTGGACGGACCTGTTGGTTTGTCATCAGGTAGAAATCCTTTGCTTGAAAAGAAAGGTAAAAGGTACAGGCTGAGAGATTACTCCGAAAGGGGCATGGACGAAAAACTTGGACTCGACGGTAAACCCATAATTGATGTTCTTCATCGTCTTTTATGGCTTCTGGAAAATCAAGCGTACAAAATCCCAGAATATTTAATGCAGGCAAAACCAAACTATGAGCTTTTAAAACTCACAGCGCAGACACTTGCAGGAACAGCACTTTCAGGGAGCAGGGAACTTATTGCTACAACCTCAGATGAAAAATCGGTACTTAAAAGACTATTAGCAAATTGGAAGAATATCATAAAAGAAGAAACTTTGTTTAGGAGGTGGTAAAAATGAAAATAAAACCATGGATAGAAGTTGTAAAACTTCATCCTGATGTGGAATCTGAAGAAACGGCAATAGCGACATTTGCAATAGACTTGGGTGCTCTTGTAGCAGGTGATCCTAATATTCCGCCAACTTACAGGGACCCATATTCCTTTTTCCGGGCGACTCATATTACAAGCGATATGTGGAAATTAATAAAAGAGGTATATGACAGGTTATCAGGTAAGGAAGGTAACAGAGTTTTGCAGTTGCGTTCTCCTTTTGGAGGTGGCAAATCCCATACACTTGCAACTTTGTATTATGCAGTCAAGAATCGAGAGGAGATGGAAAGAGCTATCCCAGAGACACGCAAATTGCCGGATGTGGAGGATGTTAGAGTTGCAGTTTTTGATGGGGAAAAGTTTGATGCAATTTCGGGCAAGGAAATAGATGGGAAGAGGATCAGGACAATTTGGGGATATATAGCTTGGCAATTAGGAGCCTATGAATTGATTGAAGAACAGGACAGGAAAAGGGTCGCTCCAGGTGGTGACCTTGTAAAGAAAATCATAGGAAACAAAGCCACACTTATCCTTCTTGATGAGGTATCGAGGTATTTAGAAAGAGCAATGGGAGAAAAAGTAGGAGAATCAACATTATACAGGCAAGCTATGGAATTTATCCAGACTCTTACCACAGAAGTAGCAAATTCAAAATATGGATGTCTTGTTTATTCGCTGCAGGCAAGTGCCAGGGAATTCTTTGGCAATGTGGAAATCCTCGCAACTCTTGATCATCTTGCATCTCGTGTAGATGCCAAAAGAGAGCCTATAAGAGGTGATGAGATATTTCCGGTTTTGAGAAAAAGGCTTCTTGCAGAACCTCCTGACGAAGACGTGGCAAACCGCGTTGCGGATTTATACATCGATACTATAAAGAGAAATATGTTCTCATACACGGTGTCAGATACCGAGAGACGTGAACTTGAAGAAAAGCTAATAAAATATCGGGAAAGATTTGTAAAAGCATATCCATTTCATCCAGCTCTTATAGATTTGATGAGAGAGCGATGGGCATCTATACCTGATTTTCAAAGAACAAGAGGGGTGTTGAGATTTCTTGCGGTAGTTTTGAGAACATTAAGAAGACGGGGAGTTGGTGAGTTTCTGGTTTCTGCTACAGATATACCAATGGATGCCCCCGATGTTAGAAATGCATTTTTCACAGAAGTTGGACAAAGGGAGCCTTTTCAAGCGGTTTTGGAGGCAGATTTTATAGGGCCCAATGCGACAGTAAAGCATATTGATAAAATTTTCAAAGATGCAAGAATTCCGGCTACTCGTATTGCTACTTCAATCCTTATGTTTTCTTTTGGGGGACAGCCAAAAATGGAAGGCAAGGAGGGAGAAACATTGCCTCCAGGTGTAACAGAGCATGACCTGATGCTCGCAACTTTATCACCGGATTTAGATTCCACCATGTTGAAAGCTGTCCTAAAAGAACTTGTGGGTAGATGTCTGTACATTCATTTTGATGGGGCAAGGTATGCATTTAAAACCACTCCTAATATTAACAAACTTCTGGAAGATGAAGCTGAAGGAGTAAAAGAAGAGGAAATAAAAAATGAAATAAAAAGACTTTTAGAGATTGAACTCGGAGGTAAACCTGCAGTTATATGGCCGCTCAATTCAAAAGATATACCCGATAAAGAGCCGGTATTTCGCATAGCTTATCTGCCTTTTGAATTTGTTTATAAAAGAGAGGAGGAGCAGAAAAAATGCGGAATAGATCTGCTTACTTCTTTTGGAGATAAACCGAGAATATATAAAAACGGTATTGCGCTTGCAGTACCTGATAAAAATGAGATTGTGCCATTACGCCGTGCTGTTAGATATTTAATCGCAATAAAGCGATTGAAGTGGAAGAAAAAATCATTAAATTTAACTGAAGAACAATTAGAGCAACTCAAAGAGAGAGAAAGGACTGAGGAGGCTTCAAGAGATTCTTCTATCAGGAAAATTTACAGTACAGTTTGGCTTTTAAAAATAGAAAATGGTACCCCTTCCCTTGAGATTGTCAATATCAGGGGAAGAGCAATTCAGGCAACAAACATACATGAGAGATTGATGGAACTGCTTATGCGTGTGCCACCACCGAAAGTTTTTGATACATTGACTCCTAAAAAAATGTTAGAATTAATTCAGTTTAAAGAAGGGATTGAAATAAAAAATATAGTGGATATATTCTTTTCCTCCCCAGAATTCCCCCGTGTTGTTGATGAAAATGTGATAAAAAAAGCAATCGCAAAAGGAGTTAAAAACGGACTTTTTGGAATAACAGCAAAAAATAAAGTTCAGATGATTAAGAATAAGCCCATGGTGGCAAAAGAACAGGTAACCATAAGAGAAGAAATTTCCTTAGAGGAGATCGACACGACTTCAGGGTATATTGTTAGTCCTGATGTAATACCTATTGGTGATGAGGAAAAGCCACCTACTTTACCGGTTCATGAAGAAAAGCCAAAAGAAACAGCACCTTCTAAGGAAGGCAAGATTACCCGCCTTAGGTACAGACTTAAGGTTAATCGTCAACAACTTTTCAAATGCTTTAATGCCTTGGGAAATCTTGCAGAGAAGTGTGGTGAGTTACACCTTTTAATTGAGGCACAGACAGATGAAGGTTTAGATACAAATTGGCTAAGAAATGCCGTAGAGGAACCGATCGAAGAAGCAGATATAAAAATAGAAAAAGAGGAAGAATGATGCCGCCAAGCGAAACGCTTCGCCACTATCGTGGCTCGCCCCTAACGGCGTATAACAAGCGGGTATCTGGCTTCGTGCCTTCGGCACTCCGCTCAAATCCTTCGCTGTCGCTCAGGACTTCGGATACCCGCCAGCCGTTGAGTGAAATCGTGGACTTCGGGCGCATGAGATAACATGAGGTGTAAATATTCTCCCCTGGGATGGGAGGTAATCGGTCAGAGGTTTCATTATTTTTAATGAGTGGTATCGCCTGCAACCCGATGCAGTCTGAACGGCTGAGATGTCTTTAGACAGGAGAAGCTGACAAGAAATAGCTCAAAAGCAGTGCGAGGATTGCGGAGCATGTTGCGAATGCGAAAGCCTGCTTGCTCCACACGAATACCTTGCGACCGTCAAAGAAGCCGAAGGGAATCATGTTGAAAAGGGCGAGCCACCCGTTTACTTTTGAGCCTATTTCTCCAATCTGCGACGCAAAATCGGCAACAAAACTCGCATCCTCCGCCACGAAGGAATGAACGGGGGCGAAAAATGAGGTGAGAAGCGAAAGTGTGAGGAAAGCGAAAGAGAGTGCGACATTCGTGAGCGGGCCTGCGACTGCGATTTTACCGCTCTGCTCTCTTGTGAGGTAGGGATTGAAAATGACGACTGCGCCCGGAGCTGCGAAGACGAAGCCTGCGAAAGCCATGAGAATTGCGAAGAG
>Ga0190363_1002421_pt1 | contig 10658 bp, 10 predicted proteins | sample 48721867_MG_FD_161272 | JGI IMG/M metagenome (GOLD analysis project Ga0190363, IMG submission 161272) | Hydrothermal vent microbial mat bacterial communities from Southern Trench, Guaymas Basin, Mexico - 4872-18-6-7_MG | ecosystem: Environmental > Aquatic > Marine > Hydrothermal vents >...
GCAACAATACTTGAGGAGATGGATGTTCAGCATCCAGCTGCAAAAATGATGGTAGAAGTAGCAAAGTCACAGGATAAAGAAGTTGGAGATGGAACAACTTCTGCTGTAATACTGGCGGGAGAACTATTAAAGGAAGCTGAGTCTCTCCTTGAGAAGAATATTCACCCTACAATAATAATTAATGGATTTAAGAAAGCAGCTGAAAAATCTAAGGAAATTCTAGAGAATATAGCGATTCCAGTAAGTCTTGACGATGAGGAAACATTGAAGAAGATTGCTATGACTTCAATGAGTGGAAAAGTAGTTTCAGTAGCTAAAGAACACTTAGCTGAAATTGCAGTTAAAGCTGTAAAGCAAATTGCTGAAGAACGCGATGGAAAAATGTTTGCAGATATCGATAGAATTCAGTTAATCAAAAAGAAAGGTGGCGGTCTACTAGATACAAAGTTAATCTACGGTATTATCATTGATAAGGAGGTTGTTCATCCAGGTATGCCTAAGAGAGTTGAAAAGGCAAAAATAGCACTACTAAACTGTCCACTAGAAGTTGAAAAAACAGAAATTGATGCAGAGATAAGGATAACTGATCCAGAACAGATGAGGGCATTCCTAGAGGAAGAGGAGCGAATTCTAAAGTCCATGGTAGAGAAAATTAAGGAAAAGGGCGCTAACGTAGTGTTCTGCCAGAAGGGTATTGATGATGTTGCACAGCACTTCCTAGCTAAAAATGGTATACTCGCCGTAAGAAGAGTGAAGAAGTCGGACATGGCAAAACTGGCCAGGGCCACTGGTGGTAGGATTGTTACTAGTGTTGATGATTTAACTCCAAATGATCTAGGAGAAGCAGAACTAGTAGAAGAAAGAAAAGTTGCAGATGAAAAAATGGTCTTTGTAGAGGGATGCAAACATCCAAAGGCTGTCAGCATATTAATAAGAGGTGGACTTGAACGCTTTGTAGATGAGGCTGAACGGGCACTCAAAGATGCATTATATGTCGTTGCTGATGTAGTTAGGGAGCCAAGGATTGTTGCTGGTGGAGGAGCACCAGAATTAGAAGTTTCAAAGCTTCTCAAGGAGTATGCTGTAAGTGTCGGTGGACGAGAACAATTAGCAATAGAAGCATTTGCAAAAGCTATAGAAGTTATACCAAGAACTCTGGCTGAAAATGCAGGGCTAGATCCAATAGACATCTTAACTGAGCTAATAGCTGCACATGAAAAACCAGAAGGTAAATGGTATGGCGTAGATGTATTCGGCGGTGAACCAGCAGATATGCTGAAACTCGATGTAGTCGAGCCACTCATAGTGAAACTTAATGCCATTAGATCTGCTGTTGAAGCTGCATCGATGATTCTAAGAATCGACGACATAATAGCTGCATCAAGGTTTGAAGAGAAAGAGAAGGAGAAAGAGAAAGAAGAAGAGGAAGAAACAGAATCAAAATTCTAAGTAAAGCATCAAAAAAATAAATAGAATTAATTAATTTTTTGTTTATTTTTTAACTTAATATTCTTCTCCGAATCCTTTGCCTTTTCCTTCTTTCTCTCTACTTGGTGGTGCAGCTGCAATTATATCATCAATTCTTAGAATCATAATTGCTGCTTCTGTACCTGATTTAATAGCTTGCTTCTTTACACTTGCAGGTTCTAATACTCCTTGCTTCCACATGTCATCTACTTTTCCTTGAACAACATTTATTCCTGTCCATTTTTCACCTTTTTCATGTCTTGTTCTGAGTTCAACCATTATGTCAACTGGATCTAGTCCAGCGTTTTCAGCTAGAGTTAAAGGTATAACTTCAATGGCTTCTGCAAATCTCAGTGCTGCAAGTTGTTCTTTTCCTTTCAGTGTTCTAGCCCAGTCTCTAATTCTGTGGGCTACCTCTGCTTCTGGTGCTCCTCCACCAGCAACAATCCTTGGCTCCCTAACTAAGTTCCTTGTGACGCATAATGCGTCATGTAGTGAGCGTTCAGCTTCATCTACTAGGTGTTTTGTTCCTCCCCTCACAAGTATTGTAACTGCCTTTGGATTTTTACATCCTTCAATGAATACCATTTTGTCTTCTCCGACTTTTCTTTCTTCTACTAGTTCTGCTTCTCCTAGATCATTTGGAGTTAAATCATCAACACTAGTAACAATCCTACCACCAGTGGCCCTGGCCAGTTTTGCCATGTCTGATTCTTTTACTCTTCTTATTGCCATGATTTTCTTTTTGGCTAGGAAGTGCTGTGCAACATCGTCAATTCCTTTTTGACAGATTAGTACGTTTGCTCCAACTTCAGCTAGTTTATTAACCATCTTTTTGAGCATTTCAGTTTCTTGTTCTAAGAATGATCTCATTTGCTCTGGGCTTGTTATGTGTATTTTTGCACTTATCTCTGTTTTCTCTATCTCTATTGGACAGTTTAGTAGTGCTATTTTTGCCTTTTCAACTCTCTTAGGCATACCTGGATGAACAACCTCCTTATCAAGGACAATTCCATATACTAGTTTAGTGTCGTTGAGTGATCCGCCTTCCTTCTTTTCTACTTTTACGTTATCTATATCGACATACCATTTGTCATCCTTTTTCTCAGCTACTTGTAGTATGGCATCAACTGCCATTTCAGTTAATTTCTCGATGGCTCCAATGATCATTGCCTTGCTTGATAGTGATGTTATTCCTGCTTTAATCAGTGTTTCCTTGTCTGTTGGATCTATTGGTACTGCAATTTCATCAATAACTTCTAATGCCTTATCCATTGCCTTTTTATATCCCTCAATTATTATTGTTGGGTGTACATCTTGCAATAATAGTTCTTCAGCTTGCTTCAATAGTTCTCCTGCTAATATTACTGATGATGTTGTTCCATCTCCAACTTCATCGTCTTGGGCCTTTGCTACTTCTACCATCATTTTTGCAGCTGGATGCTGAACATCCATTTCCTTCAATATCGTTGCGCCGTCATTTGTTATTACTATGTCTCCGAAGCTGTCTACTAACATTTTATCCATTCCTCTAGGACCAAGAGAACTACGCACTGTTTCTGCTAGTATTCTTGCTGCCAGTATGTTTGATCTTAAAGCTTCACGTCCAACAGTTCTACTGGTGCCTTCCTTTAAGAGAATAACAGGTTGACCCGCGGTGGCCGTCATAAGTCATTCACCTCTCTACCGTTACTGCAAATAATTGTCAGTTATTTATTTTTTACTTCAATCTTTCATGATGCTCTAAGGTATCTAAATGGTTAAATTGTATGTTTTATCTTCTATTTTGTGGGGATTGTATGATTTCAAGTCTGAGAGATATAATTGATTTTTTAAAGAGTTTAGATGAATTATTGGTTGTAGATATTCCTCTCTCTCCAAAGTTTGAAATTGCAGCTGCATTAAAGGTTTTTGATGGTTTTCCCATATTATTTGAGAATGTTGCAGGGTATAATGTTAGGGTTGTTGGTGGTATATGTAGCTCAAAGGAGTTAGTAGGCAAAGTTTTGAATGTTCCTTTTCGCACTCTTCATGACGCCTTACTTGATGCGATAGGTAATCCAATGGCTCCTACCATAACTGATAATGCACCAGTAAAGGAGAAAATTGAGAAGCCTAATTTAAGCAATTTACCCATATTGACTCATTATGAGCGTGACGCTGGTCCCTATATTACTTGTGGTGTAGTTTTTGCTAGGGATTTGGATGGGAAATTTCAAAATGCATCAATTCATAGAATGCTCGTCTTAGATGAGAAGACACTTGTCATTCGAGTAGTTCCTAGACATTTATATTACCTATTAAAGCAGGCTGAAAAACTTGGACGACCTTTACCTATTGCTATAGCAATAGGTTTACATCCTGCAATTTTATTGGCTGCTGCGTCTTCTCCTCCACTGGGTGTGGATGAACTTCATGTTGCTAATGCTCTTATGCAAAATAATTTAAAAGTTACATATTGTAATCATTCAGAAATTTTGGTTCCTGCTGAATCAGAAATTGTTCTGGAAGGATTTATTTATCCAGATAAATTGGCTGAGGAGGGACCATTTGTCGATATAACTGGAACTTATGACTTTAAGCGTAGTCAACCAGTGGTGGAGATTGTTGAAGTTATGATGAGGAGGAACCCAATATATCAAGCATTACTTCCAGCTGGCATTGAGCATCGCTTCTTAATGGGCTTTCATAGAGAGGCTCAAATACGAAGATATGTTAGTCGAGTTGTTCCTAAAGTTAAGGATGTACGATTATCTTTTGGCGGTTGCGGTTGGCTTCACGCAATAATATCAATTGAAAAGTCATCTGAGGGTGATGGGAAAAATGCGATACTTGCCGCCTTTGCTGCTCATCCAAGCCTAAAACATGTTGTAGTTGTTGACTCTGATATCGACATTTACGACTTAAACTCTGTTGAATGGGCTATTGCAACCCGCTTTCAAGCACATAAAGACCTTGTAGTAATCAAGAACGTTAGAGGCTCTAGTATAGATCCATCGATTGATGAGAAGAAACTATTAACTTCTAAAATGGGTATTGATGCAACAAAACCCCTAGATAAACCTCAATCTCTCTTTATGAAAGCTTTAATACCAAGTTTATCTGAAGTAAAGAAGAAGCTGGAGGACTTAAAACTTGTTTCTAAACAGAGAACAAGAACGAATGCTTAAAGGAGATCATGGATCAGCAGTTCAAAAGGCAATGGAGTTACTGGTGGCAATTGGTGATGCCCTAAATGCTGAAAAACTAATTCCTATATCTAGTGCTCATATATCTGGGGTTAGCTATACAAGTATTGGTGATGCTGGATTACTTTTTCTGAAAGATTTCGCTCTGCTTGGAGCAAAAGTTAAGGTTTCTACTTCCCTAAATCCTGCTGGAATAGATTTAGATAGATGGAGGCAAATGGGTGTAAAGGAAGATTTCTATGAAAAGCAAAGGCAAATATTAGATGCCTTTTATAAAATGGGTGTAAAGTTAACTTGTACATGTACCCCCTACTTCTCAGGAAATTTACCTAGATCCAATAGTGATATTGCCTGGGCTGAGTCCTCGGCTGTTGTGTATGCAAATTCTGTTCTTAAAGCCAAGACGAATAGAGAGTCAGGTCCCTCTGCACTTGCATCTGCAATAACAGGGTATATTCCTCTATGTGGATATCACTTAGAGGAGAATAGGAGGGGTTCCCATAATATAATTTTAGAGTTTAAACCTAAATCTCTCCTTGATGCAAGCATCATAGGTTTTATTGCTGGGAAGAAGGTTGTCAGCGGTGTCCCTGTTTTCCCTAAATCTAAGAACTTTACTTCTGATCACTTAAAGGCAATGTCTGCTGGTTTAGCTACTTCTGGAGGCATCTCGATGTTTCGCATACGAGATGCTAGTGAAGAATTGAATGTAAAAGAGAAAGTTTTCATAGAGCCTTCAGATGTCAATGAAGTTTTAGATAGATATTCTGCTAGTACTCAAGTCAACACAATTTTCTTTGGCTGTCCTCATTGTAGTCTAAGTGAATTAAAAAATTTGGCATCCCTATTGAAGGGGAGACGTGTGAAAGGAGATATCCGATTATGGGTTTTCACCTCCAGAGCTGTATATAGCCAAGCTGAGAAGGCTGGTCTGATAGATTTAATAGAGCATGCTGGTGGACGAGTGTATTGCGACACATGTCCAATTGTAATGCCCCTCTACCTATTACATGGCCATACAATTGCAACTAATTCAAGTAAAGCAGCATATTACTTGACAACTCTGCATGGAATTGAAGTTTCCCTCTTAGATGTAAATTCATGTATAAAACTGTATACTGAGGGGGTTTAACTGTGTCTGAGTTAACTCTTAGGGGTCGAGGTCTTTCTAAGTATATTGGTCATGGTGAGGCATTACTGTCAATGGAGCCTATATCCTTTTTTGGCGGTGTTAATCCCAAGACTGGTATTGTTGTGGAGAGGAGTCATCCATTAGAGAATATATCGATTAAAGGTAAAGTTCTCATTTTCCCCTATGGGAAGGGAAGTACTGTTGGTGCATATGTTTTATATCAAATGTCAAAGCTTGGAACTGCTCCTGCAGCTATCATTAATGTTAAGGCGGATCATGTTACCTTGGTGGGCTGCATTATTGCACAAATCCCCCTTGTTGATAGTTTGGATAGAGATCCCTTCTCATTAATTAATGATGGGGATTATGTCATTGTGGATGGTGTGAATGGTTTAGTTAAAGTTTCTAGAAGGAAATTCTAGTGGATGGTGGGGGTCCTCCTAAAACTTCCATTGCAGCTTTTTCAACTTTCCTTCTATGTTCAGGGAAAGTGTATGCTCTAATTACATCAATATATCCTTTTAGGACATTTACGATGTCTGATATTTCACTTAATCTGTGCGGTATTTTTTCGTCATCTCTATCTTCGAAGACTATTATTTCCATTGGGTCTAATTGTCTTGGATTGTATGGTATGGATGGTAGTGTTGGTACGTCGATGAATACTTCATTTTCATTTATTTCAGCTCTCTTAGCTATTTCTTTTTCAATTTCTTTTCTCAGCCTCTCTATGGTTAGTATGCTTGCTAGAAACTTGTTTTTGGTGTGTACGGTTATTTCATAGGCGCATTTCAGTAGTTCTCTTCTACTGTACATTTCAATTAGTTTGTGTGCTTGCTTTAGATTTTCATCTTTGCTGCCAGCTAATTCACGTATCTTTGTTATAATGTATCCATCATCAAATAATACGTATTCTTCAGGTGACTTGAAGTCTATTATTCCGAGATAATCTCTCGCTAGGTCCATGGCTTCGGATAGCATTAGATTGGCGCTTCTAACACTTCTGTGATAATATACTGCCTTGAACATTTCATATCTAGCTATTAGGAATGATTCAAGTGCGTAGAGTGCTCCTGGAATTTCAACGGCAAGCTTTCCATTTATAATGTTTAGTGAATGTATTATTCTGAATATGTCTACTAATCCATATTGGACTCCTGTGAAGTGTGAATCTCTCACTAGGAAATCCATTTTATCTACATCATATTGACTTGATATTACTTGGTCTAGGATCTTCATTTTCTCACTGTTTTTCTTGCTTACCGCTAGGTTTGCTACTTCTTTTACATCTAGACCGTAATCATTTAGTATGTCTTTAATTTCACTCTCTGTTATTAGCCAGTAGGTTAAGTCTTCATGGTCTTTGCCTAGATACTTTATTGATATGTCCTCGTATACGTGGGAGAATGGTCCATGTCCTATGTCATGGAGTAGGGCTGCGATGCGTAGATATTCTATTTCTTCTTCGCCCATTAATCCTAAGTTGATTAAGTGTTCTCCAACAATACCTGCTAGATGCATGGCTCCAAGGGAGTGTCCAAATCGTGTATGTTCAGCGCCTGGATAGGTTAGGTATGCTCCTCCAAGCTGCTTTATTCTCCTTAATCTCTGAAATATGGTTGTATCTATAACTCTTTTTTCAAGTTCACTTATGAAGATGTATCCATGTATGGGATCTCTAATCTCCAAGTGTTTTCGCCACATTATTATCCTCATTAAATGTTTTTCTCATAGTTAAATATAAATTGTGAGAAGATGATTTAACCGCGTGTGAGAGAATTGCCTGGAAGGCTAATTGCTTTAGAGGGAATAGATAAGTGTGGTAAGCGTACTCAAGCCAATTTAATTAAAGTTTGGCTTGAATCTCTAGGTAGAAAGGTTAGACTTATAGCCTTCCCTGATTATGATACTCCTATTGGAAGTATAATAAGAGATTTCCTTCATGGAAAATACTATATTGCTCCTGAAGTGCGGCAATTGCTTTACGCTGCGAATCGATGGGAGAGGAAGACTGATATTGTTAGTTGGCTTTCAAGTGGCCATATTGTTATTGCTGACAGATATATTCCATCTGGTTTAGCCTATGGCATGGCAAATAATTTATCATTAGAGTGGATGACCTGTTTGGAGCGCGGCTTACCTGAAGCTGACCTAGTGATAATAATTGATGTCCCAGTTGAAGTGTCTCTGAGAAGATTAAGGGATATTGGAGACACCTATGAACGTAATAGAGCCTTCTTAACCCGTGTACGCAACTGCTATATTGAATTGGCGGAGAAGTTTAATTGGATTATAATTGATGGAAATAGGAGTAGAGAGGAAGTCTTTAAAGATCTCCAAAGCATTATAGTTAAATTCCTAAATCTAAACGATGAAAACCATTAATCCCCAAAGTCAACATCATACTCTACGATATTTCATGAACCCTCTTTACTTGTGGTCTAAGACCCTTCCTCCTCAAATTTCTAATTATCTCAAAGTATATTCTCCTACCAATCTCCCTAGGAGTTATCCTTCTAAGCCCCCCAATACTAGAAATGTAAACTCTAAATGTAATGTTACCAATTTGAAATCTAATTAAATATTTATCCGACCATGCACGCCCAATCCTCCTCCCACTATGATACATATATCTTATTATGACAACAAAGTCTATGAAATCCAAATTCTCCCCCTCAAAAACCCTCCTAATAAGCTCAACAGCCCTCCTATTAAACCTCCTAAACCTATTCCTCCTAACCACCTTAACTTCAAACCTCATTCTACTAGCTATCTCACCCTCCCTTCCCGCAATAGAAATCTTCATCTCCTCCTCTCTACCATTAATTGAAGCCATAGCCATTAATATTGAATCAAAAATATCCCTTCTACTATGAGTCGTAATATAATATGCAACATAATGACTATACCTTGGAAACCCAACTCTCCCCCTCAAACCCCCACTCAAATCAACTAACCTCTCTAAACCTCCCTCAACAACTCATTAATCCTCCTAGCCAACTCCAAAAGCTTCAACAACCTATCCTCATCCTCAACCTCCTCAATCCTACCAATAACCTCAGCCAACTTCCTAGACAAAACCTCCCTCAACCTCACATCAACCCCCACCCCCACACCCCTCCCACCACCAACATCCTCCCCCTCCTTCAAAACAACAACACGACGCTTACAAGAAGGACAAATAACCTCACCAGACTTAAGCCTAAACAAAGGAACATTACAAACAGGACAAGACTGAGCAAGCATAGTAGCCCCCTCACGCAATAAATCAGCCATCTCCCTCAAACGCTTCCTATCATCCTCCACAACCAACACCCCACACCAAACAACAAATAATACTTATAAACAACCAAAATTAAATCTGTCCCGAAAACAAACTATATAAACGGGGGATGTCACACATGACCGAAAACAAAATCCAACAAGCCATAACCCTACTCCAAAGAATAGTAGAAGACACAACAGTACCAAGAAACATAAGAAGAGCAGCAAGCGAAGCAATAAAAGCCCTACAATCAACCCGATACACCCCAGGAGTAAGAGCCTCAAACGCCATAGGAATACTAGAAGAAATATCACAAGACCCAAACATGCCAACACACACAAGAGTACAACTATGGAACATAACATCAATACTAGAAACAATAAAAGACTAAACCCACAATTTTTACCCCCACACACCCAATAAACTTAAATTTTCTCACACACACCAAAAATATAGAAACCAAAACCCTGCCGGGGTAGCTCAGTATGGTAGAGCGCCTGGCTGTTAACCAGGTGGCCGCCGGTTCGAGTCCGGCCCCCGGCGTTATAGAAAAATTCTTTTAGTTTTTTGTTTAATATTGTTTGTGGGCCCGTAGCTTAGCCTGGTAGAGCACCCGGCTCATAACCGGGGGGTCGTGGGTTCGAATCCCACCGGGCCCATTTCTTGTTTTAGCTTATTTTTTTCCATTTCTCCTTTCTTTTTAGTATGTAGACTCTTTTGCCTTCTATTATCTTTAATGGATCTTTTGGATCTGATATTGGTACTATTCCTATGTCTAGGATGTCTTGGTAGAATGCTTCTTCTATTAGTTCGTCTATTTCTTTTTCATTTATTCCTTTGTTTTTGAAGTATTGGTGTATTTCTTCTTTGTAGAGGGTTTGTTGTTTATAGTGTTCAAAGGCTTCTTCAAGCAGTTTTCTTAATTCTGATTTCTTATACTTTTTTGGCATTTTCTTCCTCCATCATTTCTTTTGGTGTTTTTGTTAATAAAGTCGCTGGGGTGTGGTTTGAATAATTCATTTATCTTTGTTTTAGTCCATTTTTTGGGTATTTTTGGTGGTATTTCTTTTAGTGTTTCTTTGATTTTTGTTATTTCGTTGTTGATGAGTTTTCTTGATCTGTATTTTTTGTATGTTTCGTATTGTTTTTGTAGGCGTTGGTTTTTCCATGTTTCTTTTAGCATTCCGTATTCTGTGCATAGTAGGTCTATGAGTTTTTTGCTTTTGAATTCTATGCGCCATTTTACGCTTATACGGGAATCTTTACTAACATGAATTGATACTGGTTTTATCGGTGTAACTTTCAAATCTATAATGTTTTTATGAATTTTCTCTAGAATCGATGTTTCTTGCTCTAATAGTCTTGGTCTATTTTCTAAGATTATCTCTATGATGTCATGATATCTCTTTTTCTTAACTTCTCCGTATGCTATGTCTCTCTTTTTTGCTAGTTGTTTTATTTTTTGTTTTTGTTGTGGTGTTAGTTTGTCTGTTATGTCTATTGATCTGCTCCATGATATTGTCATTCTTAGTCTTTTTTCTTTTGTGATGTGGAGGCTGCTTGTTCCTTCTTCTGTTAGTGTTGCTTTGAAGTGGTATTTGCGTAG
>Ga0190363_1002422_pt1 | contig 10656 bp, 10 predicted proteins | sample 48721867_MG_FD_161272 | JGI IMG/M metagenome (GOLD analysis project Ga0190363, IMG submission 161272) | Hydrothermal vent microbial mat bacterial communities from Southern Trench, Guaymas Basin, Mexico - 4872-18-6-7_MG | ecosystem: Environmental > Aquatic > Marine > Hydrothermal vents >...
CTATGAATTAGATTATGAATCAGCGCTCATAAGCCTCATCAGAAACTTCAGAAAGTTTCATCATCAGTATGTAGGTGGGGTCTATGACCCCACTACTTATTGAATTCATCATGAATTAGATTATGAATCAGCGCTCATAAGCCTCATCACAACCAAAAGGTTCAGCCAGGACTTGTCATCACGCATTCTAATCTTAGATTAAGAAAAGAAATAATATAAACTCACATTCTCCATATTGTGTCTCTTTGGTTCGTGATAATACCCGCATGAGCTTACTAAATAGTCCCTCTGTACTACCAAGCAACGCATTTATCGCCATCGCCCGCATTGCTACCACGGCTGAATACACTAGATTTTCCAATAGACCTTTAACCTTACCATCGATCATGAATCGTTGTCATGCACTTTCTCTCTGAGGAGAATGGAATTTCGTCAATCTCTGGTTTTCAACTTCCACAATTCCGGAATAATAAAAGCTGTTATGGATACTGCAATTATCATCAGCCAATCCACAGGACCCAGTGCTACCGTTCCAAATACATTTTGGAATATGGGGAGATACACAACCGCCACTTGCATCAATATGGAGAAGATTACCGCTAATATAAGATATCTATTAGAGAGAATTCCCGCCTTGAAAAGGGTATACTTCTCCGACCTGCAGCTAAGGGCATAGAATAGCTGGAACATTATCAGAGTAGTAAATGCCATGGTTCTGGGATATTTCAATAGTTCATCTATTGCTTTATTAATCTCTTTCAACTTTTCTTCCAATATTTTTTTTATTTCAATATCTTGAATTCCCTTCACATTTTCTTCCAGTGTCATCTTTTTTTCTTCCAGAATTTTAATTTCTTCTAAGGGAATAGTAAGATTGAATAATATTAATGTTCCAATACACATCAGTGTTCCTGTAGCAATTAACATACTTAATGTCCTCTTGGTGATAATATGTTCCTTAGGATCCCTGGGCCTTCTTTTCATTATATCGGTATCTGCGGGATTCCATCCCAAGGCGAGGGCTGGAGCGGCATCTGTTAATAGATTCATCCAAAGTATTTGTAAAGGAAGTAGTGGTAATTTTGCCAGTGCCATCATGGCTATAAATATGGTCATTACCTCCCCAATGTTACAGGAAAGGAGATATTTTATGAATAATTTAATATTATCATAGATCCCCCGACCCTCTTCTATCGCCGATACGATCGAAGCGAAATTATCATCCACCAAGACCATGTCGCTTGCCTCCTTACTTACATCTGTTCCAGTGATACCCATTGCTATCCCGATATCTGCCCTTTTCAATGCCGTGGCATCATTCACACCATCGCCGGTCATGGCCACTATATGACCTTTCTTTTTCAGAGCCTTCACTATCCTCAGTTTATGCTCTGGAGAGACCCTTGCATAGATAGTGACATCTTCCACTATCTCCTCAAACTCCTCATCTGAAATCTTCTCCAGTTCTGTACCGGTCAAAACCTTATCACCTTCTCTAAACATGTTCATCTCCTTTGCTACCGCAATGGCCGTCAGTTTATGATCCCCGGTTACAATGACTGACCTAATCCCGGCATTCTTTGCTATATTAACCGCTTCCTTGGCGTCTTCTCTGGGGGGATCGATCATCCCCAAAAGACCAACGAAGACTAACTCCCTCTCTATATCCCTCTCTATATCCGAATTAATTTTCTGATCCAATTCCAATTTTCTATAAGCAACTCCAAGAATCCTGAGGGCATTTTCTGCAAATTCATCATTTATCTCCAGAATATTTTTCCTATCCTCTTCGGTAATCATTCTTATTTTGCCATCCTCAAGGATATAATCACACAGGTCTAGAATGATATCTGGGGCCCCTTTTACATAGGCTACCTTCTCACCATCTGGCGTTCTGTGAACAGTTGCCATCCTTTTTCTTTCGGAACTGAAAGGGATCTCATATATGCGAGGATATTCCTTATTTAATTGACCCTGCCACAATTCGGCTTTTGATGCAGCTACCACCAGTGCCGCCTCGGTTGGATCCCCGGTAATCTCCCACTTATCCCCCATCTTTTCCAGAGAGGCATTATTGCAGAGGGCTGATATCCTTAATAGAATCTGCAATTCATCATTCTCTTTATCAAAAATCTTACCATTGGAGAAAAACTCTCCCAGAGGTTGATAGCCCTCTCCAGTAACATCTATCACCCTCTTATCCACATAGATCTTCCTTACGGTCATCTCATTCCTGGTGAGTGTTCCCGTTTTATCAGAGCAGATGAAGTCAGTACAACCCAGGGTTTCTACGGTGGTTAATTTTCTCACTATGGCATTTCTGTCCACCATCTTTCTCATTCCCCTTGCCAGGGTAACGGTAACTACTGCCGGGAGTCCCTCTGGAACCGCTGCAACGGCGAGTGCTATAGCTGTTAGAAACATGGTGAGGATATTCATCCCCCTCAATATACCAGCTGAGAAAATTATGGCACAGAGAACTATCACAATGAGACCAATCTGCTTTCCAACCCTGTCCAGCCTCAACTGCAAGGGTGTTTTTTCCCTCTCCATAGTCTGAATCTTCTCTGCTATTTTCCCGAGTTCGGTATTCATCCCAGTTTCTACCACTATCGCCTTTCCTTTTCCATAGATGGCATTGGTACCCATGTAAACCATATTCTTTCTATCTGCCAGAGTGGTTTCCCTTTCCAGCTCAGAAATATCCTTTTCTACTGGCACCGATTCACCGGTCAAGGGAGCTTCATCTACCTTCAGATCTATAACCTCTATTAGCCTAGAATCTGCTGGAATTTTATCTCCAGCCTCTAACAAAATCAGATCACCAGGAACCAATTCTCTGGCCGGAATTTTTATCTTTCTATTATTTCTAATAACGCGAGCATCGATAGAAACCATCTTCTTTAAAGCCAAAAGCCCCTTCTCTGCCCTGTATTCCTGAATAAAACCAACAACAGTAATGAAAATTACCACAATTAGAATAGCAATGGCTTCTACGAGTTCCTCTTCGTTATGTTTAATGATCCCCGTTGCTAGAGAAATAAATGCCGCAAATATCAGGATAATAACCAGGAAATTTTTGAACTGACTCAGAAAGAGCTGAAATGGGGTTTCTCTCTTCATCTCCCGCAGTTCATTTGCTCCAAATTTTTCTTGGCGTTCTTTAACCTGTTCCGGATCCAGACCCTCCATCCCGGAATCCAATTCTTTCAGAACATCCTCCACCCCCATAGAATGCCAATCCTTGGTCATTCTCGATACCTTATTAATATTGACATATATAAAGATTAATCATGGTGAATGGATGACTGATGTATATTATTCTTTTTCCATCGTCCTATTCTCCGCTTTTATTGCCTTGGCATGATTGACTTATTTATCACCAATCGTATTATCTCTTGTGGTGGTGTCATTTTTGTGAATCTGGCTGGATTCGGATATCGAACAAATTCACAATGAGTTCAGACCCACAAAAGCTCCAGTGTCATTGCTTTAGAATGAAAATCAAGAAAGATACATTAGAATTCATTCTTGGGGTTTCCAAGAAATTTCACCCCAATGAATTCGGAGGCTTATTGAGGGGCAAAAATGACATAATAGAGGAGGTCCTGATAATCCCAGCATCAACATTTGGCAAAAAATTTGTCACTACAAGATTTGATATGATACCAATAGACTATTCAATAATTGGAAGTGTTCATTCCCATCCCGGACATAGATTTAAACCATCTAATGCAGATATTCGTTTTTTTAAGAAAACTGGCTCCGTGCACTTGATTGTGAGATATCCCTACAGAGGCATAGAAGATGTTGCCGCGTATGATAGAGATGGTAAAAAAATTGATTTGGAAGTACTTGATAAAAAACATTAATGTATTTATAGGAATAAATTCTATTGATTATTAGAAATGAAATTAAAATCACTGGGAAATAGAAAAGGTCAGGCAGCGGTTGAGTATCTTACAACATATGGATGGGCAATCTTGGTAACTCTGGTAGTGGGGGTTGCTCTATGGCAAATGGGGGCCTTTAAACCCCCATCAACACCTCCTGGCTGTACTGGATTCTCACAGGTAACGCCGATTGACCACGTTGCAGATGGCTCTGCTGGCAGGATGGGGCTCACATTAACCAATGAGGCAGGGGTGAAGGTTAAATTAAATAGAATCGATGTGGATATATTTGGCAAGACATGCTCTAACAGCGGCATAAATAAAGAATTACGTGCAGGGCAGAGCTATCAGGTAAATGTAACCAGTTGTACTCTTCCAGATACTGGCAATTACTATAGGGCGAAGATAACCATCACTTATACCAACCTCGTATCTGGAATAAAACACAAAAGCGTTGGGGAGTGTCATGGGTCTGTGGAGTAGATTCATTTATCACTTTTTAGAATATCCTCAATTCTTTTTATCTCCACTATTTTCTGCTCACCACTTTTCATATCTCTAACAGTGACCTTGTCATTTTCCAAATCCCTCTTGCCCACTATGACAACATATCTTGCATCTATATCGCTTGCATACTCCAAGATCTTTCCCAGCTTTCTATTCATTAGATCAAAATCTACAATGAAATTTTTTCTTAGCTCTGATGCGATTTTCAATGCATCGTTTCTCACCTCTTTGCTAACTGGTGCTACTACTGCATCCACCTGCTTTTTAGGGATTTCAATCCCCTGCAATTCCATGGCTTCCATTACCCGATCAAAACCAAATGCAAATCCAACTGCTGGTACTGAAATTCCGGAGAATAGTCCGATTAATTCATCATATCTGCCCCCGCCACATATCTGATCCTGTGCTCCAAGTTCTTTAACCCGAATCTCAAATACCATTCCAGTATAATAGTCAAGACCGCGGACAATTCCCAGGTTTAGAGAATATTCCAATTTCATTAGATCCAACAAGGAGATTATCTCCCTTAATTCATTCAATGCCTTAATGGATTTTTCATGGTCTCCCAGTAGAGAATTTGCTTTATCAATTACACTTTTATCCCCCTTTAATTTTATTAGATCAAATAGAAGCCCATCACGAGTCAATTTTTTTAGACCTTCAATATCTCCTTTATCGATACTGGCAATAATCTTGTTCTGAATATCTTCTTTAATCCCCAGGTCTTTTAATAAACCGCGAATTATCCCTAAATGACCAATTTCCATTTTGAATTCCAGGCCCAATCTTCTCAGGGATTCATATGCTATGGAGATGACCTCGGCGTCACTTTCGGGCCCAGAGGGACCAATTAGCTCTAAACCAAGATGCCAGAATTCCCTATAGCGCCCCTTCTGTGGTTCTTCGTACCTGAACATAGGACCATGGTAATACAACTTGATGGGTCTGGGCAGGCTTCGAAGTTTCTCTGAGAACATTCTACAGACAGAAGCAGTAGCCTCAGGTCTCAAACAAAGCCTTCTCCCCTTCTTATCCTCGAATACATACATATGCCTCTGAATCTCTTCTCCAGATTTCAATTGGAATAGTTCTGCATACTCAAGGGTAGGGGTCTGGATCTTTCTGTAGCCATAGTTTTCAAATATCTCCGAAATTATTCTCTCAGAATATTCGCGCTTCTCCATATCCCCGATAGAAAAATCTCTCGTCCCTTTGGGTTTCTCTATTTTTTTCATTCTATCAGATATCTTAAATATTTTATCTAAAGGCAATATATAACTATAACAATGGAATTGGAAACAAAAAGATTTTATAAGTTTCTAGCACCGAGACCAACTGTAATAGTAACTACTGTCGACAGAGAGAAAAATGTCAATGCCGCACCTTTTAGCTTTGTAATGCCCGTCTCCATAGAACCCCCTTTACTAGCGGTTGCATTGGGACATAAAGGGGATACCCTGAGGAATATTAGAGATACTAGGGAATTTGTAGTAAATGTTCCACCAGAAGAGATACTGAATGAATTATGGATATGTTCTAAGAGCCATCCTCGGGGGGGAAATGAATTGGAAGCAGCAGGATTAATGGCTGTAGACTCGGAAAAGGTACTAGCACCATATATAAGGGAATGCATAGCCTGGTTTGAATGTCTAATGGAGAATGAACAGGAACTGGGGGATCATGTGCTGGTAGTTGGTAGAGTAGTTCATGCTATGGTAAGGAATGACATAGTGAAGGAGGATGGCAATATGGATCTAAAAAAGGCTAAGATTCTAATGCATATCGGTGGCTCTAAATTTGCAGTAGCTGAAAAAGAGATTACTGCAAAAGAGGAAGAATGAAAAATGGAGTTGAGATTATCTGGAATTGTTTTAATTTCAGTAGTATTATTTATTTCCGGCTGTATTACTCAAGAAACCGGGGAAAAATATGAGCAAATTGCCACATCAACAACCACAGTAATAACCTCGATAATACCAACAACTACTACTGAAGCTATTTTCCATAAACTCTCTCTAGGCAAACCTTGTTCTGAGAATGAAGAGTGCCTCAGTGGATGTTGCGATTCTATTAAGGGTAGAAAGATATGTCAGACTTCGTCATTCTGTACCTGTAGATATCTAAATGAAGAAAACTGTCAGAGGAAAGATTGCTACTGGTGCATTGATAAATGTCAGAATGAGCCTTGTGGGGATTGTAGTAAATACAAGAGATGTTTGACCTTTACAGAAGGAGATAATAATGTAACAATGGTTGAAATTTCGCAGGGAGGGAATGGATCATGTAAATATAATGGCTTTTATGAAGTCGCAAGCGGTAATGAAAGTTATTGCGACAAGCATGAAGGGACACGCATCTATGGAAAATGCGGTTCTCCAGCAACCTTAGAAGACTGTATAAGGATCTATGGGAAACACTGTTGCTATGACATCGCCCAGAGAAGGAGCTTCCACTCTCCACAAGGTGAAGAATATGACCTATGGTGCTTCAAATGCGATAAAGCTACTCTCGTAGAATAAATCATGAAGGGAGTTCACAATTTTCTTAGTGGATTCTCTGACCTCTTCTTTGATTTCATAACCATCGGGGGAGATTCCCAACAAAGAGCTGACTATGGCATAATTTGATCTGGCAAATGCCTTTAGATTATAACCACCTTCAAGTTCCACTACGAGTCTTCCATTGCAGAATCTTTCTGCCTGTTCTAAAAGTAGATGGGTCATCTCACCATAACAATTCTCAGTGAGACATAGACCAGAAATTGGATCATCTCTATGTGAATCCTGACCCGCCGAGATAACTATAAATTCTGGCTTATACCTCTCCAAGATTGGAATTACAAATTCTTTTAGGATATAAATATAGTCAGCATCCCCAGTGCCAGAGGGAACGGGAATATTTACGGTAAAACCCTCTCCCTTCCCCCTACCCCTTTGCTCCATGAATCCTGTTCCTGGATAAAAAGTCCTCGGGTCCTGATGAACAGAAACATTTAAGATAGAGGGATCTTCATAAAAAATTTCCATGGTTCCATTGGCAGCGTGAGCATCCCAATCAAAGAGGAAAATTCTTCTCAGATTAAATTTCTCCTGCAGGTAACGAATCATAATTGCCACATTATTGAAATAGCAAAAACCCATTGCCCTATCTCTGGTAGCGTGATGCCCTGGTGGTCTTACTAGGGCATAAGCATTATTGACCCTTCCCCGCATCACAGCATCTCCAGCGAGAATCTCACCTCCAACAGCAAGTTTTGCGATCTCATAGGTTTCTGACTGACAGTATGTGTCTGCATCAATAGCACCTCCACCGGATCGACTGAGATTCTTTATATATTCTAAATGCTTCCTTGTGTGAACCCTCAAAATGTCTTCATCACTACAAGGATCTGGCTTCATCAATTCAACCCTCTCCAAAATTCCCATTTCTCTGAGATAATTCATGGTCTCAACTAATCTCTCCTTTCTCTCTGGATGAAATTCCCCAGCATTATGTCTCAAATAATCTTCATGATAGATCAGGGCTGTTTTCTTCATCTTATGTATTTATATATGGATACCTAAAAGGATAATGTGATTGAATATGAGGTTAATGATACTCTATTTAATGATAATTGGAATAAGCCTTTTTATTGGATGTATAGGTTGGATGTATAGGCACTGAAAAACCTGAAGGGATAACTATAACAACCATCAAGGGAACTACAACCACTCTGGCAACTTCAACAACATCAACCACGACCACAACGACTACGACAACCACTACAACAATTCTAGGTTGTCCATCCATTCCATATACAAAAAAAGGATGTCCGAGATGGAGATGTGATTTGTGTCCTGTACCAACTATAACCATAACCACAACAAAATAGTGATCTCAATGATGCTTCTAATCAACTCCAATCCATCCGAGATGCTACATATGATGGGGAATACTTTCACAAGATTCGGGGCCTAATTTATAACCTACAGACTATATTATAATGACAGATTTTCCCGAAGGAAAAATCTTCCTGACAGAAAGAAGTTACACCCGTAGGGAATAGCGGGATAATCTGGATGAGATTCCTGCAGCCCACCTTTCCTTCGGGAAGTTAGAGGCTCCAGAGTGGGTGAGCTTCCTGAAGATTGGATGTGTGAGAAATTGAGAGAATTGGAAAGATAGTAATCGTAGAGATGAAAAAGATTTACATTCTAATTGATTTACTTGTAATCTTAGCCGTAGTTTTCAGTGGATGCATTCAAGAACAACAGACTATAACAACTACAGAAAGTGGTAAAAAGCAAAGAGAGGTGATTAAATCAAACATAAGTGTTGGAAATACAACCAAGAATACAACCATAATCACTCTTTATGATAACTATAAATACAACCCAGAACTGAAAACGAGGTGGGGATTTTCTTGCTTGGTGAAAATTAATGACAAAAATATTTTATTTGATACCGGTGCTGATTCTGGAACCCTACTTTCTAACATGGAGAAAATGAATATAGATGTTAATGGGATCGATACCATAGTTTTATCCCACATTCATGGAGACCATGTTGGTGGCCTGGATGGGATCTTAGAGGGGAATTCTAATCTTACGGTATATTTACCAAAATCATTTCCAGATAGTTTCAAAAATAAGGTGAGATCATCTGGGGTAAGAATGATAGAGGTTAAAGATTCGATAGAAATATACCCCGGAATTTACACGACCGGTGAACTGGGAACCTGGATCAAGGAGCAATCTCTGGTCATAAAAACAGAGAAAGGTTTAGTAGTAATAAGTGGCTGTGCCCATCCCGGTATCGTGAACATCGTTAGAGAGGCAAAGAAACTGACAAATGAGAGAGTATATTTAGTCATAGGTGGCTTTCATCTATTTTCAGCTGAGGATTCTGAATTAAAAAGAATTGTAAAAAATTTCAGAGATCTTGAGGTTGAAAAGGTTGCCCCATCTCATTGTTCTGGGGATAGGACGAGAGAGTTATTCGAGCAAGAATATGGTGAAAATTTTATCGAGAATGGGGTTGGGAGGGTAATCGAGATCTAAGATGTCCCAGGTTTGTTACGATAGTTGTGTGAGATATATCTGGTTTAATGATCATACCTCTTCTTAAGTCTAACAAATTCATCGGTACTCGGCTTTTCTGTTCCTAAATAGTCCAGGGTGATCTGCTTTACTCTATTCCCTTCACGGACTGATCTAACAAGATAGTAGTAGGTATTTCCCTTGATTTTCTTGGATCTGATGAAGACCATTTTTATTATTTAGAATGATTTAGAACGGTGGATTTAAAAGTTAGGCACTACGGGTTTTCTACCTATATTCCATACTCTTTATCCCAAGAGTAAAGCTAACATTTAATAGATAACTCACAAATATCTAACTATAGATTTACAATGAAAAAGAAAATCAGGATATTTTTAGCAATTTTAGTATTAATCAACCTTGTTGTTTTATGTAGTGCTAAATCTACTGAGTATCTGGATTTAAAGTGGAAATATCTTAGTGATGGTGCAGTGGTTTTTGTTCATGTGGATGATCTTGACAATGATGGCTTTAAGGAGGTGATTGCTGCTGCATCAAAGGAAACTATGATCGGAGGTTCTGGATGGATTTATGTATTTGACAGGGAGGGGAATATGACATGGAAATTGACAGGGAAATACGATCTTCCGGGACCTATTTCATCCATATTGATTGACGATCTTAATAATGATGGGAAGAAGGAAATTATAGTGGGTATTTTTTCCTATGTTCATGTTCTAGACAGCGATGGAATTGAAGAATGGAAATCTCGGACAGATTATCGTTGCAAGGTCATTAGTTTATTTGTGGATGATCTGGATAATGACGGTAGTAAAGAACTTATTGTTGGTGCAAGCTCCAGAACAACGGGAAAATTATTTGTTATCAATGAGAATGGAGGCTGGGAATGGGTGAGACCAGTAAATGGTGAGATTCATGCACTATATGCAGCGGATTTATACAAGAGTGGATTTAAGGAGATTATTGCAGGAACCGTTGGCAGGTATGGTATCCTTAATTATCCTGGTTATATTCAGGTCTTCAATTCTAGTGGGAGTGAGGTCTGGAAATATAAAACAGAGAAGGGAATTTTAAGCTTATCTGTAGATGACATAGACAATGATGGATGGAATGAAATTTTAGTGGGATGCCAGGAGTACTTTTATGCCTTAGACAATTATGGTAAAGAAGAGGGGAACTCCACTACAGGGGGGCGTATTAGAGCCATATTAGCAACA
>Ga0190363_1002423_pt1 | contig 10656 bp, 12 predicted proteins | sample 48721867_MG_FD_161272 | JGI IMG/M metagenome (GOLD analysis project Ga0190363, IMG submission 161272) | Hydrothermal vent microbial mat bacterial communities from Southern Trench, Guaymas Basin, Mexico - 4872-18-6-7_MG | ecosystem: Environmental > Aquatic > Marine > Hydrothermal vents >...
TATTTACACTCTTGCTTCACGAATATTTACACTCGTTAGGATACATTAATGAACGGCAAGTTAGACGTCTTGTCTATAAGATATGTAAAGAAACGTTTGGAGAGGATCACCCAGCCACAAAATTCGCCTTTTCAATTCCCAGATCTAAATTACTCTTTTCAAAACCTATCCCTGAAGAGAAAGAGACAAAACTTGAGATTGTAAAGGATTTTGAGAGATCACATCTCTCATATATCAGTTAAGGAGAGAATTTAGGTCTCCACAGATCATGTTAGATCTCCACAAGAGCATCTAATCTCATACAGCATGTCAAGCATCTCATCAAAGCCTTTCCCCGTCTTGGCAGAGACAAATGGAATTCTCTGGGCTGGCAAGATTTTCTGAAGTAATTCAGAGATTAATGAGTAAACGTCTAGAAGTACACCTTCGACTTTGATCATCTTCTTTGACTTCAAGGGATCTGAAAAGAAGGATTGCGTCAAATTCATCTCTTCTGAAGAGAGAAGGTCAGCCTTATTTACAACATTTATAGCGTTTATTCCAAGCCTATATCTCGTTGCAAGAGAATACAAATACATTGCAGGCAGATCTTTCACGCCTACACCAGCATCTATAATAAATATTCCCACCGGATCTTTCAGCTGACCGACTATTTTCGGCCCACACTTATGAAAGGAGAAGATCTCCAGTTGTCCAGGGGTATCTATCAGAATAAAGTCATCATCATACTCTGGAATCTTAATATTCTCTAGATTCTCCATGTCTCTTATCATAGCTCCATTTGGCCCCAGATTCTCCGTCTTCATGATTTCCTCAACAGTCACTTTTTCTCTAACATCAAAATCGCACCTATAAGAAACCGATAAACATCCCGGATCCAGATTAACATATTTGACTGAATAGCCTTCCTTCTCCAAGTAAACACCGAACTTCTCAGTTAGTAGGCTCTTGCCGCTTCCAGCAGGGCCGAGAATCAAGACCTCCATACAGATAACCTCGCTTCCTTTCTCTTTAAAGGGATTCTAAAATCTGTTTTTATAGGGATTACTCTAGTTTATCGCTCTCACCCTTTATCTCTTCAGCTTTGAAGCGCGTCTTCCATCTCCTTGTGGAAAAATGATCTTTAGACAGCCCTTGAGCTGTATATAGTTAAGTTGACAATAGACTATAGGTTCACAAAGCAATTAACTTTTAAGATTTAATCGTTGCTTTATAAACGATTAAGGCACGTGAATGGCTTGCTCTATATGGGTAAATGCGCAAGGAAAGGTTTATGGATACTCTGCATATACCAACATAAAGGAGATCAACATAAAACTCTCAAACTTGTAAATGCAAGATCAAAATATTCAAATCTGTAAGAGATCCACTGGCTATTTAGAATTCGTCTTCCACCATCTCATAGAATTAAATGTGTAAGTTAGCCTTGGCTGAGAAGGAGGATTGCTTGAGCTAGATCTCCACCCGTCTGTTCCAAAGCTGCTTTCGCGCGGTCTAAGCTTACTCCCGCTTGCTGAGCTACCAGTTGTATGTCCTCCTCTGGAATAACCACTTTCTTTTTTCTTTCTCTCTCAGATATTTCTCCCCCTGTGATCTGAAAGATCTTCTGTCCCTGAACTTCCAAAACGGCTACTTCCGGATCTTGAACGATTATCTCTTTATCCTTTGTTCTGAGAATTACTTCCTCAACTTCTAATGGACTCATACTCAAGCCCAAACGCCGCATCATTCTTCGAGCTTCTCTCGGACTTATTCTCCTCAGGGAAGACACCTCCCGAACTTATTTTGTATCTTTCTCCTTTTTAGTCTTCTCTGCCCTTCCTCTCCGAACTTTCACGGCTACTCCTTTCATAAATTCAAGCATCTCATCTCCGGAAAGCACAGCCCTTCCAGCAGCAATTACCTCGTTACGTGAATTGAGCACTATAACTTCTTCCATAGGACGTATCTCTTTATTAGCTTCAACCACATGCTTCGCGAAAACATCGCTTCCCTTCTCAACAAATGAGGCTGCCGCGTCTTGAACTTTCACCCAAGGCAGTTTAACATAGTTTACGGCAGCTAATCTCTTTGCGCCTTCAATTGTCAAGTTAAGAAGACCATAGGTGGGATTTAATATCGCCACAGTTTTTCCCTCAAACAGAATTTGCCTAACTCTCCCCGTCTTCTTAGAGAATGTAAAGCTTACTTTATGGGGAACTGGAAGTAGTGCTTCGCCAGCGCCTTTTCCAAATTGATAATCAGCAATCTTTCTGATTGACTGCGGAAGATTCGTGCTTTTTCTGAGCATGACCCATTCCCTCGTTCCTGACAGGTTATAATATTATGATGATTTGGGCATACCAGCTTAATAGGTAAAATAGCGTCATGTTTAAGTTGATTGTCGGACAATATATAAATATGCATATAGTATCGTCGGTGTCGTTGCATTGCAATGTGATGTTTGCGGCCGAAATATCGTCGGCAAGCCTCATCATGTAATAATTGAAGGAGCGAAGTTGACAACCTGCGCTGAATGCGCAAAGCTAGGCTCAATGGAATGGAAGCCTGAAATTAGAAGTCCAAAGCCCATCTTAAAGATCGAATCGTCTCGTAGACTTAAATTGACAAGAAGGAGAGGCAGAGATATACGTGAGGATTTAACCATTATTGAAAATTTCGGATCAATAATTAGGGAAGCCAGACAAAGACTAAATTTGAGTCAAGAGGATCTCGGAAGAAAAATTAGTGAAAAGGTTTCCGTGATTAGAAAGGTAGAGAGTGAAAAGATTATGCCTAGCGAGCGGCTTGCCCGAAAACTTGAGAGAGCTCTAGGTGTTAAATTGATTGTTCCTCTTGTTGAGCCTGAGCCTTTAACATACTCTTCTCAGAAGAATAGAGGTGTCACGTTGGGTGAGATCGCGTACTTGAAGGACTTAAGGAGGAGGCATTCACAGGACGAAGGCAATAATAGTTAGTAGACGAGAACGCTTTGAGAAGTCTCGTTTAGAGGAGCTAAGAAGTTTAGCAGAGGCTGCTGGATACGAGGTTGTAGGATCGCTTGAACAAGTTATGCGGTCTCGTTCAAGTTATTCTCGTTATTATATAGGTAAAGGGAAGGCGGAGGAGCTTGCAAGAATAGCCTCCGAGCTTGGAGCTGAAAGGATAATCTTCGGCGAGGAACTGAAGGTTACTCAGATCTATAATCTAGCTAAGATAACAGGTCTGGAAGTGATCGATCGATTCCAACTCATTCTAGAGATCTTTCATAAAAGAGCCTCGACAAGAGAGGCGAAGCTCCAGATAGAGCTTGCGAGATTACGTTATGAGTTAGCCCATGCAAGAGAGAAGGTTAGGCTTGCAAGAATAGGTGAGCAGCCAGGCTTTCTGGGGCTAGGCAAATATGAAGTTGACGTGTATCGCGAAGCTGTTAGAAGACAAGTATTCATGATTCAGGAGAAGCTAAAGCATATTAGAAAGACAAGAGAGCTTCATCGGCGACGGAGGAAGGAGTTAGGGTTCCTCTCAATCTCGCTTGCCGGCTACACAAATTCTGGTAAAAGCACATTATTTCACGCCCTAACAGGTGAGAATGTCCCTATAGATCAGGGAGTCTTTACAACGCTTTCCACCACTACACGAATGATTGATCTTTTCGGAGAGCCAGTATTACTGACGGATACTGTGGGGTTTATCGATAGGCTTCCCGTAACTCTTATAGAAGCTTTTCGTTCTACGCTGGAAGAGACAATCTTCGCGGATCTAATTCTCTTAATGGTGGATGTAAGTGAGCCTTTAGATGATGCGGAGAGAAAACTGAAATGTTGCTTGGATACGCTAAGGGAGATAGGTGCAGTGGGGATGCCAGTCTTGATCGTCTTAAATAAGATTGATCTGCTTTCGGAAAAGGAATTGAATGAGAAGATCAGAGTTTTAAGTAGATACTCATCGAATCTTATCCCCATCTCTGCTCTTCACAAAATAAACCTTAACACATTGAAGATTAAAATCGCTGAACATCTCATAAGACGAATAAAATCCTCAGTTACAATTCCTCTAAGTGAGGGCTCCCTCTCATTTCTTTCATGGATTTACGAACATGCAAACGTAGTTAAAGTAGCTTATATGAACACGCATCTTAAAGTCTCGCTTCTATCTAAACCTGCAATTGCAGAAAAGATAAGGCATAACGTGGAGAGCCTAGGCGGGACCTTCAAATATGAAGGAACGGAGAGTCTTAATCCTCAGATTAGGTCACAGGCCTCAGCGAGATAAGAGGGTGACAACTCATCTCTTTCTCGCAGCGAGAGCGTTGGGGGCTGCGGGAGCCTTCTACTCCGGAGAAGAAGATGAAAAAATTCAGCGTAGCATAGAGAAAGTTAACGAGTCTTGGGGTGGAGATTTCAAGGTAACATACATTACAGATTGGGAGAAGAAGATGAAGGAATGGAAGAAGAACGGCGGAGAAATAGTGCATCTCACAATGTATGGGCTTCCCATTCAGCAGGTAATCGAGCAAATTAGGAATTCACAAAGCGATCTTCTTGTAGTTGTGGGAGGCCCTAAAGTTCCAAGAAGAATTTATGAGCTAGCGAACTGGAATGTCTCAGTCACCTCTCAGCCCCATTCAGAGATTAGCGCTCTAGCCCTATTTCTTCATGAATTATTTGAGGGGAAAGAGCTCTCTAGGTCATTTAAAGACGCTAAGATCATTATTGTCCCGCAAACAAGGGGAAAGAAGGTTTTAAAGATAGATTCTTAGCGAAAAGCCGATTTACGAATGAAAATTTAAGTTACACAAGCCACAATATATGATTATACTACTCTGATCAAAGCGTGACGGTGATTTAATGGCTCTTCCGAATCACGATGTTCTCGTGAAGATTGCTAAGGTTCTCGGCGGGGAAGACGCCGTAAAGATCGTTGAGATTCTTGAGAAGGTAGATGAGATTACAGATGAAGAGATAGTTGCGAAGACCGACATAAAACTAAATACTGTTCGAAAGATCCTATACAAGCTCTACGATCACTCCCTAGTAGGATTAAGAAGAACAAGAGATGAAAAAACGGGATGGTTCATTTTCCATTGGAGGCTTCAGCCAGACCAGATTGAAGGATTTTTAATAAACCAAAAAAAGAGAATTCTGGAAAAACTCGAGGAAAGACTGAACTATGAGAAATCTCATGACTTTTATTATTGTGGCACGCCTGGGCATAGACGCATCCCATTTGAAGAAGCGACGGAGTATATCTTTCGATGTCCAGAATGCGATAAACCTTTGATGCACTTTGATAATAGCAAAATAATCGAGTTTCTCTCAAAGAAGATTGAGCAGTTGAAGGCTGAGTTAGGGTGAGTAAAGAGATTCCCTCCGTGGAGGAAGCTTTAAGGATTCTAAAGACAAGCGGCTGCCCACCCAACGTTATAAAGCACTGTAAGGCTGTTTCCGACCTAGCTGTTAAGATTGCTATGAAATGTAAAAGAAACGGCGTAGATCTCGATGTTAAACTTGTTCAGGTAGGTGCTCTCCTACATGATTTAGGAAGATCAAAGACTCACAGCGTTCATCACCCAATCTTAGGATCTAAAATTGCAAGATCATTAAATCTTCCTGAAGAGATAGTGAGGATAATAGAGAGGCATATTGGAGGAGGCTTAACGGCTGAAGAAGCATCAGAGCTCGGATGGCCTCGTAAGAATTATCTTCCAGAAACCATCGAGGAAAAAATTGTAGCTTACGCCGACAAGCTGATTGACGGCGAGAAAATAGTTCCTATTCAAGAAACAATAAAAAAGTTTCAGAAAAGACTCGGCGTTCATCATCCATCTATTAAACGGATAATGAGACTTCACAAAGAAATAACGAGACTCTGCGGAGAGCCTATAGATTAAATGATTAAAAACAAGTTATGATTCTTTTTTTAGCATTTATCTCAAAAAAGGGGAGATTATATTTTTGGATTTAACTTTCTCTTTATACTCTATGATAACGGATATTTTTAACTCAATTCATATTCTTCGCCAGGCTCTAATACAACAACCTTTATGTCTGAGGAGCCCTCAACCTTCTTCTTAAACTCCTCTGGACTGACGTCCCATCGATGCATTGGAATAACGGCCTTAGGCTTTATTGCCAAGGCAGCATCAGCTGCCTCTGAATTGTCCATCGTATATGTTCCTCCGCTGGGCAACAGAGCTAGAGAGATATCTTTGAGAGCCTTCATCTCAGGGATGAAGTCTGTATCACCAGCATGGTATATTTTATGATCACCGATGGTTATGACGTATCCAACTCCGAAACCTTTCGGATGGAATGGATTTCCGGGAGATCTAAACCGCTTATAGTTGTATGCATGAACAGCTTCTACGGTTATATCATTTAGAGTAAATTTTTCGCCTGGCTTGACTACCTTTACATTACCCTTTATTTTTGAAGCACAATCTGGAGGGCAAATTATCAAGGTGTCCTCTTTAATAATCTTATTAATCTTAGAAGCGTCGCAATGGTCATAGTGCGAATGCGTGACTAGTACCAAATCGGCCTTTTCCCAATATTCGCCCTCATACGGATCAATGTAAATGTATTTGCCGTTAGCTCTTATTTGGAAACTTGCATGGCCCAACCATTTCACTTTTATACCCAACGAAGACACCTCCAATTACTTTATCTGCATCTAAACTTATCTGTTTTCCTCTGTTACATTATCGTTATTATTGGCATTTTGCTTAGATGTAAAATTCATGCTCTTCTATTTACGGCGATAAATGATTTCTTCAAAAGATAAACTCGGCTTAGTATAATAAACGTTTTAAGACTAGAAGGCTTTTTCATTTTAAGGGTGAACTATTAAAATGACATGCAAGGACAATTTTGAGACGTACTCAACAAGCATATGCCCTGTATGCTTAAGAAGAGTACCTATGAGAATTTACGAAGAAGACGGTGTGATTTATCTTGAAAAGAACTGTCCAGAGCATGGAAAGTTTGATGATGTTTATTGGGGCGATGCTGAGCTCTATAAATGGTTTTATAGAAAATGGAACTCGGCGCGGTATATGGGTTCCGGTTTGGAGAAGCCCTTAACCCAAGTTGAGCGTGGATGTCCATACGACTGTGGTTTATGTCCTCAACATAAAACACACACGGTTTTAGGCATAATAGACGTCACTAATAGATGCAATATGGCCTGCCCCATCTGTTTCGCCTATGCTGGAGCGGCAAGCTACGTTTATGAGCCTACATATGAGCAGATTGTTGAGATGATTAAGCTTTTTAGATCTAACAGTCCGTGGCCATGCAACGCCCTTCAGTTCAGCGGCGGGGAGCCTACGCTGAGAAATGATCTGCCCAATCTAATCCGTGAAGCTCGAAGAGCCGGCATAGACCATGTTGAGGTGAATACTAACGGGTTAAGATTAGCTGAGGATATTGAATATTTCCGTAAGCTTTACGAAGCTGGCATGAACACGCTTTACTTGCAGTTTGATGGGTTGAGGGAAGAGATCTATAAGAAGCTTCGGGGCAGAACTGGCCTTGTAGCGGTTAAGGAGAAAGTCTTAGAAAATGCGAGAGAGATAGGTTTAAGATCCATAGTCTTGGTAGTAACTCTCGCTAAGGACGTGAATGATGGTGATTTGGGGGACATAATCGAATATGCTGTGAAGAACCACGATATCATCAGATGCGTCAATATTCAGCCGATCTCTATGGCTGGGAGAGCACGTAAAGAGGATATGAGAAAGCTCCGAATAACTATTCCTGACGCAATCAAATTGATAGAAGAGCAGACAAATAAGAAGATTTTAGTGAATGATTGGAGGCCTGTAAACTGGCCTGTGCCGATATCTAAGGGGATGGAGATATTAAAAAATAGGATGTATCCGGAATTCACGATGCATCCTATGTGCGGCGCCTCTACATTCATAATAGTTGATGAGGATTCTTACAATCCAATAACTCGATACGTCGATGTGGATAGATTCGCGGAGATCTTCTGGAACGTGTATTATCTAGGCGTAAAGGGCAAGAGGACTAGGGCTAAGGCTGAGGCTCTAAAGCTCCTTCCGATGATAAAGTCGAATCTGGTTAGGGGATTAATCAAGGATATTACGATGAAGGGAAGCATGGAAGCTCTAGCCGCATTAATGTACAAGGTCATCATGATTGGAATAATGCACTTTCAAGATGTTTGGAACATGGATCTCGATAGAGTCCAAAGATGCGCGATACACTACGCAACCCCTGATGGAAAACTTAGATCCTTCTGCACATACAATAGCATCCACAGAAGCAATGTTGAGAAAAAGTTTGCTATTCCAATAAGTGAATGGACTAAAAGGACAGGTAAAAAAATAAATGAACCCGCCTAGATCTGTGTCTGCTGATGCAGCAATCAGATAATAGATAATATAACCCAAGATTTTATATACTGTCCATAAGCAAGAAGGCGGTTCAAGGAGAGACGCTCGAGCTTGTATAGACGCTGCAGCAAAAATCGGGAGGCCGGTTTCTAAAAAACCTAGCATGATATTAACCTTGAAATCCCAAAAAATGAGGGATATCCCTCTTTCATCAAGTTAGCTTTATCCTTCACGGGGAAATAGAGGCTTCAAATTTGCTGCAGACTCGATGAGCCTCTCCTGTTCATCTACGCTTAATTCACGATATCTCTCAGCTGCGTCGATTATCTTTGGAACTAGACGGGCATCACACGCTGAAACAACGGTGGTTACACCTTGGGATAACGCAAACCAGAGGCACATATCTATATCTTCTTGACTATCGAACGGTTGATACCAGGTTGAGTATGGCCGTTTTTTCTCAGTGAATTCGGGAGGCCAAGGGCCTTTGGCAAAGGCCTTCATAACGATTGTTCCAATATCTCTCTCTTTTGCAATTTTAAGAACCGGTTCATAATCATTTTCTGGGCAGCGGTGTCTTTTCAAAACGTAATTTAATGGAAAAAGCACTGTATCAAGATCAAATCTTTTTAGCGCCTCGATTATCGTCGGCGGCTTATGGCTTGTTATTCCTATATATCGGATTATGCCTTCCTCCTTCGCTTCCAGTATAGCTTGTAGGGCTCCTTCGGGGCCGAATGCAACCTCAAGCTCATTCAAGTCATCTAACCCGTGAAACTGGTAAAGATCTATGTAGTCAACACTTAATCTTTCTAGAGATCTTTCAAGTTCTTCACGCGCTTCCTTCTTCGTTCTCTTTAAAGTCTTACAAGCAAGGAAAATCTCGTCTCTGTGCTCTTTCATGCATGACTTAAGCCTCAGTTCTGCCTCTCCATAGGTAGGTGCCACATCAAAATGATTCACTCCATGAGAGAGTGCAAACTCGATTATCTTATCAGCCTCTTTCTGAGGGATATTTCCCAAGACGCAGCAGCCTAAAGCAACTATGCTGCTCATATGACCCGTTCGACCGAGTCTTCTTCTTTCCATAAAAACCACATAATCGGTTAGCGATTTTATCCTTTTATAGTTTAGCTCCTAGCAAGCTTGATAGGAACGAGAACACTAAATTTTTAGAATTTTAAAAATGCAGATTTTATATTATTACTTTTTTCTTGGGATCACAAAATATTTTCAGATTTATTGTTTCAACAGCTATGCTGCAGAATCATTGATGTCCACTACTCGATACAAGAAGCCTTTTTGAACCATTCTCTTAGATAAGCCGGTTGGAAGTAAATTTAGGCTTAAGAAATCTTAATTCTGAAATCCTCTTTTACAACATTTAGGACGACATTTGTCACTGTTCTTTTCACATAGGGCATTGCGAGGAGGCTCTTTATGAAGCTATTTAAACTGGATCTATCTTTAAACCTTGCGACAACAGCGATATCGAAATCCCCCGTAATATCATAGACGGAAATCACGTTATCTATTTTCGAAATTTTATTCTCTACATCAAGCAGATGTTTTCCTTCAGCTTGAATCAATATGATCGCTGTTAGACCGTATCCGACTTTTACCGGATCTACAATCGCAGTGTAGCCTTTTAATATCCGCTTATCCTCTAGACTTTTAATTCGATTATAGGCTGTTCCCACGGATATTCCGAGCTCACGCGCTATTTTATTAAAGCTTAATCTGGAGTCTTCCTGCAGCAGGTTTATGATTTGAAGATCAATATCATCTATTGCTTTATCCATCGTTTTTGTTGTTTGATCTTGACTCTCCATAATTATTCCCCGGGGATTCTCGTCACGGATGAATGTTCAACATATTTATTCAATTATTTAATGAATATATAAACATTTATCCAATTAACCAAAAGATTTATATACAAATTTTTTACTATAAGGTAGATCTGTTGAATAAACGGTGCCTTGCCGATGGAAAGGAAGAAATCCGTGGAAAAAGCTATCGAAGCCTTAAAGAAAAGTAAGGTTAGATGGGTGCATTCAACATTTGTGGACATTCGCGGTTTAATGCAAGACGTCATTATACCCGCAAGAGAATACATTAATGGACACGCCTTCACATCTGGCATAGGCTTCGACGGCTCATCCATTAGAGGCTTCAAATCCATTGAAGAATCAGACATGATTCTTAAGCCTGATCCAGAGACACTTGTTGTGATACCGTGGACGAGTGATGAGAAGCAGAAAAGCGCAATTGTTATTGGAGATGTCTATGAGGCTTATGGTGGGGAGGAACCTTCA